>Ga0070733_10002955_pt1 | contig 11794 bp, 10 predicted proteins | sample Coa_R1_9_FD_66450 | JGI IMG/M metagenome (GOLD analysis project Ga0070733, IMG submission 66450) | Surface soil microbial communities from Centralia Pennsylvania, which are recovering from an underground coalmine fire - Coalmine... | ecosystem: Environmental > Terrestrial > Soil > Unclassified ... | reverse complement strand
GCGGCTTTCGTCCGGTTCGCATATTCATTGGAGCTTTCGGATCGATGCCAAGCTCTACCCACATCCACGAAAAGTCGTACGCGTACCGGCCGTTCCGGCGCTCAAGCTCAGATGCGGCCGAGAAGTCCTTCAGGAGCCCAACCAGCGCACTCCTCAGTGCGCGCACTCGCGCCGCTTGCCGCGGGCTCACGCCCGCGAGAGCGGGTAGCGGAGTATCGATCCAGGCGCGGTAATGCCGGTCCTCAATCCCAGCCAGTAGCCGTGCCTGGATCTCGGGTGGGATCACCGGCTCTTCCGGTTCGCGTTCCTCGGGTGGTCGCGTACGGTGCTCCGCCAGCACGGTTTGCAGGTCTTCCTCCTCCGTTCGTTCGTACCGCGCCGCACCGCCGAGCAGACGCTCAAGGAGCTTGCGCGCGGCGTCGGCGCGTTTTGCCGAATGCGTCTCGGCAATCAGCTTGCGGCCCTCGAACGAGACAGAGGCATGGATGATGCGCCCCTTTCCGCGTACCCAAACGTACGAATCGTTGTCGTCCGGGCTGAGCTCCTTGGCGCGTTCGAGCGCCGCGCGAACCGCCTCGCGGTCCGTGACGTCGAAGATGACCTTGCAGAAGGAGACGGGCTCGCCGCTGGTCGTGGTCAAACGCGGTGGCGGCCGAAGTAACATGTTGAAGACGACGTGCTGGGCGATCACCGCACCTTGGTAGAAACTGAAGCGCCCATCGGCATCGCCGTCAGCTTTACGAACTGCGTCGTGCTCGGCATGCAGGCCGGAGAGGATCGCATCCTTGTCGGCATGGGTGAATCCAGCGAAGCCGGGTCCGTCGATGACCGTCACACGATCCGGGTCCAGCCGCAGGCGCAGTGCAGCCACCGAATGCTTCGCGAACTGATGAGTCGCCATGCGCTCGCGAACGTCGTGCGCAGTGCCGTCCCAGCAGTCGCGTAATCTCAGCCCTTCGTCGAGTCGGACGGCTTCGACTTCATAGAGGCGCAAGTGTGAATCGCGCATCGCCTCCAAGTAGCGTCGATCGGGAAGCGGCAGCCCGGCCCCTCGGCGCGCCAAGAAAACGCTCACGAGCGTACCGGCCGGCCCCTCGAACGATGCCTCGAAGAGAAACCAGTACCAAAAGTTTGACGTGCAGTTTTCGTTTTCGAGCACCTCACGCTGCTCAGCGGCAAGAAGCTCCGAAAAAGCGGGGCCGAAGAATAACTGCAATAGCGCAGCGCGCAGCGGGTGGAACTCGTCGCGCTTGGCAAACTCGGAGAGCGCATCGACGGCACGCGCCCTCACACCCGCCGAAAAGCCCAGCGGCTCCGGCTCGCGGTTCTGGAGGCAACAATGCTTATGCTTCTTGCCGCTTCCGCACGGACACGGATCGTTGCGCCCGACTTTAATCATGCGCCACCCTCCAACGTATATCGGGGGATTTCAAGACGATCGCCAACGTAAAGCTCGATGCGGCTGCCTTTGCGCAGGCGATCCGGGAAAATAACGAGATTCGCTCCAAGCGGTCGCACCGCCGAAGGAACTCGCAGCGCTTCGAAGTTCGTGGTGCGAGCGGCGGCGCCGATGCGATGCGTAAGGACCGCCTCACCGCGTTCGCACTTAAGGCGCCACTGCGGATCGCAGAGATCTTCGCGCCCGATCTCGAGAGCGCCAAGATTTAGTTCATCTTCTAAATCCAGCGCGGCCTGCAGTGTAGCATCGAGTGCGAGCATTACCCGAGGCGGCTGCTTCACGCCGATCAGACGAAGCCCACAAGCCATGAGCGCTCGCGTTTCAAAGAGCGCCGTCTCCGGGGTGTCGGCGAGATAGAGCGCCTCGAACGTATGTTGAGCGTTATAACGGCCGCCTGCGGCTACCGAGCCAATGGCGGAGAGCGGCGTTCCTCGCGCGAGAAAAGCGTAATCGATCGAGCGAAAAAATGTCCCTCGCACGTAAATGGCAGCGAGGGACGAGAGGATCTTCGCGAGCTGCCGCTCTTTGATCAACCAGGTTGACCGCTTAGAATATCGTGCAGCAACCCTTCGACGGGGCCGAACTCTCCCTTAAGCGCGATGTCGAGCGGGCTTTTGCCGCCAAGTTCTTCGCGGGGGTACCGCATCCAGATCAGCGCGGGCTTCGTTCCGCCAAAGAGATAAACCGCGCTCGAGAGTATCTCGACAAATCGGCGACCCGCCGGCTGCGCTTTGTCGGAGGTGGGGTTCTTGCGCAGGGCATCGGCGGTTAACGAGGTCATCGGTGCAAGCCGAGCGACCGGCTGGCCGGTTAGCTCGGCTACGGCGGCCAGATCGACGCGACCCTTTTCGTCAAATAGGGTCTCGATGACCGGCTCGCGGTCTATGATCGGCGCGACAATCATCCTTTTATGTTATCCTTCATATCGCTTTTCAGTCGTGTTACCCTCCGCCCATCTTACCACGGTGGAAGTGGTGCAGTAAAGCAGCGGCCAGATCAGTCGGTGGGCAGCTAGAAGCTCAGACATCAAGCCTTTCCCTTCCTATCGGGCGCGGGTGTCGTTGCGTCGACGTAGCCATCCAGAAGGTCGCCGGCGTTCGCATTAGCCTTTAACGTGGCATCAAAATGCGCCAAGGTAAGTCCGGCAACGATGCGATGTGCCTCCGCCTCGGATCGAAGATCGGCAAATGCGCGCATTTCCTCTTGGATCCATCTGAGTTCCGGCGGAAATACCATGGCTCGGACGCGTTCGTGCTGCTCCTCGGCGTTATCGACGAAATGCAAGTGATCGACGCCCTTGAGTACGAGCAACCTCTTTACCGAAGGCACGCGATCGAAAACATCCCGAACGCGATCAAGGGGAATCGACACGTCGCTGTCGCCGGCTATCACGAGCGCCGGCACATCGCGGCCCCACGCGAAGTCGAGCGTTGCCGGAATTATTCCCGGGCGCGGGCGGGAAGCTCCGGCTGGTGCCAGAGCAACGATTGCTTCGATGCGACTGACCTTCGACGGCGCGGCGAGCGCCGTCCATCCGCCGAAACTGTGCCCGACAATTCCAACCCGTTGCCCGGCTTTACCAACGACCTCCAGGAGAAACTCAATATCAGGCACCCGAGCCTCGATCAACGCAGCCATCCGCGCGTTCTTCTCCCCCGGATCGGTAGCATCGCTTGGTCGCGGCAAGGCATGGTCGGAATGATCTAACGAGGCGACCGCGTAGCCATGGCTCGCGAGATGCTCGCACAGGAAGCTCGACGTGGTCTTCGAGCCTCCGCTGAAATGCGAGAACAGAATCAGAACACCGGGCGCCTGACCGACCGGATTCCACGAAGCGCAATTAAATTGACGCGCGCGGCGAACGTCGCCGGCCGCGAACTCCCTCGTTTCTACGTCATACGGTCCGCGCGCAAAAGGATCGTACAAGCGCAGCGCCATCCTCCGCTCCGCTGATGTCATCGATGACCTAGCGGAGTGGCTTCGGCTATCCGCAGGGCGAGCACGATAACCGTTACGGAAAAGACGTAGACCATCGCGCCGTTGAGTTGCCGGGCTTCTTATCGATTATTGGGGCGTTACGATTAACCGCGTCGACCGTTCCCTCAAAAGCGGCCTTCAAGAACGTTTGACGCCAACGCTGCCACGTTTCCTTGAGGTTGTTCAGGTTCGGTACGTCGACGTATTCGTAGGTACGGAAAGCGACGAACAATTGCCAGAGAGGTACGAGGTACAGGGCTGCAGCGAGTATGTCCAGCCAAGTGTTCGGCCTATCGAGAAACAGGGCAAAGGCCGCGATCGTGCCTGCTATGATTGGAGCGATCTTGCTTTCGATACGATCTCGCCGGTTGCGCTCGTTGTCACGTCGCCGAAGCGCGATTTCGAGGGCGATCTTGTAGTCGGTCAGGACGTCTTCTGCAAGCGGCTCGTCCCGGAGGCCTGGGTGAACGGAAAGACGCCCCTTTTCAAAAGAGGCGCCCAATGAACGGATTAAATCGTCCACTTAGCTATGGGCGGGTGGCGGATTTCCCTCGCGCAGAATTTCCTGTACACTTTGCGGCGTTGGCGGCGGCGGCGGAGGCGTCGGCTGCTTGGATTCCTGAGATGTCATACGCCGATATTACACCTTTGGTGCGGCCCGAAGCAAGTGCTGCCCTCGCCGGAGCTGCGTATATGAACAGTAGATTTCCTAGATGTTCAGGCTGACAACGCGGCCGCTTAAAAACCTACGTCGCGTCGATTCTTCGCGCCAGCGCTCGCAGTTCTTCAAGGATGAGACTTTGCGTCGCCTGCAGCGACGCTATGGCGTCACTGTCTTGTTTTGAGAGCGTGTCGAGCGCCGTGCCGACGCCGCGAGCGAGGGCGAGGAGGGCGTCGTTCTCATCGGGCGCGTAGGCCTCGCCGTCGCGCTTCGGACCGCAAACGAGCGCGCCGACGAGATCGCCGCGCGAGATCATCGGGAATGCCAGCTCGCCGCGCAGCTGCGAGTCCTCGAGCGAGTGCAGGTTGACCGGCTTGGTCCAGGCTTTCAGCGCAATGATCCCCGGGTCGTTGGCGTCGATGTGCGCGGGAGATCCATCGCCGCGGATCACGTACCCGCGTGCATCATCTCGAACGAGAATCACTGCCGCGTCGGCGTCGGTGTGCTCCAGAACCTCCGCAATCGCACGGTTCAGCAGCACGTCGCGATCGTTGATGAAGGCCGACTCGACGGCGAAGCGCCGCAGCGCGGCTTCGTCCTCGTGGCGTTTCCGGAAGAAGACGCCGTCGACGAACGCGTCGACGTAGTGATGAATGTAACGCATCGATAGGCCGAGTACGAGCGCGACGACCATTCCGGCCACCACGCTGGTCGTATGGCTGGCCTTGACGAGCCACTCGCCCACGCCCCATTCGATCAAGATGAAGAGGCCGATGACGATCGCCGAAACGATGCCGAAGACCGCCGCCCGGTTCAAGATGAAGCCGATGTCGATCAACCGGCGGCTGAGCGCGACGTACGTTACGACCAGCGGCGTGGTGAACAGGACGAGGCTATAAAAATAGTTTACTGCAAGATAGACGTCGTAGGAGTGCAGGTGCGTCGCCGCCCCATCCAGCAGGTAGCGCGCAAAGAAAAGCAGCGCCGGCGGCCCGAGCAGCCACGCCGCGCGCCTTTGGTCGATGCCGTGCGATGCCGCAATTGCGAGCACACCGCATCCCAGTGCGGCGAGCAAGGCAAAGCCGAAGAACGGTCCTGAGGCAAACCACAAGACTCTCATGGGATCGAACCACAAGGTGATGACGCCGAGGACGCCCGCACACCCGAGCACGGTCGAAGCCGCAACGAAAACGAAGCACAACGCTTGGAAGGCGCGCCGCGCCTGGGAGAGCGGCGTGCCGAAACAGCCGGCGCACGCAGCCCAGAACGCCACCGCCAGCGGACCAAAAAACACGGAGCAGGTGCGAAAGACGACGTAGACCCACGTCCACGGCGCGGCAAACGCAAACGGCGCGGTAATCTGCCAGAGCGCGTACGAGATCAGCGCCAAACAGAGGAGCCGCATCTCGCGAACGTTCGATCGGCGCCACACGATCAGCGCCGCAAGCACTGCGATCCATACTTGACCCGGCCAATTGAAGAATGCATCCCAGCGCCGCCTCAAGTTGGGAGGACGCGGCGTGACGACGGCCGTTCGTTGCGCCAAACCGTGAAGGACGAGGATGGTCACGGGCCGCCCGGCCAGCGGTTGTCCCAGCAGCGAGAATCGGTCAAGGAGATTGTTGGCGCGCAGATCGACCCGATCGCCGGCGTGCAGACCGCCGCGCTCGGATGCGCCGCCCGGCTCGATCGATTGAATCCGCAGATCGAACGGCTGCCACGAATCCGAAACCGTGGCGCCCCAGATTCCGAGCCAGGGCGAAGCGCCGCCGATGCCGGTCGCGCCAAAAAGCTCGCCAAGAGCTAGGAGTCCCGTTATCCCGCAGAACACCACGATTACCGCACGCCACGCAGCGGGCTTCATGGAAAGCCAGTTATAGCTTCAGGTTGGGCAGCCTCTTTGACTCAGGTCGCGGATCCTTCTGCTAGCGCGCGGGATTTCGGTCCATCTCCGGCGGATTCTATTTCGATTGGAGCGACGAGTGGTGGAAGAGTCTCACAAGGGAGCGGCGACCTCAACGTCTTGACGCCACGCCACCGCGTCTTTCGGTGCGCGCTCAAGGAGAAATTTTGTAAACCATACCATCATCGGCATAGCCGCCGCCCTCGGACGTAGTGCCGTAAAGCGTGCCGTGCACGTCGGTTAACCCAGCGAGCGGCTTTACACCGTCGGGCGGAGTGCCAAAGTTGTGAAGTACGCTAAGGTTGCTGCCCTTTAGGCTAAAGATCGTTCCGTCGCCGCTCGTCCCTCCGATACTGGTAACACCGCACACAGCCCCTTTAAGGCCGATCAGGGATGCCGTTGGACGCGCTTGCGTATGGAAGGTGTAAACTACTTGTTCATTGCCGGCGGTGCCCATGCTAAAGATGATGCCGTCATCATAAAAGTTGGCGCCGCCTGCGGAGGTCGTCCCGTAGAAGCGGCCATGGAACCATACCATGTTCGCTTGCGGGTTCGAGCCGTCGCCGGTCGAGCAGTTAAAGTTGTGAAGAACCTTCTCACTGCCGGCGGGGGTAACGCTGAACACGACTCCTTCTCGGCACTCGCCGCCGCCATCGGTCGTCCCGTAGAGGTTACCTCTGAGCGCGGTCAGGCCGCCGAAAGGGACCTCGCCATCGGTTTTGGAGTAGTAGGGAAACTTATGGACCACGGTCTCGTGGCCGCCGGTCGTGACGCTGAAGACGGTGCCTGCATTTTCATCGCCGCCCGCGGAGGTAGTTCCGTACAGCCTACCGTTCAAGGCCGTTACGGATGCGGTCGGATTTTGTCCGTCGCCGCTGTATCCTTCGCCGAAGCTATACAGCACTTGCTCCCGGCCCTTTGGCGTGACGCTATAGACTGTGCCGTAGCCGTGCGCGCCGCCGGCGAACGTCGTCCCGTAGAACGTGCCGTTGAGCAGAGTAAGGCCGGCCTCCGGTTTGTTCCCGTCGCCGCCGTTCTCAAAACTGTAGAGAACCTTCTCGTTGCCCGAGGGCGTCACGCTGAAAACGGTTCCTTGAGAGGACGCGCCGCCGGTCTCGGTCGTGCCGTACAGCTTCCCTTGGTAGTAAAGCAGGACGCCGTCAGGGCTCGCGCCGTTCGTATTGTCGAAAGAAAAGATACTATCGTAGCCGTGGCCGCCGGTGTTCCTGGACGCTACCATTACCATGGGGTGTGCGGGCAAGACGCCCGGCGCGCCGACCGGGGAACACGCTGCAACGCTTGCGCAAACGACGCTCACGGTCAGCAGTTTTCGGACGTCGATCATTTCGACCCCCCATTGCTAACGACGACTCCTGCCGGCGCCTTTTCAGTGAGCATTAATTCCGGCTTACCGCCGTTTGGGTACGCAAAAACCTCGGTTCGAGTCCGCGGCTTGCCACCGGTTACGATGATCGCGGATCCGTCGATGAAGAAGTTGCTGGTCGGTCCACGCTCGACCAAATGCGTCGTACCGATCGTTTTACCGGTCGCTCGCGTAATCTGTACGTGATAGACGTACGTGTCGCCGGAACTTGGCCCCGCGACCGTTCCCGTTCCCATCGCTAGATATTTGCCATCCCATTGCAAACCCGTCGGAAAGGCCGGGATATCGTCGAGCGTGATATGCGTCAATAGTTTCGCGCCCTTGAGAAGTTCGTCGAGCCCGAGAAAATTGCCCGAATTGGTCTTATCGAAACCTTCGACGAACAGGTTGCCGCTCGCGTCGTATGCGCAAAACTCGAGGTAGGAGACATCGTAGTCTATATAGACCTCACGATTTCCGCTTACGTTTTCGTATATCGCGATGTCGCCGTATCCGTACGTCGTCGTGTAGTTTGCCACCGCGAGATTTCCGGTCTTCGAATCGAACGAGCACGAGTAGGGGGTGGAGTGCGGGTCGCTCAACGTCGCTATCGGGGTGCTGCCACCGTGCGCGTATTCGAGGATCTCCGATTTACCGTAGTTCGGAACGAACACGTCGCCGGATGAATCGGCGCACAAGAAAGCCAGGCCCTCGAATCCGGTGAGCGTTCCCACCCGCTTGCCGACCGGATAGGAGTACACGTCGACCTCATTCGAGCTGGCGTCGGCGATGTACAAGAGATCCCCGCTCGACGATCCCGGCGTCATCCAGGAGCCGCCGCGATTAGCGTGCGCCGCGGCCACCGGCGTTTGCGGCAGCGTCCCGCACGCAGAAACGAGCGCGACCAGCCCGCCCAAGATGAAGAGGCGGCTACCGGGGCTCGATCGTTTCATCGCTGCGAAACCGCACTGAGCGTGACGCTAAATATGGAGCTCGGAGCGGCGATCGTTTGCACGGCCTTTCCGCCTTGCGGATAGTTCCACACGCCAACCTGCGTTTGATCGCTGCCGGTCGGCACGAGGACCGTCGCGCCGTTTATCCAGGAGAGCGTCGCGTCGTACCACTTCGCCAGGCGCGTCGTGCCGACAATATTAGCCCTCGTTCCGTCTATCTCGAGGCGATCGATCGCGCCTGAAGTAAGGTCTTCGAGGGTGATATCGGTGCCGTCCCACTGGATCTGTCCCATGCCGGAGAGACTAATGCTTTTGGAGAGCGTGAGATTGGTCGGATAACCGGTGCTGCCTTTCTTTATCTCAGCGAGATACATCTCCGTCCCATCTCCCTGACCGTCGACAAAGAGATTGCCGCTACCGTCGAAGTCACAGTAGTAATAGTTCGAGATGTTGTAGTCGTAATAGATTTTGCCGGATCCATCCGGTGCCTGGATGTCGACATAGCCGGCGGTGACGCCGAGGCTCGTTGTTGCAAAGGCCAGATCCCCGGTTGTCGGGTCGACCGCGCACCCAAAAGGCCGAACCCCATCTAGCTTAAAGGTCTTTTCCGGGGTGCCGGCGCCGCGTTTGTATTCGTACAGCATTCCGTCATCGCTGGATCCGCTTCCGGCGGCGGCTAACGCCGTGACGTATACGTTGCCGTTGTTGTCGGAACAGAGGCCTTGAAGCGAGACCGTACCTTTCGGCGGCCGAATTGTTTTCACAAGTTTGCCTGCCGGATACGAGAAGACATAGATCGCGTTGCCGGCGCTCGCTGCGGCGTAGACTAGGTCCTGGCGCGATGAGGCACGGCCCGCCACTACGGCGGGGGCGATCCTAATGGGCGGTGGCGCGTCGCACCCAGCAGTCAACGCGCCCCCAGCGCAAATGGCTGCTGCGCAGCGTCCAAACTGCCAGAACCTCACATCCGCGCTCCTTTGCTCGAAGGATTAGTCAAACGCGTTTGTTCAGGGGGCGGCCAAGAGTCCCTGCGCTCGCTTCAACACCCTGTTGGAGAGCGGGCTTCGCCAGGCGGCGATGCAACTGTTCGAGAATTAAGCCTTGTGAACGTTGTGAACGTTGCATTCTCGCAACGCGGAGGGCCGCTGGCCGCCGCCACACTCATTCTGCTCGCATCCGGCTGCGCGGGAGCGACCGCGCCCGGCGGATCAGCCTCGGCGATGCTGCCATCGTCTGCCGGTTTGCGTCATTCCGGCGGTTGGATGTCGCCCGAGGTCAAGAGAGCAAAGGCGTTGCTTTACGTCGGCGATCCGACGGGGAGTCCGTCGTATAGCGGGGTCATCGACATCCTGTCGTTACGCGGTCTGCAGTATACGCTCGTCGGCCAGATTCAAGACGACGACATGCCCGAAGGCATGACCACCGACGCGCACGGCAATCTCTATGTGGCAGACTTGGGCGTCTCGACCGAAGGCCAGGCCCACGGCGACATTAAGGTGTATCCCAAGGGCTCCACGATGTACTCGCGTTATATCGTCCCCGAAAATTGGGTTCCATACGATATCGCGGTCGGAGGCGACGGAACGATGTACGTCGCGAACATCGCGCCGTTTACCGGGTTCTCGCCGGGCTCGGTCTCGGTCTATCCGCCGGCGGCCAGCCAACCCTCACGCGTGTTGCACCTGCACAACTTTCAAGTCGACGGCATAACGCTTCACGCCCAAACGAACACGATCTACATTTCGTACCAAGGCTACTCGAGCAACGGCAACATCGCCGAGTTCAAGCACGCGCGAGGGAAAGCGATCGACCTCGGCGCGAGCTATCCCGAGCCGTGGGCGATCCTCGAGGACGGCAGCAACAATCTGCTTGCGTTGGACGGAAGCGGGATCGTTGAAGTCTATTCCGAGACCACCGGCAAGCTCGTGCAACAAATCTCGGTTCCCAACGGCGCGGCCTGGGAGGCGTTCAACCAGAAACGATCCGAGCTGTTCGTTTCGAATTTCGAACAAGTGGAAGTTCTGAGCTATCCCGCCGGTAAGGTGCTGGGATCGATCGACGAGGGATGGAGCAAGTCGAACTACCCGACCGGCATCGCCTACTGGCCGCCGCCTTAGACCAGCCGCAAGATTTGAGGCCCAAAAATGCCGCTATTTTCTGAGCGACCTAAGGAAAAGTTACCCGGAGAAGCACTCGACCAATTCCAAACGATATTGGACGAGTATGATTGTCTGCGTGCGAACCAGTCGATTTCTGCGCCCGGAGACGACGCGCAGATGGCCAAGTTGCGCAAGACGCTGGAGGAGCGGCCTGAGGCTCTCTGGTGGTCGGACATGCTGTTGGCGGAGTTTTGCTTAGTCGATATGTTGAACCCAGAACAGGTGCGGACGACGCTCAGCGGCTGGCGGAGGCGCCTTCACGAAGTCGCGAGCGTTTCTCAGTACGCAGATTACCTCGCTCATGCGCCCGATATAGTTCGCGAACAGGATCCAAAGAAGCTGAAGGCCGATCTCTGCAGCTGCATGCAAGCCGTGTACTTTTTCTACGGCGCCTACGGCGTGGCAGCGCGCAGCAGAACGGACGTGACGATATCGTTGATGCGCGCCGCCATAATGGTGTTGGCCTTCGAAGCTCTGATTGGCGTATTACTCTTCGTGCGCTGGTCTGGTGGAGCTTTTTACGTCTCATTGCCGAGCGGTTGGGGCGCTCCCATCGCCTGGATGTTAGCGACCTCGAGCGCGGCGGTCGTCGGGAGCGTCGTAAGCGTTCAACGCAGGCTTCAGGATCCAAACGTTGAGGTGGATCCCTACTTTCGCTACATTCAGACTCATGCCGATTGGTTCGGAACGGCGGTCGTTTCACCGGTATTTGCGGCGATATTCGGAATCGTTCTCTATGGATTGCTTGCGTCCAAACTTTTGAGCACGAGCATTATCAACCTCAGCGGCGGCACGCCGGCAACGCCGACCGACTATGCAACGCTGCTGATCTTCGGATTCATCGCCGGATTTGCCGAGCAACTGATTCCCGACGCCTTGACCCGTATCGCAGCACGCGGACTCTTGGGTCCGCCAAACGGCAAGACCCAGGGTGGTGGCCCGGGATCAAAGCTCCCTTCACCGCCTTCAGGCGCCGGTTCTTCGGATTCAGATTCGTAGGCTTGGCCGCCTGGGAAACACGTTCGCGACAACGTATACCGCAGACTGCAATGGTGAAATCGTCGAATAAGTGGTTCTGCGTCCTGGTCGTCTGCGTAAGCGTTGCGGCATCAGCCGGATGCACGAGAGCAACGAGTACCGCTCTAGTGCCGAGCGGCGCACCGACGGTCAGGCAGGGCTCCTGGATTCGGCCCGACGCTAAGAAAAAACCGCTGCTGTACGTTTCGTCGGCGTTGACCAAGGACGTCTACGTCTACTCGTATGGTGACCAGAAGCTCGTGGGGACGCTCACCGGTTTCTCGCTGCCGTACGGGCTCTGC
>Ga0070733_10002954_pt1 | contig 11799 bp, 13 predicted proteins | sample Coa_R1_9_FD_66450 | JGI IMG/M metagenome (GOLD analysis project Ga0070733, IMG submission 66450) | Surface soil microbial communities from Centralia Pennsylvania, which are recovering from an underground coalmine fire - Coalmine... | ecosystem: Environmental > Terrestrial > Soil > Unclassified ... | reverse complement strand
GGCCTGCGGCCGAGCACCATCAGCACCTTTCCGTCGGGGCTGAACTTGGTGACCATGTTGGTGCCCTCGTCGACGGTCCAAATGTTGTCGTCTTTGTCGACACGGACCGAATGTGCGAATTCGAAGCCGTAATAGCCGACGCCGATTTCCTTGACGAAGTTGCCGTCTTGGTCGAATTCAAACAACCGCGTATTGGCGCTTCGATGATAGACAAAGGTATGGCCCTTCGAGTTGGTTGCCACCGCGACCGATTCGCCGAGATACTCGCCCGCGGGAAGTTTCAAGAAATTCGGCACCGACGAGAATGGAATGTCAGGCACACCTTCGATGGTTGCCTTGAGCTGCGCAAAGACCGGAACGGCCAACAAAATCACGAGTGCAAAGGACGCGAGAAATCGCTTCATGGGAGCCTCCAAACGAAACCTAGTATTCCGCTCAGCGAATCGGCTCCAGGCATTTCACGCCAGCCGACTGGGGAGCGTGTACAGTCAAACATGCTGTATCAATCTACCACACCATAACGGGATACACCACGGCTCCGAAATGGCGGGTCCGACAAGAGGGGGATGGCTGGGATCCCCTGGTCGGCAAAAACATTGAAACACAGACCCTTCCGAAAGCAATCTACCCAATAGCTGCTCAAGGAGCAGCCACATTAGAGCGCGATGTATAACACCTGCTGGGGTCTTAAAGAGAATCCGTTCAGCCTGAGCCCCGATCCTGCTTTTTTTTACCGAAGTCAGCAACACGAAGAAGCTTTCGCGAACCTGGTCTACGGCGTCGAAAGCCGGAAGGGCTTCATCGCGCTCACCGGCGAGGTAGGCACCGGCAAGACCACGGTCCTTGAATGTCTGCGGGATTGCCTCCGCAAGCGTGACATCGGGTATATCACCGTTGCCAATTCCCGCCTTTCGGCGCAGGAGTTCTTCGAGCTGGTCGCCTGCGAGCTTCGCTGCGAGGGCGGCTCAAAGGCCGAAGTGCTGTTCGCGCTGAACCAATTGCTGGTGCAGGAAGCCGAGGCCGGACGGACCCTCGTTCTGATCGTCGACGAGGCCCAGAACCTGGAACGGGATGTGCTCGAAGAAATCCGCCTGCTGGGCAACCTGGAGGACCGTTACGGCAAGCTCCTGCAAATCGTGCTTGCCGGTCAACCCGAGCTCGATCGCAAGCTCGACGCACCTGACCTGCGCCAGCTCAAACAGCGGATCGTGCTCAGATGCGGCCTCCGCCCATTCACCGAGAAAGAAACTTTTGAATACATCGCCACGCGACTGGAGCGCGCTGGCATGCCCCGCCAGAGGGTCTTTCCGCCGCACGTACTGGGAGAGATTCACCGGCGCGCGCAGGGCGTCCCGCGAGTGATCAATGCCATCTGCGACAACCTGCTGATGATGACCTGCGCACTCGGCCAACAGGTGGCCACAACCCAGATGCTGGCCCGCGTGGGCGACGAGATGCGGCTCGATATATCCGCGCGAGAGGAACACACCAGACCCGCACCGGGCCCTATAGACAACGCCGCCATTACACGGTACAAATCCGAGTGGTCGCGGGGGCCCCGCTTCCAACGGACCGAGCTACCGATGGCTCCCGCCACAGCTCCCCGCGTAGCACGGGAGTCGCACTCGCCACGCACCCGGCCAGCAGTCCGGTTTCTATGGATAACGGCGGCCGCCGTGGTTGCGCTGGCCGGCTTAACACTGGCGGCAGCAAATGATTTCTGGGGGATTCGCCAATTCGTGCCCGACTTTTGGCCGCAAGTCACCTCAGCGCAATCCACGGTGCCGGAGTCCGCCTCGGCCCAACCCACCTCGGCGCAAGTCAGGTCGGAATCCACGTCCGAACCCACGTCCGAACCCACGTCCGAACCCACGTGGACGCAACCCGCCTTGCCTCAACCCGCTGCGTCTCCAGCACCCGCCCGCGCAAAAACGCCACGCCTTGAGACTTCGCCGGCGACCGCACAAGCACGGCCCTACCTGAAAGCCCAGGCGGACCCTCCGCCCATTCCTAAGCTCTTTGAACGCCCCCCAGTTCCTGCTCCTGAGCCCCCCAGCATGCCCGCGCCCAAGCCGGCGCCGACCATCGATCCCAGTCCGAGCCTCACGCTCGCGGCGGACCAGCGTGAGCCCGCTCCGCGCGGCGATCCCCAGGTGGTCATCGACGCAAAGCCTGCCCGGCAGGTTCCTGCGCCCATTCCTCCGCCGCCATCATCCCGCTTTGTTGGCGGTTGGAGCTATCCGAGTAACGGCCGCTTTTACGGCGCCGAGCCCGAATTCGTCGAACTAGCGATCCGGGAAGACAACGGCCATCTGATGGGCGGGTTATCGGTGCGCTTCAAGTCCTCGTCGGGCGCGGGAAGCGGGCTGCTGCAATTCGGCTTCTCTGGAGACGTGCGGAGCGCGTCCATCCAAACCTTGGCGCTTGAGACCAAGAACGGCGGTAAGGGCACGATCGAACTGATTCCGGGCGCCACGCCGAATGAGCTCGAAGTGAATTTCCACACGACGAGTAGAGACGGAAGAACTCAGTCTGGCAACATGATTCTGGTTAAGCGACCTGCTTCCTCGCTCTAGGTGAAGCCATCGCGGCGCCCCGTTTCCATAGACGCCTCTCATCTACCTTGACGGCCGAGGCGGACCCACCGGAGAATCGACACGATGCTTCCGATGACGCAAATCGCTATGAAAATGCCCATAAACCACATAAACCCGGGTGAATCTGCGATGCGCAGGATGCGGCGTCCAAAATAGATTGCTGCCCAGCCGACCAGCGAAAACCGAATCGCTCGGGCGATGAAGACCAGACCGAGGAGCCGCGGCCTCGGATACTGAAACGCGCTGGCCGCCGCGATGGCGGCGCCAAATGGAAAGGGAGGCGGCGCCAGACAGGAAACGATCAGCGCGGCGGCGACATGCTTTTGCATCCGCCGCTTCAAATAGTCGAGAAGCCTTGGTTTCACCAGCCGTTTGAGACTTTCCTCGCCGCCTTTCCGGCAAACCAGGTCCAGCAAAAAGACGCCGATTGTCGATCCGATCGCCGCCGCCAGTACATAGACCGGGAGTTGAGTGTGATTTCTAGCGACTAAAAGCACGGTGAGCAAATCACTGCCGATCGGAAGGAAAAGAAACGAATCATCCGCGATAGCAAGGAAAAGGAGCCCGAACACGCCAAATTGAAGGAAAAAGGCTAACAGATGGCGGATCGATAGGTTCACGCGCTATCTTAGGAGCCGGCCGCTTGACGCCGAAGCGTCTCCAAAAACGGCTCGCCCAGTGTCACCAGCTTCTGTTCCAGGCGCCCCGTGCAATCGCAGTTCTCGCACGCCCACGTCTCCGAACCATTGTGGTCCCGGCACTTTCTTCGATCGTGCGCGTCCTGCACGCGGGTGAGCTCGAAATATTGCTCCCAATAGGGCCGCTCTTCGCGCAGGGGTGTCGGGCAGTAGCACACCTCCACCCAGCGGGCGGTTTGGTCCGCGCAGAGCCGGGCATCTCGCATGTTCCGTAGGTATTCGCCGCCGGCCACCGAGCCTCGGCCCAGAACTCCGTTTTCGATGGCTTTTAGGAGAGGTTGCTCGCGGCCAGGCTTAACTCGCGCGCGCACCAGATACCGCATGACAATTTGATTCTAGCGCGCTAGCCGCTGATCAACTCGACGGTCGCTTCAGCGCGTTGCAGAACTGGCTTGGCATTTCCGGTGACTTCGTCCCGCACCAGTCTGATCTTGGTAATGCTGAGTCCGGTTTCGCTTTCAAACTTCGTTACCAGGTCTCGAATGTCGTTCTCGATGGTTCGCTTCTTGAGGACAAGGGCATCGCGCGCATCCGCCATAAGTGCCTCCATGGTATCACCCGGAGATCCGGCGCCAGCGAGTAATTTACGGCCTGATGCCCGCCACGCTCAGCTTGATCCGATACAGCCCTGTGCGGGCGGTGATGTAAAGGGTCTTGCCATCCGCGTCGCCCCAGGCGCAGTTGGCGGGGACCTCGGGAAGCTGGATGGTGCCCAGATGTTTGCCTTGCGGCGAAAAAATCTGGACGCCGTCGAGCGCGGTGGCGTACAGGTTGCCCGCGGTGTCCACTTTCATCCCATCCGGCACGCCCGCGCCGGGCTGGTCGGTCACGTCGGCGAATTTCCGGCCATTGGCCAGCGTGCCGTCGGCCTTGACCTCGAATTCCATCCAATATTTGTCAGGCCGCGAGTTGGCGATATACAGCTTCTTTTCATCCGGCGAGAACGCGATCCCATTGGGATACTGAACTTCCTTGGTGAGCAGCTCCAGTTTACCGGCCGCGGTCACGCGGTAGACGCCATTGAAATCCAATTCCGTCTTGGGTTTGCTGGGACCGTCCGGAAACGTGCCGTACAGACCCGTCGGATCCGTGAAATAAATATCGCCATTCCGCTTGGATACTACATCATTGGGGCTGTTCAGGCGCTTACCCTCGTAGCGCTCGGCCAGCACCGTGACCGATCCATCCTTCTCGAAGCGAGTCACACGGCGATTGCCGTGCTCGGCGGCGATCACACGACCTTGGCGGTCCAAAGTAAGGCCGTTACTCCCAATTAGGACGCCGTCGGGAAACGAACCCGCGAAGATGCCTTTGCGATACACCGACACGCTTCCGTCCGGACTCCATTTCATGATGGCGTTGGCCATCAAATCGCTGAACAGCAGGTATCCTCCGCTCCTCACCCAAACCGGCCCTTCGATAAAGCGAAAGCCGTCGTGTAACTTCTCGATTTTGGCACCCGAAGGCGCCAGCTTATCCAGAGCCGGATCGTCTCGGACAATCTTTCCCACGCTGGCCGGCTGCCCGCTCGTCGAGGCGATCGCGGCTCCCGCGAGGAGGATGCAAAAAACCAAGTTTCGATTCATGTGGCCAATTCTACTCTCAAACATCCCTTCTTTGTTACCTTCAAAGTAAATGCTCAAGTCGATGATTTTTCGCGAATACGATATTCGCGGAGTCGCGGATACCGAACTTGCGAGCGCCGACGTTGCCGACCTGGGCCGTGGGCTGGGCACGCTGCTTCAGCGCAAGAGCGGCCGGCGGATTAACATCGGCCGCGATTGCCGGCTAAGTTCGACACGCCTTCATGAGGCGTTGCTCGAAGGCCTGATGGCCTCGGGATGCGAGGTCACCGATATTGGCGTGGTTCCCACGCCCTTGCTTTACTACTCCGCCGTCCATCTGGAAGCGGACGGCGCCGTGATGATCACCGGCAGCCACAATCCCAGCGAGTTTAACGGATTTAAGACGGTCCGGGGATCGGGCACGATTCATGGCGAGGAGATCCAGGAGATTCGCCGCCTCATCGAAGGACGCGATTTCATGTCGGGGCACGGCTCGCATCGCATGGTCGATGTGATTTCCTCCTATCTGGGGGAAATCGCCGGGCAATTCAAATTCGAGCGCCGCGTCAAAGTGGTGGCCGATGCCGGCAATGGTACGGCCGGCCCGGTGATGCATCAGCTTTTCAAACGCCTCAACTGCGACGTGACGGAATTGTTCTTCGACATGGACGGCCGCTTCCCCAACCATCACCCCGATCCAACCGTCCCGGCGAATCTGCAGCAGTTGCAGGAAGCCGTGCGTTCACAAAAAGCCGACTTAGGCATCGCCTTCGATGGCGACGCCGACCGAATCGGCGCCATCGATGAAAACGGCGAGGTGATCTACGGCGACATGCTTCTGCTGATTTACGGCCGCGAGATTCTGACGCGCAAACCGGGCGCCACCTTCATCGGCGAAGTGAAATGCTCCCAGGTGCTCTATGACGAGCTGAAACGGCTGGGCGGCAATCCCATCATGTACCGGACGGGCCATTCGCTCATCAAAGCCAAGATGAAACAGGAGCACGCTGAACTGGCCGGCGAGATGTCCGGCCACATGTTTTTTGCAGACCGTTACTTCGGTTATGACGACGCTCTCTACGCCGCGTGCCGGTTGATCGAAATCGTATCGAAGTCCGGCCAGCCGCTTTCGGCGCAGTTCACGGGCCTCCCCAAGATGGTCTCGACTCCTGAAATCCGCGTCGACTGCCCGGATGAGATCAAGTTCCACTTGGTCGAGCGCGTCGCCGCGCACCTCCGCCAGACGCACAACGTCATCGAAATCGACGGCGTTCGCGTTTTGTTCGATCGGGGATGGGGGCTGGTGCGCGCGTCGAACACGCAACCGGTGCTCGTTTTGCGCTTCGAGGCGGAAAACGAAAGCCTGCTCGAAAAGTACCGCGCAGACGTAGAAGGTATTCTCGATCAGGTCAGAAGAGCGACGGCCTAGCGGGAAGCAAGAGGAAGATCGTCCTCCGATCGACCCTCACTCCAGCGCCAGATACCGCCGCTCTGGTTTAGCATGCCATAAATCTGCAAAAATCGAGCCACAAATGAATTGTTTTTAGGGGATTTTAGGCTACTTCGGCGGATTCCTGCTTAATTCCGTCTTCGCTCCGGCTTAGTATCCACCAGATCGGGTAACCAGCAGCCGGGAAAAAGCTCGGGAGCCAGCGCCCGCGTCAAATCCGGCGAAAGGCCAGCACGGCGTTGAGCCCGCCAAACGCGAAGGAGTTCGACAGCGCCCATTCGATCTCCGCGCGGCGCGCGTGGTTCGGCACCACGTCCAGATCGCATGCCGGGTCGGGCTCGGTGAAGTTCGCGGTCGGCGGGATCACGCCCTGGTGCAGAGCCAGCAGCGTCGCCACCGCTTCCAAAGCGCCAGCGGCGCCCAGCGCGTGCCCGTGCATCGATTTGGTGGAGCTGACCATCAGCCGAGCCGCGTGTGAACCAAACACGCCGCGGATACCTTCCGTTTCAGTGATATCGTTGGCGGTCGTGCCGGTTCCATGGGCATTGATGTAGCCAACCGCATCGGGCGAGGCGCCGGCATCGGCCAGGGCCCCCCGCATCGCCCGAGCCGCGCCTTCGGGAAGCGGCTGCGTCAAGTGGTGCGCATCGGACGACATTCCAAAGCCGGCAATTTCCCCCCAGATGGATGCTCCGCGGGCGCGCGCGTCATCCAGCGGCTCAAGAACCAGCATGGCCGCGCCTTCACCCAGGATCAGTCCTCGCCGGTCGCGTGAAAACGGCCGGCAGGTATCCGGCGCGACGATTCGCATAGCCTCCCAGGCCTTCAGGAATCCCAGCGAAAAGGGCGTTTCCGCCCCGCCCGCGATGGCCGCGTCCGCGATTCCGTTCCGGACCATCCAGAACGCCTGCCCGATCGCATGATTCGACGACGAGCACGCCGTGCATACCGTGTAGGCTGGGCCGACGATTCCGAATTCATGCGCGATCGCGCTGGTTCCGGCGTTTCCCATGATGCGCGTGATGGTCAGGGGATGAATGCGTGAAGAACCACGCGCGTACAGGCTGTGGAACTCCACATCTTCGCTGGTTTGGCCGGCTGAGGAAGTGCCGGTTACGATCGCCATCCGCTCAGCCCGCGCCGGCGTGATCTCGAGCCCTGAATCCGCCATCGCCTCCCGGGCGGCGATCACCGCGAACTGGGCGAAGCGATCAAGCATGTCCGCGGCCTTCTCTTCGAAATAATCCGAGGGCCGGTAATCGAAGACCTCCGCCGCATTCGAGAAGCGCAAGGACCCTTCCGGCACCAGCTTCATAGGCCGGATCGCGCTGCGCCCGCACTTCAGCGCGTCCCAGAATTCAGATCGAGTGCGCCCTGGCGCGGCGATCGCGCCGATGCCAGTGACCGCAACACGCCGGGTCATTGAACTTTTTCTGGTGGAGGTTTGGATGCGAGCAATTTCTCGATCCCCTCCACCATGTCGCGCACCGAACGGATCGCCGGCACCTGATCATCCGGAACGTTGACGTCGAATTCCTCTTCGACTGCGAACAGTATGTTCATTCCATCCAGCGAGTCGATCTTCAGCTCCTCAAACGTTTTCTCAATGGTAATGGACTCCGGCGGGATGTGCTGCGTCTTGGCGATAACGCCAATGACCCGCGTGGCTATTTCGTCGGACATAGAATCTGGCTGACCGTCTCGAACCGGAACCCGCGCTCCGCAAGCCGGGGAATTGCCGATTGTACCGCGTGAAGCGTGGCCCGGATGTCCGGGGCCCGCTCGGTACGCCGCCCGTCGTGGAGGCAGATGATATCGCCTTTGCGTGGGCGGTCCACCAGCAGCCGCTCGATGCGGTCGGCCGGCCATCGCCAATCATGACCGATCACGCTCCACATGACGCCCAGCAGTTCCAGCCTCTGCTGCGCGCTCCGCATTCCGAACCATCGCACTCCATAGGGGGCGCGAAAAAGCCGCGGCCTCTGATTCGTATGGCGCTGTATGGCCTCCTGCGCCTGGGCCATTTCGCGATAGATAAACTCTGGCGTGCGGAAATCGAGTCGCGGGTGCGAATTCGTATGGTTGCCGATTTCATGGCCCGCCGAAGCCACCTCGCGCGCCACTGCCGGCAATCGCCGCACGTTTTCTCCACACATGAAAAATGTGGCGGGTATGTTGTTGCGCGCCAGGCTCTTCAACAGCTCCGGCGTCGATTCGCTAGGCCCGTCGTCAAAGGTCAGCGCCAGCGCCGGACGCTCACGATCCCCATGATAGACGGAGGGCCCGAACACGATGGACGAGCGGCCCCGCACCGCATATGCGAACGCACCGGCGGCCGCTAGAATTCCCGCGGAGCCACCGATCAGCGCGCCCTTGGGCATGAAAATATGATAACCGGTGTTCATTAATGTGAGTTCATTGGTCCAGCGGTTGACCTTCATTTTGGGTCTCGAGCGGCGAACCTGCCACGCGAGACCCGCCACATTGACATCCTCAGCGACACGGGCCTACAATTTTTAGGCCGAGGATAATCAAATCATCATGCATACGAAACCAATCAGCAGCGCACTCGCGCTGGCCTTCGGGCTGGGCTGTTTTGGGCAGGCGCCGCCGGCTTCGGATAAGCCGGATTCGCCGGAGGTGAAAGCGCTGATCGAGAAAGCCAAGAAGACCGGAGGCTCCCTGTGGGCGGATGAAGAGCACTTTTTCTGCGAAGCGCCGCGTGCCAATAACCCCAACGATCCGCTCATCGCGCCCACCAAGATTTTCGACAACGTATACGCGATCGGGAACTCGGGTACAACCGTCTACGTGATTCAGACCTCCGACGGACTCCTGATGATCGACTCCCTAGGGGCGAATCAAGTGGACTCGCAGCTGCTCCCCGGATTCCAGAAGCTTGGCCTGGACCCGGCAAAAGTCAAAATCATCCTGATGGGTCACGGTCACGCGGATCATTTCGGTGGGTCGCCCTACTTCCAGGATCACTTCGGCTCGAAGGTGTATATTTCCGCGGCCGATTGGGACATGATGGAGAACCCGCCTGCGGGCCGCGGCGGTGAAAAGAAAAAGGGACCGCCGGCCGTACTGCCCAAACATGACCAGGTGGTGAAGGAAGGCGAGCCGGTGGTACTGGGTGACCTGAAGATCATGCCAGTGGCGATCCCCGGCCATACGCCCGGCTCGATGGGCTACATTTTTCAGGTGAAGGACAACGGCAAGATCCACACGGTGGGATTGTACGGTGGAACGATCCTGACTCCCGGACCCATTTCTGACGAAGGGCTGGCAACCTATCTAAAGTCGGTCAGGCACTTCGAGGAAGAAACCAAGAAGGCGAAAGCCGACACCGTGATGCAGAACCATCCGCTGATGTATCCCATCAACAACATGTTGGATCAAGTGCAATCGCGCAAGAAGGGCGGGTCCAATCCCTTCGTTGTGGGCCCGGCGAACTATCAGAAATTCCTGGAAGTGATGGAGATCTGCACGGAAGCGAACATCGCGCGGCGTAAAACATAAACCTAGAGCCGGTTTTCGATAATAATCTTCATGCGGTGATCGGCGTCGGAAGTGAGCATCTCCATCGCCGTGCTCAGGTCGGCGATGGGGACCACGTGCGTGATCAGCGCGTCCAGCTGGATGACGCCGCGGGCGACCAAGTCGATGGATGTGGGAAAATCCTCGCCCTTCGCTGCCCGCCCGTTCACGATCGTGAGTTCCCTGAAGTAAATCTGATAGAACGGCAGCGCGCCCTGGCCGCCGGTGATAATTCCGAACAGCAGCAGCGTTGCGCCCATGCGGCACATCGAAATCGCGTCAGCCACGGAGGACATGACGCCGCTCGATTCGATGACCACGTCGGCGCCGCGGCCTTCGGTGGCATCCATGACGCTGCGCACGCCGGATTCGCCGCCCGCAAGTGTGATGTCGGCGCCCAACTGCTCGGCCATTTTTCGCTTCCAGGCGCTGCGCGAAATCCCGATCACGGGATGCGCGCCGCGGGCCTTGGCCAGTTGCATGTGCACCTGTCCCGTAACGCCGAGTCCCACCACCACCACCGATTGCCCCGCGAGAATGTTGATCTGGCGCTGGGAGTGCGTGCAGGTGGTGACCACCTGAATCAGCGGCGCAATGCGACTGTCGATGGCGTCCGGCAGCGGAAAAACGTGGCTGCGCGGAGCCATCACGTACTCGGCAAAGCCGCCGTCCACGTCGCGCCCGATCAGGCCGCCCTGGGGGCACAGGTTGGTCAAACCGGCGCGGCAGTAGAAGCACGCGCCGCAATAAAGGCACGGGTCGACCACCACGCGCCCTCCGCCCTCGGCAAGCTCGCCTGCCATCTCGTGGCCCATAATCAGCGGGTGGCGCACGGGGATGGCTCCGTCGAAGATTTTACGATCGGTGCCGCAGATGCCGCTGTGGGTCATGCGCACCAGAACGTTATCGCGCGCGGGACTGGGTCGCTCGACGTCGCCGAGCGCGACCTCGCCCGTAGCTCTCAAGATCATGGCCTTCATAAATGGTGGGCTGTGACGATGATGACCGAACGCGGGGGCGACGGTCAACTTCAAAGCGGGAAGCACGCCGGTCAGGCATTTTTGCATCTGAATTCAGCGCTCTTCGAGATGTTTCAGACGGGCGTCGAGCACCTCCTCGACGCGGTGGAGTTCGCTCTGCCGCGTGTCAATCATTTCGTTCAGCCGCCGGTTGACGTCGTTGAACCAAACGGCTGCCCAGATCGCGTCGGGGTCAAGCGCAGGACCACCTAGATTCCGAAAGCCAGGCCGGCCAGCAGGAACCTCAGAAGCAGCATGATCTCCTTACATAGGGCGTACGCCGAAACCGGCGGGCGTGGATTCGGAGTATCATCTACAGAGAAAGGATCAATCCATCACGATGAGGAAGTTACTGTTCGGTATCACGTTGATTTTGATTGCCGGCATGGCGCTAGCGCAGGACCAGGGAAAGAAAAAGGGAGGCCCCGCCGGGCCGCCGCTCATGATGATGATTCCGGCGCTGAAGGACGGTGCGGACTTGCCCGAGAAATATTCGTGCAGCAACGCCCCCGCCGGAACCTCGCCTGCGATTTCCTGGATGAACCCGCCCATGGGGACGCAAAGCTTCGCCATTCTGCTGCACGATCCGGAGCCACATCCCGGCCGCGGCCTGTACGACGTCACACACTGGTTCATCTGGAACATTCCGGCCACCACGACGCAGTTGCCCGAGGGCGTGGCCGGTGGCTCGGATCTGCCGGACGGATCGCACCAGCTCAAGCGCGGGAATCCACCGACGGCTGGCTACTTCGGGCCCTGCGCGCCTCCCGGACCAAGTCATCACTACACCTTCGAGCTGTATGCGCTCGATTCCAAGCTTGATCTGAGCCCCGACGCCACCCGCGCCGACGCCATGAAGGCCATGGACGGCCACATCCTGGGCGCCGCCGTGTTCGTGACGATGTTTCATAGGTAGGTTCCATCGGTAAC
>Ga0070733_10002952_pt1 | contig 11808 bp, 11 predicted proteins | sample Coa_R1_9_FD_66450 | JGI IMG/M metagenome (GOLD analysis project Ga0070733, IMG submission 66450) | Surface soil microbial communities from Centralia Pennsylvania, which are recovering from an underground coalmine fire - Coalmine... | ecosystem: Environmental > Terrestrial > Soil > Unclassified ... | reverse complement strand
GACGGCAAGAGCGCGTTCAATTCGCAAGCTGCGATCCAGGCGCTGAAATTCTGGCAGGACGCAGTCAATATGGGCGTTTCGCCGCGCAAGCCCTTAGGCGGCGGCGGTTGGGACGTGGTGCCCAACCTCGCCTCCGGCTACTGCGCGATGCAGAATGTCGGCATCTGGGCGATTGCGCAATTGCGCGAAGGCGCCCCGAATTTCAAATACGGCATCTTCAAGCTGCCGACGCCGCCCGGCGGAAAGTATTTCACCGTCGGCGGCGGCTGGGCCTTCGTCGCCAATGCGCAAGGAAAGAATCCGAAGGCCGCCGGCGAGTTCTGCGCCTGGGCCCTGGGCTCGATGAGCCCGGATTCGATTGCGCGGGTCGTCGATTGGTGCACCAAGGCGAAGAGCGACATGCCGCCGCGCGCTTCCGCCCTGGAGGCGGGCAAAGCGGCGTTCGATTCCGGTTTCCTGAAAATCTTCACCGACGAAATCTACCCCGGCGCGCGCGCCGAGCCTCGCGTCCCGCCGCCGGTTTACAAAGCGATTTCCGACGCCATCCAGGCCTGCCAGCTCAACGGGCAAAAGCCGGAGGACGCGGCGGCGACGGCTTCACAGCAAATCGACGCCTTCCTTGCCAGCTACAAAGGCGCGCCGATACTCTAACGCCATGGCTGACAACGCGGTCAGGTCGGTTGATATCGCAATTCCGGCGGCCCAAAAGGCCGCCGGCTTTCGCCTGTCGAATCGTCATCGCGAATGGATCGCCGGCTATCTGTTCGTCGCGCCGGACGCGCTTGGCCTCTTAATCTTCGTCGGCGCGCCAATGATCCTTTCGCTGAGCCTCGGCTTCTTTTCGGTCAGCGGTTTCGGCGCCTATTCCTTTGTCGGGCTCGACAATTACCGAAGGATGCTCGGCGATCCTCTTTTCTGGCAGAGCCTGCGCGTCACCATCCTCTATGTCGTGCTGCTCGTGCCCGCCCTCTACGCCTCCGGGCTTGGCTTGGCGCTCCTCATCCAGAATGACACGCGCTTCAACGGCTTCGTGCGCACGCTTCTGTTCATGCCGCAGACGGTCAGCCTCGTGGTCGTGGCGCTCGTCTGGCAGGTGCTGCTCATCGACAAGATCGGTCTGCTCAATCGCTTGACGGGCTGGATCGGCCTCGGCGCCTATTCGTGGCTGGGCGATCCGCGGTTTGCGTTGATCGCGGTCGTCGTGATCAGCGTCTGGTTCTTGATGGGCTTCTACATGCTGATTTTCCTCGGCGGCCTACAAGACATCCCGCGGGAATATTATGAAGCCGCCAAGATCGACGGCGCCGGACCGGCCGCCTCCTTCTACCTCATCACATTGCCGCTGCTGCGGCCGACCAGCTTTTTCGTCTTGCTCGTCTCGACAGTGACCGCGGTTTGCGGCTCGCAAACTTTCGACCTCGTCTATGTCATGACCCGCGGCGGACCCGCCAATACGACGTCGCTGGCGATCTTCTACGTCTACCAGCAGGCGTTCCTGTTCAACGAATATGGCTATGCCGCGGCCATGGCTTCCGTCCTCGTGGTCGTCCTGATGTTGATCACCGTATTGATGTTCATGCTGACGCGCGGCGGGCGCTTCACCTATGAGTGAGACCGCCGCGGTCGAGCGCCAGATCGATCTTGCCGCGCTAAGGCCCGCGCGGATCATTCTCCATCTCGCCGGCCTGATCCTCGCCTTCATGGCGGTCGCGCCGCTGTTCTGGATGCTGTCGATGTCGTTCAAGGGCGCCAACGAAGTCTTCGGCGTCAATCTCATCCCGGATCGGCCGACCCTCGACAATTTCATCTATGTGTTCACGCAAGTCGACTTTTTACGTTACTTATGGAACTCGTTCTTCGTCGCCGCGATGGTGACGATCATTGCGCTGTTCTTCCATTCGATGGCCGGCTACGCGCTGGCCCGCCTGCGTTTCCCGGGGCGCGACGTCATCTTCCTGACGATGTTCGCGACCTTTCTGATCTCGCAGCCGGTGATCATCGTGCCGTTGTTCATTCTGGCGCGCGCGCTTCACTTGCTCGACAGCTATGCGGGCCTGATCATCCCGTCGATCTTCAACGCCTTCGGGATCTTTCTGCTGCGCCAGTTCTACCTCGCCGTGCCGCGTGAGTTGGAAGAAGCCGCGGTCATCGATGGGGCAGGCTATTTCCGCGTCTATTGGAGCATCATCCTCCCCTTAAGCCGACCCATCCTTTCCGCCTTGGCGATCCTCTTCTTCCTCGCCAATTGGAATTCCTTCCTCTGGCCGCTCACCATCACCTCGGATCAGAATCTATGGATGGTGCAGGTCGCGATCGCCAGCTTCCGCCAGCAATACAACGCGTCCTGGAACTACATCATGGCGGCCTCGACCGTGGTGGCTTTGCCGACCGTCTTCATGTTCGTGATCTTCCAGAAGCGCATCATCGAATCGATCAAGACCAGCGGCATCAAATAGCGCTCGGAGAGGGACGGGAACAAAAGCAATGGCGGAACGCTTTTCGGGCCTTGGCGTCAATCTCGGCAATCTCTCGCGCTTGTCGGACGCCAAGACGCGTTCGATCAGTCCCGAAAATTTCACCGGCGAGAAGGGCAGGGGCGGCATGGCGACGGAGGGAACCGGCGCCGTTCACGCGCGCGGCCTCGGCCGCGGCTGGAAGATTTCGCCCTCCGTGCGCATCGAGCCTGGCGCGACATTCACGCTGGGCGAGATCGAGGGGCCGGGCGCCATCCAGCAGATCTGGATCACGCCGGCGAACGTCAAATGGCGCGACCTGATCCTGAGAGTCTATTGGGATGGCCAAGCGCATCCCTCCGTCGAAGCGCCGCTTGGCGATTTTTTCGCCTGCGGCTGGGGACAATATGCGCAGGTCAGCTCGCTCGCTGTTTGCGTCAATCCGGGCCGGGCGTTCAATTGCTATTGGGAAATGCCGTTTCGACGCCGCGCGCGGATCACGCTCGAAAACCGCGATCCCGATGAACACGCCGTCGTCTATTGGCAGATCAACTATGCTTTGACGGACGTACCAGAAGACGCCGCCTATTTTCACGCGCGGTTTCGCCGGACTAATCCGCTGCCATTCAAAGAGGACTACATCATCCTCGACGGCGTCAAAGGCAAGGGCCACTATGTCGGGACCTATATGGCCTGGGGCGTCAACAATGGCGGCTGGTGGGGAGAGGGGGAAATCAAATTCTTCCTCGACGGCGACGAATACCCGACCATCTGCGGCACCGGCACGGAAGACTATTTCTGCGGCGCCTATAATTTTGACGCGGGCACAGTCGATCCAACCTTTCCGCGCGCCTATATTGAATTCACCTCGCCCTATTCGGGGCTGCCGCAAGTCATCCGCCCGGATGGAGCCTACCGTTCGCAGCAACGCTTCGGTCTCTATCGATGGCACATCACCGATCCCATTCGATTCGATGAGGAAATCCGGGTGACGATCCAGGCGATCGGCTGGCGCACGGAAAAGAATGAGCGGCGCTATTTGCCGCTCCAGGACGACATCGCCTCCGTCGCCTTCTGGTATCAGACGCTGCCCACCGCGCCGTTCCCGGCGTTGCCGGATCGCGACTATCTAGAAATCATTTAAGGCGCGACGACCCATGCGCCAATTGCCCGCTGACTACCTCGAGCGCGCCTATGCCGGCGTGCTCGGCAAGCTGATCGGCGTCTATCTCGGCCGTCCCTTCGAGAATTGGACCTACCAGCGCATCATGCGCGAACTGGGCCCGATCGAATACTACGTCCACGAGAAGCTCGATTGCCCGCTGATCGTCACCGACGACGACATCGCCGGCACATTCACCTTTATTCGCGCCCTCGAAGACCATGGCGCCAAGCCTGAGATCACGGCCGCGGAGATCGGCGAAACCTGGTTGAACTACATTGTCGAGCAGCGGTCGATCCTCTGGTGGGGCGGCAATGGCAACTCGACGGAGCATACTGCTTGGCTCAACCTGAAGCGCGGGCTCCAAGCGCCGGCGAGCGGCTCAATCGCGACCAATGGCCGGGCCGTCGCCGAGCAGATCGGCGCGCAGATTTTCATCGACGGCTGGGCGATGGTCGCGCCGGGCGACCCGGCGCTCGCGGCGCGGCTGGCCGAACAAGCTGCGCGGGTGAGCCATGACGGCGCCGCTGTCGATGCGGCGAAACTTTGGGCGGCCATGGAGGCGGAAGCCTTCGTCTCGCGCGACGTCGATCATCTCTTCGAGGTCGGGCTCGCGCAGATACCCAAGGATAGCGCCATCGTCTCCTTGATCGACGATTTGCGGGCTTGGCGCCGGGAGCATTCCGACTGGCGCGATGCGCGCCAGAAAATCGAAGACCGCTATGGTTACGACAAATATCCCGGCAATTGCCATGTCATTCCCAACCACGCCGTCATGGCGATGACGCTTCTCTACGCGGCCGACGATTTCTCACGGGCGCAGACCATCGTGTGCACGTCCGGCTGGGACACCGACTGCAATGCCGGCAATGTCGGCTGTCTTTTGGGGATCATGCACGGGCTTCCGGGCATTGAAGCGGACCGCGACTGGCGCGGTCCGCTGGCCGACCGCATGCTGATTTCCTCCGCCGATGGCGGCGGCGCGATCAGCGACGCGGCGCGCGCGACCTATCGTCTCGTCAATCTTGGTCGCCGCCTGGCCGGCGAGGCGCCGCTCGCCGCGCCGAAGAGCGGCGCGCGATTCCATTTCTCTCTTCCGGGCAGCGTCCAAGGATTCCGCTTAAAGGCGAGCGACGCGGCGAACGTGGCCCAGCTCGATAATGCGCCGTTCGAAAGCGGACGCGCGCTGGTCATTCGCTACGCCGGGCTTGGCGCGTCGCCGGTCGCCGCCATGACGCCGACGTTCACGCCGCCCGACGTCGTCAAGATGCGCACCTACGAGCTGATGGCGACGCCGACGCTCTATCCTGGCCAGACAGTCAGCGCCCGCCTCGTGGCGGACCGCGAGAATTCGTCATCCATCCAAGCGGTGTTGCGGATCGAAGTCTATGGCGCGAATGACGCGCTCCGCGCGTTGGACGGCGAGCCGGCCACGCTTTCGCCAGGGGAAGCCGCCGTTCTTCGGTGGCGCATTCCCGATCTCGGCGGGCAACCCATACACGAGGTCGGCGTCGCGCTCGCTGCGGCCGGCGGCAAAGCTTCGGGGTCGGCCGCCCTCGACTACCTTCGCTGGGATGGCGCGCCGGACCTGCATCTTCGGCGACCGGCGGAGGCCAGCGACTTCTGGCGGCGCGCTTGGGTGAACAACGTCAGCTTTTTTTCCAGAAACTTCCCGCAAGCGTTCCGAATTTCGCAAGATCGGGGCGAAGGCATGATCATCCACGGATCGCGCGAATGGACCGACTATCGGCTCACCGCGGAACTCGTTGCTCATCTTGCCGAAGACTTTGGCATCGCCGTTCGCGTGCAAGGCCTGAGACGGTACTACGCGGCGCTCCTGGCGCGAGAGGGCGCGTTCCGGCTCGTGAAGGTCTATGACGGCGTCGCCAAAATCCTCGCCGAGACGCCATTCGATTGGGCCTTTGAAACGCGTTACGACATCTCGATGCAGGCCGTCGGCGCCCATATTCGCTGCTCAGTCGGCGCGGTTGCGCTGGAGGCGGAGGATCGCGGCGATCGCGCGCTGGCCGACGGCGGCGTCGCGCTGATTGTCCGCCGCGGCGCCATCTCATCGAACGAGATTAGGATCGCCTCGCCCGCCGCTTGAAGCCGCGCGCTCGACCTCGCCTGCGCCGGTCCTTGCGTTTGAGCACAGCCACGATGGCGAGGGAGCAATCTTGCGCGCCGTTCATCTCGGGAATATCGGTTTAACGGCCGCGCGGTTTTGCCGGCGCGTACTCAAGAGAATGCGTCGATCGGGAGGAAACCCATGTTGTTGCCAACGACGCTGGTCGGCTCCTACGCCCAACCCGAGTGGCTGATCGATCGCGCCAAGCTCGCCGGACGCTTTCCTCCCCGCGTCCGGGCGAAGGAGCTTTGGCGCATCCCGGAGCCTTACCTCAGCGAGGCGCAAGACGATGCGACCGTGCTCGCGATCAAGGCCCAGGAGGACGCCGGGCTCGATATCATCACCGACGGTGAAATCCGCCGGGAAAGCTACTCCAACCGTTTCGCCACCGCGCTCGAGGGGATCGACATCGACAATCCCGGCATGGCGCTCGACCGTTCCGGCCATCCCAACCCGGTTCCGCGCATCGTTGGCAGGATCCGCCGCAAGCGTCCGGTAGAAGTCGAGGATTTGAAATTTCTGCGCAAGCGCACGACTCGCAAGGTCAAGATGACCGTGCCGGGCCCCTTCACGATGAGCCAGCAGGCCCAGAACGACCACTACCCGACTCTCGCCGAGGCGGCCATGGACTACGCCGAGGCGGTCAACGCCGAGATCAAGGATCTCTTCGCCGCCGGCGCCGATATCGTGCAGATCGACGAGCCTTATATGCAAGCGCGGCCGAAACCCGCCGAGGAATATGGGCTGGCGGCGCTCAACCGCGCGCTTGAAGGCGCGCCCGGCGTGACGGCGGTGCACATCTGCTTCGGCTATGCGGCGATCATCCACCAGCGGCCGAGCGCCTATTCTTTTTTGCCGCAGCTCAGAGGCTGCCGTTGCAAGCAGATCTCGATCGAGACCGCGCAAGCAAATCTCGACTGCGCCGTGCTCGCCGACGTGCCGGACCAGAAGATTATTCTCGGCGTGCTCGATCTCTCGACGCCTGAGGTGGAGACGGCGGAGACAGTCGCCGCGCGCATCCGCCGCGCGCTCCGCTACCGCAAGGCGGAGGACATCATCGTCGCGCCCGATTGCGGCCTGAAATATCTGCCGCGCGAATCGGCCTTCGGCAAGATGAAGGCGATGGTCGAGGGCGCGAAGATCGTTCGCGCCGAGGTCGGCGCATAAACGCCAATGGCGGCGAGGTCCAACTCGCCGCCATTCGCGAAGTTCGTCGGCCGCGGAGTGAGCGCTGCGCGAAAGCTACTTTTTCTGAGACTTCACATAGGCGATGTATCCGCGAACGTCGGCCGCGGGTTCTGAATATGCCGAGCCGAGCGCCTTCTCCATGGCCGCCATATATTGCTTGGCCCAGGCAGGCATCTGGTAGTCGATGACGGCGAGAAACTCGAGCGTGGCGGCGAGCCGGATGTCAGCGATGGACGGTTCCGCGCCGCCGATGAAAGCTTTGCCGTTCATATAGAACTTGTGCAGCACGTCCAGCGGCTCGGCGAGCGCGGCGATGGCCGCCTTCTGAGCCGCGTCCTTGGCGGCGGCGTCGGCGTCGCTCGCTCCGACCTCGCCGGCGTATTGGGGGAAGCCCAGCGACGGATAGGTTGCGCGGGCAAGGTAGGGATAGAGCGTGCCAATGATATAGAACATCGCGCTATCGACCATGGCGCGCGCGGCCGGCGCGGTCGGATAGAAGCGATCGAGGTGATGTCTATTGCAGAGATACTGCATGATCGCGCAGCTTTCCCAAACGACCCCTTTGGGCAGATCGGAAGCCTCCATCATCGGCGTCAAATGCGCCGGATTCTTCGCCATGAATTCGGTCGAACGGGTCTTGCCGTAGACGTCGTCCTCGGAGAAATCGAGCTTCGCAGCGCGCACGAAAACGCGCGCCGTCATATTGTTCACGCTCGGCTTTATGACATGCAGCTTAATCGCGGACATTCGGTCCTCCCATTTTTGACGATGGTTCGTCGTTGCGTCCAACCCTACTCCGCCCCTAGAAGCCGATTGCTTCGTTCGGCGCGTCCAAGCACTCTACCTTCTATACGGATTCTTCGCCGCCCGATCTGCCGAGAGGCTCTTGCGCGCCCGTGCAACAAGAAGCTCGATCGCATCGGCCAAATGAACCTCGGAGATGGCGCGATCGCCGCGAGCGACGCGGAGAAGATGAGCTTCATAGAGCACGTCGGCGTGGGTGAAACCCGCCGGAGGCTCGAACTTATAGCAGGAAAGTTCGATGAGAAGGCCTAAAGGGTCTTCGAAATAGATCGCGTCGAAGATCATGCGGTCGCGGACGCCGGTGTGTTTCACGCCGCGCGCGTCGAGGCGCTCGATCGCCTGCATGAACACGGCGCGCGAGACGTTGAAGGCGAGATGGTGGACGCACCCGACCTCAGTCGGCGTGCGCCTGCCGAGGGACTTACGATCCTCGCGCGTGAAGACCGTTATCAGGCGTCCGTCGCCGGGATCGAAATAGAGATGGCTCTCGATCGCGTCATCGAGATTGGGCTGCTCGAAAATGAAGGGCATGCCGAGAACGCCCTCCCAGAAGGCGATCGACGTTTGGCGATCGGCGCCGACCAAAGTGACGTGATGGAGACCCTGGGTCTGAAGCTTCTGCATCGTCATTGGTTCAGACTTTCTCGACCAGCTTCGATTTGTATTCGCTTCGCGGCAGGCTGCCGGCGGGGATCAGCTCGATCTCCGTCGTCACCACGAGCTTGTCGCGGAGCCTAGCGCGTATGCGGTCCGCAAGGCCTTCCGTCTCGGCGCCAAACGCCGTCTCGACGCGCACCGGCAGCGGCGGCTCCTGCCTGACGCCCGCCGCGCGCGGACGGATCATGATCAGGCCGGTGACGGCTGGCGCGAATTCGTTGACGACCTCTCGAACCGCCGACGGAAAGACATTGACCCCGCGCACGATCAGCATGTCGTCGGTTCGCCCGATGCAGCGCAGGCGCGGCGAGGTCCGGCCGCAGGGACATTTGTCCATGTTGAGACGAACGTGGTCGCGCGTGCGGAAGCGCAGCAGCGGCGCGGAGCGGTTGACCAGATGGGTGAGGACAAGCTCGCCTTCCGCGCCCGACGCCAGCGGAACTGGCGCGCCGGTCGCCGGGTCGATCAGCTCGAAATGCACGAAACCGCGGCCGCTGAAATGCATTCCGCCCTTGGCCTCGCACTCGCCCCAGAGCGACACCGAAATATCCCCGATGCCCATCGCTTCGGTGACGCTCGCGCCCCAGGCCGCCTCGAGCTTCGCCCGCATCGCGGGTTCGCCGCCGCCTGGCTCGCCCGCCACCATCACGCGTTTGACGCTTGAGTGCGGCAGGTCCATGCCGCGCTGGCGCGCCCATTCCGCCAAATGGAGGGCGTAGGACGGCGTCATCACGGCGGCGGTGGGCTTCAAGAGGTCCACCGCCGCCATCAGGCGCTCGGTGTTTCCGGTGCCGACCGGGATGTGGCAAAGATCAAGGCGGTCGAAAGCGCCAAGCGCCGCGCCGGCGACAAAGGGGCCAGCGTTATAGGTCGAGACGACCCGCTCGCCGCGCGTTACGCCTGAGGCGGCGTAGGAGCGCGCCGACGTTCGCACCCAGACTTCGAGGTCAGACGCCGTCAATGGAATATAGCTTGGCGTTCCGGTGGTGCCGCTGGTTGAATAGATGCGCTTAATCTCGTCGCGCGACGCCGTTCGATGCGCGCCGACCGGCTCATCGCGGCTTCGCGACTGACGGAGCTCGTCCTTTTCGGTGAATGGCAGGCTTGCGATCGCATCGAGGCCGCCGACGGCGCTCGGCGAGCGGAAGCCGGCGCGCGCAAGCTTCTCCTGGTAGAAACGAGACCGATCAAACAGGTGCTCGATCTGCGCTCGATAAAGCGGCTCATCGCGCCGCGCCTGCCCGTCCCATGACGCTGCTTCGATTTCCGGGTCGACCATCGTCATGAGGCTTCGCCTGACGCGTCGACGGCATGATGAATTGCCTCTTCGCCCTTGGAAGCCAGGAAAAAGCCGATCGGCGCCTCGAAGAATTCAGTAAAGGTCGTCTTCCCCATGAGATCGAAGGCGAGATCGCGTCCTCGAACCGTCACGCAATCGCTGCGCGCCGCCGAGATGGCGGTCGTCGCGGCGCCGCGCTTGCCGACCAGCATGCCAAAATCCCTCCAGGCCTCAAGGCCTTACCGGCGTGTCCTTCCTGGATATGCTTTGCCGAAAAGAATACCTGCAAGCAGGCGCCCGTCAAATTCGAAACCCCTCTCAATGTTGGCGTCCAGGCAAAGCCGGCAGTGCAAAAAGAAATGCTCAACCGAATGGAGGATCAGACGCTCCTTCGCGCGCCAAAGTCGAACGTGTCCGCAACGTGGCGCCTCAACCACGGAAAGCCCGACTAGCTCCGCGGCGGCGCGCCGAAATCCAGCGCTGGGCCTTTGGGGACGATTCCGTTCGGATTGATCATCCTGAGGCTGCCATAATAGTGCAGCTTGCACTGGTCGATGTCGCAGGTCGCGGCGACGCCGGGCTCTTGATAGAGCGCTCTCGTAAAGGACCATAGCGCCGGATATTCGTAGACGTGGCGCAGGTTGCACTTGAAAAGGCCATAGTAGACGGCGTCGAACCGGAACAGCGTCGGAAACAAGCGCCAGTCGGCCTCGGTCATCCTATCCCCTAAGAGATAGCGGCTCTTGGCCAATCGCGCTTCCAGCCAGTCGAGCGTCTCGAAGAGCTCGGTCGCCGCCGCTTCGTAGATCTTCTGCTCTTTGGCGAAGCCGCAGCGATAGACGCCATTGTTCACAGTCTCGTAGACGCGCGTATTGACGGCGTCGATCTCGGAACGATGCGCCGCCGGATAGTAGTCTGTCCGGTTGCCCGTCAGCGCGTCGAAAGCGCTGTTGAACATGCGGATGATTTCCGAGGATTCGTTGTTGACGATTGTCCCTTTCTTCTTGTCCCACAGAACCGGCACGCTGACCCGCCCGGTGTAGTTAGGGTCGGCCTTTGCATAGAGCTCATGCACGAAGTTTGCGCCGGTGATCGGGTCCGGCTCTTTGAACTTCCAGCCGCCCTCGAGCATGAGCGGGTCGACCACGCCGAGCGACACCACGTCTTCGAGGTTCTTGAGCGCCCGGAAGATCAGGGTGCGGTGGCACCAGGGACAAGGGTTTGCAACATAGAGATGGTAACGTCCCGCCTCGGCGGGAAAGGGCGACCCGCTATCGTTCGAGACGAAAGCCCGGAACGCGGCGGCGGCCCGGACGAAGGCGCCGCCCCGGCGATAGGCCTCTTCGTTTTCGGTCCATTTGCCGTCGACGAGCATTCCCATAATGGTCGCTCCCGCGTTTCGCTGAGGCGACTTTCATTGCTCCGTTTTAACGCCGCTCACAAGCAGGAGGCGGCGCAAGATCGATCTTGCTCAGATTGAGATGAGCGATGGCGCCCGACGCTTGACGGCTGCAACTGGCGATCGGCCGCCGCTGAGGGTGAACAAAGAGAAACGATTTGTTGCCCTGAGGATTAGCGCCGCCGAAAGCCTATCCCGAGGATGCGCGTTCGAAGCGCGGCTTTCATCGTTCGCGTTAACCTGAAATGGGCGCCTCAGAGCGCATCGATAGTGCGAGGTACAAGGAAAGCCGCTTAGTTCTCCAAGGCCTGGGCTTCATGGAGCAGGTTTCTGGCGAGTGGTTGGAGGCGTCCATGAAACACGTTTCGAGCTACAACGCTTTCGCCATCTTGTTTACATTGACGTTCTTTGGCAGCTTTGCAGCGGTGATGGTTCACTTCGGGTAAAGCGCGCCCGGAGCGCCGCGGCGCGGATTTAGGGGCAGGTTCTTGAAGCGCGCGCCCCTTTTTTACCGGTCGACATTCGGCCTTTGTCCGCCTTCTCGCTCTCGCAATTGAGCGCGGACCTAGTCTGGCGCCGAAAACAAGAGCGCGATCAGCCCGGTCCAGCCCGTTTGATGAGAGGCGCCAAGCCCGCGCCCGTTGTCGCCGTCAAAATGTTCATAGAAAATCAACCGGTCCTGGAAGTTGGGGTCCTCCCATTGGCGTTTCGATTCGCCGAGATAGGCGCGCCGTCCTG
>Ga0070733_10002951_pt1 | contig 11810 bp, 12 predicted proteins | sample Coa_R1_9_FD_66450 | JGI IMG/M metagenome (GOLD analysis project Ga0070733, IMG submission 66450) | Surface soil microbial communities from Centralia Pennsylvania, which are recovering from an underground coalmine fire - Coalmine... | ecosystem: Environmental > Terrestrial > Soil > Unclassified ... | reverse complement strand
GAAGGAAACCAACGATGGTCCGTAGTTCTCGCCGCACACTCTTCCTGGTAGTCGTCATTCTTGTCAGTTGTGGCTTTTTCGGCCTGGTGTATGGGCAGAAAATCAACCCGGCGGCAGCCCCCGGCGGCGATGCCGACGTTCGTGACAGCCTGCACCAGTTCACCGACGTGTACAGCACCGTCGAGCAGAACTACGCCGAACCCGTCAACCCCGACAAAGCCATCTACAACGGCGCCATTCCCGGCATGCTGCATGTGCTTGATCCGCATTCGAACTTCTTTGATCCCAAAGCCTACTCGCTGCTGCGCGAAGACCAGCGCGGCAAGTATTACGGAGTCGGCATGACCGTCGGCCCGCGCAACAATAAGGTGATCGTGATTGCACCCTTCGTGGGCACGCCTGCATACCGAGCCGGCATTCGCCCGGGAGACATTATCGTCGCCGTCGACGGCAAACCCACTGACAATATGAGCACCGGCGACGTCGCTGACTTGCTGAAAGGCCCCAAAGGGACAACCGTTCACATCACCATCGTCCGCGAAGGTACAGACAAGCCCCTTGAATTTGCCGTGGTGCGCGATGAAATTCCGCGCTACAGCGTTGATCTGCATTTCCTGATTCGTCCCGGTATCGGTTACATGCACGTCAGCGGTTTCAATGAAACCACTGAGAAAGAAGTCGCCGACGCGCTCGACGAAATGGGCGACCTGAAGGGCCTGATACTCGACCTCCGCCAGAACCCCGGGGGCTTATTGAGTGAAGGCGTGGGCGTGGCGGACAAGTTCCTGCGCAAAGGTCAACTGATTGTTTCCCACCATGGACGGTCGTCCCCGGAGAAACGCTACGTTGCCAGTCATGGCGACGGCGGGAAAGACTACCCGCTGGTGGTGCTGGTGAATCGCGGTACGGCATCGGCTGCAGAAATCGTCGCCGGCGCCATTCAGGACCATGACCGTGGCCTGATTGTCGGCGAAACTACTTTCGGCAAAGGGTTGGTGCAGACCGTCTATCCGCTCTCTGAAAACACCGGACTGGCCCTGACCACCGCCAAGTATTACACCCCGAGCGGCCGCTTGATTCAGCGCGACTACTCCAATGTCTCGCTTTACGATTATTACTTCGAGCGCGACACTGATAACAAAACTACCAGTCGCGAAGTCAAACTCACCGACAGCGGTCGCACTGTCTACGGCGGCGGTGGTATTACGCCCGACGTGAAGCTCGACCCGGTCAAGAGCAACCATTTCCAGGACACGCTCTTGCAGCACTACGCGTTCTTCAACTTTGCCAAGCACTACATGTTGAATCATCACCCCACCAAGAATTTTGAGGTTGATGATGCTGTGATGCAGGACTTCCGCAAGTTCCTCGACAGTGAAAAGGTTCCCTATTCCGAGGCCGACCTGCTGGAGAATAACGACTGGGTCCGCTCCAGCCTCAAGAGCGAGATTTTTGTGGATGCTTTCGGCCAGGAAGAAGGTTTGAAAGTGCGCGCGGAATCTGATCCTGAGGTCGTCAAGGCTCTGGACCTGCTGCCCCAGGCCAAGGCGTTGGCGGAGAACGCCAAACGGATCGTCGCCGAGCGCACCAGCGCACAGCCACTAAGCCGGTAGTCGAGGGCTGCGCCTTGCGGTCGAGAGTTGTATATTTGCCCAATCTTTCATGGGCCTTCCAAAACAAGTGATATGGCTGTTACCCGCGCTGTTTGCGGTCATCGCCGGATTCACCGATTGGCGTTCCCGCCGCATCCCCAACTGGCTGACCGTCTGCGGGCTGCTGCTCGGCATCACTGTAAATTCACTGACTCGGGGTTGGCTCGGGGCTAAAGACTCCCTTCTGGGTGCGGGCCTGGGGCTTCTACTTTTGCTCCCCTTTGTCCTGATGCGCAGTCTGGGCGCGGGAGACTGGAAACTCGTCGGTGCGTTGGGAGCCTTTTTGGGGCCTTCTCACCTGATCACGGTGCTGTTTGCCACCGTTCTGGTTGCAGGTTTGATGGCTTTGATTCTGGTGATTTGGAAACGGCGGATGGGCCAGACCTTGCGCAACATGGCCCGCATGATCGCAGCCATGTTTAGTTTCCATCTGCCCGGACCCGAGGTTTCTCTCGACAACCCTGAAGCTCTCAAGATACCGTTTGGAGTAGCGGCTGCGGTCGCGGTGCTGCTCCACACCGCAGGGCGTTTCTGGGGGATGGCTTGATGCGTTACCACAGCCCGGCTGAAGTCATGACGAAGCGAAGCGCCAAGAACCTTTTAGCCATGAGCGTTGGGTCCCAGGTTGCGGAAGCCGCTCTGGTGCTGCCTCTTGTGTTCATGATGCTGCTGGGGATTTATTGGTTTGGGCGCGCTTTCAATATTTACGCGACCATCAACCACGCGGCGCAACTGGGAGCGCGAGCGGGAGCAGCTCAAACCTGCGCTACTTGCGGAAACGCCAGCAATTTGACCTCGCAGACGCCTACCATCATCACCAACCTGATGAACGCTTCCCACGTCGATCCTAACCAGATTCAGTCCTACGCTCCCACCCTGCCCGCATGCGTCGGCGGCAGCACCTGCACTCCAGCCGGCGCCAACGGCAACATCACCCTTTGCAACAATGTGCAGATCAGCCCTGCGACCAGTCCCGGCCCTCCGGTTTGCGGCGTGGCGGTAACATTCCAGTACCCTTATCAGTTCTGGCTGCCGTTCACTTCCCTGAACAATCAGCAAATCACTCTCAAAGTGAATGTGCAGATGAAGGGGGAGTATTGATGCCCTCGGGGCGGCTGCGAGGCGAACGCCGGGTCAATCTGTACTCATGGTTCGCGTCAACCGAGGCGTCTTCCCTGGCTGAGTTTGCCATCGCGCTTCCCTTACTGGTGGTGCTGGTGGTGGGTATCTTCGATTTTGGAGGGGCGTTCAATCAAAAACAGGAAATGAATACTGCCGTGCGTGAAGGCGCGCGCTTCGGCGCCAGCCAACCCACCAACGATCTCGTCGCCGGCACTGCGCCACCATCCATTGATGCCATTCGTTATCTGGTCGACGCATATCTGCTGAACAGCAAGATCAACGATTGTGGGCTGGCCGCTGCCCCTGTCCCCACCTCGGGTCCTCCGTGGCTATACACCACGCAGGGTAGCTGCCCCAGCAATCTGATCTTGACTATCAGGAAGGATCCAGAGTCCGGCGGCGGCACGGCAACCTGCAGCCTGCCAACCGCGCCCGGCAGCTACGGGTCTCCGAATCCCCTGCCTAAAGCTCCCTACATCGCCTGCACCCAGGTCGTCATTTCCTATCCCTACCAGTGGCATTTCAACAGTGTCATTCAACTGCTGGTGCCGGGCTCAACGATTGCTCTCACCCAGATTCAGACCAGCGCCACCGTGCCCAACATGAACTAACGGGATGCCATTCGTTCGATTCACCGCGTCCCAGGCCTCCGATACAGCAGATAGGCTCCTGCCAACCCTGAAGCCACCAGCAGAAGCGTGCCCGGCTCGGGAACCGGAGGAACGGGCGGCGTAGGTTTAGTACATGGAACTGCCTTCGCCAGTTCCACACCGCCGTCTTCTTCTTTCTTTTTCGTCGGAGGACAAACCGTAACCGGAACCGACGGAGGAAAAAGCGGCGGGAAAAAACCCCCGGGAAACGGGCTCAGAGGCGAGGCCTGCGGGCCGAGAGGTAACACCGCCTGCGGAAACGGGACCTGAATCGCGCTTCCGGCCATTGCGATCGGCTCTTCGAATTTCTCCAGAGCTGGTTCCGCAGGCGAGATTCCTTCCACCGCGACCGGGGAAATCTGATTGGCACAGCGGGTGCGGGCGGTGATCTTCCCATCCGTAATCAGCTTTTCGCCTTTGCGCAGGCTGACCTTGCGCTTGGTCCAGAAAATCCGGTTGCCCATCCGGTACGACAAATACACCAGTCTGGGTTCCTGAAGTTCAATCACATGGGCGTTGCGAAAATCGAACCCCGCATAATGCTCGCCGACTACGCGGTCGTGCTCGCTCACCTCGCGCAGTTCTTCCGGCGCCTGAATTCCTCCGGGAACCACGGAATAGGGATAAACGATTCTCGGCGCATGCGAAACTGGCGCGGAAACCGAAGTGGCAGCCAGCGCCGCCAGGTTCTGGCTCAAGTCTCCCTGCTCCCATTCGCTTTGCGACTGGATCGGGGACGAAGACCAGCGGGCAGGAAGGTGGAAAGACAGCCACAACACGCTCGTCCCCAAGACGGTTAGAACCGCCAGCGCGACGGCCGCTCGCCGCATTCGCCGGCGGAAAATGGATCTCGTGGACCTGCGCTTGCGCACTCGGCGATGAGGATGGTTCAACGTGGCTCCTACACCAGACCCGTACCCGGCCAGTCGGTAGGGTAGGAACTACTTTTCACTGCATTTATCTTTCCAGACCGATCCCTGCCAAGTTCAATGTCTTCGGGGCAATCGGAGGGTCCGTCTGGCCACAATCCTAGCAGACTAACAACTTGTTTGCATGGTGGATAGGCTCGTACATCGGGCCTGCAGCAAAGACGAGTGGGCCCTGCAAACCTCGGTGGCTATTTCTTCACACTCGCAGTGTCGCTGTTGCCCCCAGGAGACAGCTTGGCGATTTCAGCCAGCTGCCGGTTGGTTGCCTCCAGTTCGCTCGAGTCCGTGGTCAACTTCAAATATTGGTTGAAGTAAAAAGCAGCCTGCAGATAATTCTGTTTCTTGAGCAAAACAATCCCCAGCACATAATTCAGCTTGGCAATCTGATGTTGCGAGTCCACCTTGATTCCCTGCCGCGCGCTCTTTTCTGCCGCATCCAGGTTGGGCAAATAATAGTTGGCCACGGCGTTGTAAAAATAGGCGGCCGGATAACTCACAGGATCGAGCGCCAGCGTTTGCTCGGTAGTGTGCACCACCTCGGCCCACTGCTTTGACTGAAATGCCAATTCCGCCAGCCCCTGGTATGGGGGCACATACTTGGCATCTGCAGTCAGCGCTCGCTCGAACGAGAGCTTCGCCGCCGCTGGGTCCTTCTTCATCATCTGCACCCGGCCTAATTCAAACCACGCTGCCGCGTATTTGGGATAAATCCGGACTGCCTTCTGAAATGCTTGCGCCGCCTGGTTCCAGTTTTTCTTCTTCTCCGCGTTCCGTCCTTTTTCCAACGCCCTTCTTGCCCCACTCGGCGCCAGCGCACTGGTGACGCTGATGCTGGTGCCCTCCACATGTTCCATCCGGTGCAGCACAATTCTTCCCACATCAGTGCTTTCCAGTGTGTTCATGCGGCTCGCCAGTTCGATGACCTCGGAAGAAAACCCTCCTAGCACGGCCTGAACTTCACAATCCCGCCAGTTGCGCTCATCGCGCTGCATCGACGACCGCGTGATCATCGCGTTGCTGGCATCGCTGAGGTCACCCGTCGAGTTTTGACTGGGCTCTCCCAATTCAAAACTGAAACCTCCATGATGGTCGCTGTAAGTCCGCGTGTGCCGGTCGCCCCGGCAAATTGTCTGGATGGCTGCCGGCTCGGTCAGCTCACTTCCATCTTCCAGCGTGACCTTGCCTGAAATAAACGCGGTAATGTTCATGTTTCCGGTGGGATTTGCAGAGTCCGGCACTCGGTTCGTGATCGGGCCGCTGCCTCGTGGTCCGGGACGCGACTGCGCATCCGCGGGTGGAATGACCGCCAGCCAACCGCTAATCACCAGAACGAGAGTTACACCCAATCGCGGGGCTTTCATGTCGCACCCCCCGAGCACAGTAGATTTGTGCGGATTATAGCGCCGCGCGAAACCTCCGGCGCAACAAAATCCACTTACCAACCGTGATTTGACCAAGATTTTACATATGGGAATTCGTATTTTTCCGGAAATCCAGCGACTACACTGTCAGAAGACTGTGGCCAGAACTTACCAACTTGCATCAACGTCGCTGCTGGTGGCGCTACTGGCAGCGGCTTCGGCAAGCCCCCACCCACAGGCGACTTTGCGCTGGGCGGAAGGAGAGCCAGGTTGCACCTTCAGCGCCGACGATGACGGCCGCTACCGTTATGGCCTGTGGACCAACGACTTCGGCATCGTAATGGCCGTCGATTCCCAGGAACTGCAAAAGGCCGGTCATCGCACCGAGCCCATCTTCACGGTGCTCCTGACCCTGCGTTACCGCGGCAAGAGTTCTCTCTCGCTCGACCCTGGCGCCATCACTCTCGAGTTTGTGAAGCACGCGCGCGATCTGCATTCCGCGCTTGACCCTGGCGAACTGGCTGCGCGGTTTCGCACGGATTCTGAACGACTCGCCAAAGCATCCCAGCGCGACGTACAAAAGCATCCGGAAAAAAGGAGAGAATTGGAATCAAATTTGCAGGAGAATCAGAAGAACATCGCCGATATGCTGACGTTTCTGGACACGAGGAGTTTGCGAACCCTCCGCCTCGACCCCGCTCACACTGACGCTTCAGGCTGGGTCTATTTCAACGCCAGCAGTAAATGGATCGGCGACTGGAAAAAGCAGGAGGAATTCGTTCTGCGCGTACCCCTCGCGGATCAGGCAATTGAGTTCCCCTTCGCCCTGCCGCCGAGCGAAGGGGATTTGCTGTTGCGCCGCCGATGAACCTGGTTTCTACTTTCCCGCCGACGCCCCCACCACAAACATATTCCCATCATTCTCGGTATAAATCCGTCCCTGCCGATCGAGGGAGATGGGAGTATAAGCAGCCCCCACCGCCGATTGCAGAAATACCTTCCCTTTCAGCGTGCCGCCCCGATTGATCACGTAGACGTATCCATCTTCGCTGTCAGCATAGACGGTGCCGTCCTTGTCAACCGCGGGCGCGTTGACGCACCATTCGTAGTTGTCGACGCTCTGGTATCGCCATTCAATGTGGAGGTTCTCACTCAGCTGCGTGATGTAGTAGGGCCCGCCGCTGTCGTAATGGTTGTCTTTCGTGATGATCGAATAGGTGCCGTCGTGGGTAAAGACCGCCGGGGTGTCGTCCCAACCGAAATTGAAGAAGGCAAGATACTGTCCCGTGGAGCTGAACTTCAACATATAACCGCGGTCGCTACCTGGGGCCAGGACCCCGTAGAGGATGCTGCCATCGGGCAGCACCACCGGAGTAGCGGAAGAAAGGTCGACAATCAAACCTCGGATATCCCCATTATCCACCGTCAACGACGCATTCCATTGGGGTGTAAGGTCCGAATTCACCGCCAGCAGATAAGAGTCGAGCGCGTAAAAGTGGGCGGTGCTGGCGGTATAGATGCTCTTGCCATCCGCCGAGACCGCGGGAGACACATTGATTCCCGGCCGCTGCGAGCCGCAGCCGTTGCAGCTCGCGGGCGCAATGTTGGAGTAGCTGATTGCCCGCAGATCGCCATCGGGTTTGACCTTCACCAGCCAGGCGCCGAGAATGTCAGCGCCCCACGGGTCGGTGGGATCCAGCTGGATTACGTTGTAGTAAACGTTGCCGTTCAGATCGATGGTGAGTGGCCCGGAAACAAACCGGTGGACATTGATTTCCTGCCCAAAAGGATTGTGCCGTGCGACCACCTGGCCGGTTGACTCATTAACTTGGAAGATGGTGCCGCCGGCACCCGGAACAAATACAAATCCATTCCATACCCCGGCGTGGAAGACCGGCTCCCAGCCGAACAGACCGAGCCCATCCCCGTTGCCCCCGTCGCTGTTGGGTTCTGGCTTCCAATCGGTCTTGAAATTCCATATCGGGGTGAGGACGCCATTCTGCCAGGTGAACGCGCGCTCATTCCAAACTTCGTTGTTCCAGGCATCGGGCCCGCAGGGATAGGGCTCGCCGGAACCGGGTGGGTTACAGGAAACGTATTTTCCTGTCTTGAATTCCATCAGCACGACGCCGTTATCGACCAGTGGAACCTGATAATGGGCAAGCAACTCGCCATTACTTTCGGCCTTTTCCTGAGCTACAAAAGGCTCGTAGATTATGTTGGCGAGTTGGACTTCCGGACTCTGGCCGTGAACCTTGATGGAACTGGTGTGCAGGTAACTACGGCCCCACTGCGGCCAATCGGTGACAAATATCGGGGCATTAGCCGCGTGAATTAGGCCCCACGCTACAACGGTCAAGCCAATGGAGAGACTGAGAACGAGGGTCTTGCGTGTCATGGCTGCCACTCCTCAATTGCTAGGAATTAATCCACACTCGCAGCCCGCGGGGAGCACCCAGGCAGAGCCCCCCAACAATACACCCGAAAGACCAAATGCCGCTACCAGTCGCGGTTGCCGGGAAAGACCAGCAGAGTGTTCACGGACTTCATTCCTACACTAGAAACCACTGGTTAAGCTTCGCTTGTGCAGGGGCGTTGAGGCCGAGTATTGAGCAAAACTTAGCAGGGGCTTACTATTGCTCGCCGAAAACAAAGGCAGCGCCCGAAGGCGCACCGCTGATTTTGCGTCCTGGAGCTCCGATCACCACCACGGTCGAAGTGAGGGCGACGGACGACCCCAGTAGATCTCCTGTTTGTCGACCCAACGAGGAAATCGAAATGTCGGGCGCCGTCGTGTCCACCCAGCCGCCTGCCGGCTTGAAGTACGCGGCCGCGATTCCCTGTCCGACGGTCGCCCCGACAGTGATTTCCGGGTCTCCCGCCAGCACTACCTCGCCGTCCACTGCCACCGAGGCCCCCAGATTCGAGGAACTCTGGCTATCAATGCCCAATTCCGCCGTCTGGTTCATGTCCTGCCAGCCGGAGGACGGCTCGACAAAGACGTAAGCCGCTCCTACCTGCGATTGAACCGGAGCGCCCACCACAACCGTATCCTCGCTAAGGGCCACAGACGCCCCGAACAGGCTCGACGCTTCCGCGTCGGATGGCCTCAGCGCGGCAGTGGGCTGGGCGCTTTGCCATCCGGTGACTGGCTGCACCTACAACTATGGTGGTGCCAGTCATGGCGACTGCGTCCCCGAAACTTCTTCCGTTGCCTGTCAGCTCTGCAAGCTGCTTCACTGTTGCGGCCCAAACGGAAGGCGACTTCGCGATGCAGAAAGCGACCACCAGTAGACTAACGATGCGTTTCATGAAACACCTCGGAATGAATGACGCTCTGCAGTTACCGCTCTCCGAACACCCAGACACTGCCCGCGCCGCTTCGGCCCATGACCGTGTGCCCGGGGCCGCCTACCACCGCCGTGGCCGAACTGACCGCCACCGACCAGCCGAAGACATCGTACGTCGATCCGTCCGACGCAGTGATCGAAAGATCAGGAGTACTTGAGTCAACCCAGCCGCCGGGTGGTTTTTGGTAGACCGCAACACTTCCCTGGTCTGGATTCTGTGCAACGGTCATGTCTGGAGCCCCTGCTAGGATGGCGCTGCCGGTTGAAGCCACCGAATAGCCCAAGAGCGACCGGCCCTGGTTTGCGGAGCTAAGTTTCGCCGTCTGAGTAGCATTCTGCCATCCGCCTGGTGGTTCAACGAAAACATATGCCGCTCCTGAGTTTGATTCCGTCGGCGCGCCCACCACGACGGTGTTGGCTAAGACCGCGACGGAAAAACCGAATTGGTCGCCAGCTGCGCCGTCGGATGAAGTCAGCGTGGCCGTGGGCTGCGCGTTCTGCCATCCCGTCGGCGGCTCAACGTAGACGTAGGCTGCTCCGGGAGCATCAACGCCCAGGAAGCCACCCACGATGGTATTGTCCGTCATCGCCACCGTCCCGCCGAAAGTACCGGCTCCACTTCCGATCAAGGTCGCCGCGGGGACAGTCGTGTTTTGCCATCCGCCGGACGGTCTGGCGAAAACATAAATGCGCCCGCTGCCGTCGTTCCCCTGCGCACCCGCCGCCACGGTCGCCCCGTCGCTGCTCACCGCCACGCCCGCGCCCAGCGACTTGGGACCATTAGGAACCGAAAGGGCGGCTGTCGGTGCCATATCCTGCCAGCCTGCCGCCGGCTTGGCGAAAACATAGACGGTACCTTCTCCCGCAAACTGGGGATCCACGGGCGCGCTCACGACAATCGTAGTGCCATCAGCACTGATGGCGACGGCGTATCCGAAGCCAGCGTGAACCGTGTCATCGGTGAGTGTGGCCACCGCCTGGGGGCCACCTGCCTCAGTGTAGACATATGCGTGGCCCAGACCGTCACGTCCGTCGTAGGCGCCAACCACGACCGTCGAGGCCGCAATCGCGACCGCCGAGCCAAATCTTTCCTCGGCAAAGAAATTGGGAGACCTCAACTGCGCCAGCTGCTTGATTTGCCCGGCCCAAACAGGAGACGACGTGACCACGCAAACGGCAAGGACTAACGCAGCGGCGCGCTTCATGAAACACCTCGAGATTGGCACATTGCGCGGATGGGGAAGCCGCGCGGATGAAAATTCCAGCCTGCGAAAAACAGTAGCCTAACTCGCCTTCCTGCCCTCGGCTTCCTTCTGCGCCACGTAGCGCAGCAGCAGATCGCGCAGCGATACCAGACCCTTCAACTGCTTGCCATCGACAATGGGCAGGTGGCGGAAACCAAATTCCCGCATCAGAAACAGTCCGTTCTCGACGGTCTCATTCACACTGACCGACTTGGGGTTGGCGGTCATGATCTCGGAGACCAGGGTAGTCCCCGGCATGCGTCCCACGGCCACCACCCGGTTCATAATGTCACGCTCGGAGACAATTCCCGACAGCTCGCCGTTGCGCATCACCGGCAACGCGCCAATGTTGTGCTCCATCATGAAACGGGCCGCTTCCAGCACCGACTTGTCGGCCTCAATGGAATAAATGCGGCGGTCTTTCACCAGATCGTAGACTGATGCCATAACTGACTCCTTACCATGGGCCTCATACCGGGCACCGTGGCCCCGCGAGCACATTACTTTATCACACAGGTACGACGCAGTGTCCGGTTCGCAGGCTCCAGGTTTGCTCAGCGATCTTAGCGAATATTCTGCGCTCTTTGCCGTCGGAAGCTCTAGATCGCAAACCATGCAAAGCCCTCGCTGAGAGCGCAAGGCGGCCTCGGAAATGGCAAGCTCTGCCGTCATCTGCTATCTTCTTGCTTCGCCCTTAAACAAGGAGAATTGATGCCGGACACTGTGCGCCCCGAGCCGTCAAGAGTGTATCGCTGGATGGTGCTCCTGATCGTGAGCATCGCCATGTTCGGCAATTACTACGTCTATGACGCGCTCAGTCCCCTGGCCGACGTGCTCAAGCAGCAACTCGGTTTCTCCGACTCGAACATCGGCCTGCTGCAAGCCATTTACAGCTTTCCCAACATTTTCACGGTCGTGATCGGCGGATTTATCATCGACCGCATCGGGTTGCGAAGATCGCTGATGATTTTCGGCGTGCTATGCCTCATCGGCCCCGCCATCACGGCTATGGCGGGACACCTGTGGCTGATGGCCACAGGACGCCTGATCTTCGGCATGGGCGCGGAATCGCTGATCGTTGCCGTCACCGCCGCCCTCGCCCGATGGTTCAAGGGCAAAGAGCTGAGTTTTGCCTTCGGCATCAATCTGACCATCGCCCGCCTGGGTTCGTTTGCGGCCCTGAACTCTCCCACCTGGGCGCGGGCGGCCTATGCCAACTGGCGCTGGCCGTTCCTGATTTCTCTGGCATTTTCCACCTTGTGTGTATTCGGAGCGGTCGTCTACTGGATCATGGAACTCTACGCCGAGAAGAATTACCACTTGGGCGCGGCCTCAACCGACAAAGTCGTATTCGCCGACCTGTTTAAATTTGGCGTCAGCTATTGGTATATCGTCGCCCTGTGCATCACTTTCTATTCCGCCATCTTCCCCTTCCAGACTTTTGCAGTGAAGTTTTTCATGGAGGCCCACGGTACTTCACGCGAAACTGGCGGCTTCCTCTC
>Ga0070733_10002950_pt1 | contig 11813 bp, 10 predicted proteins | sample Coa_R1_9_FD_66450 | JGI IMG/M metagenome (GOLD analysis project Ga0070733, IMG submission 66450) | Surface soil microbial communities from Centralia Pennsylvania, which are recovering from an underground coalmine fire - Coalmine... | ecosystem: Environmental > Terrestrial > Soil > Unclassified ... | reverse complement strand
CTTTTTCATGCGGATGCATGCAATGTGCTGGCGCAGATCGAGCGTGACGTGGGCGATCACTCGGCGGCAGGCAAAGCGGCGGCGATGGCGTATCGACTGGCGTGGTGTGATGGGCCGCCGTTTGCCTATCACTGGGGACTAGAGAAAGCGAAGGCGCACTTGGCTGTCCTGGGTGTGGCAGAGCCGACGCTGCCGCCATTTGATGAGACGAAGTTTGAGGCGATGCCTGAGGTTGAGATTGAGCCGGCGGAGGAAGAGAAATGAGCCTCACCCCACCTCCAGGGCGGGGACAAGCCCGCGCCCCTACCCTATACGGGCCACCGACCGCTTCGTCGTAGGGTAGGGGCGCGGGCTTGTCCCCGCCCTGGGAGCGGTGTGGAGAGCTATGTGGGTGTGAACACGATTGGCAGGCGCTTCAGGCCGTGCAGGATGAAGGCTGATACTGGCTCTAGCTCTTTATCACGGTCTCTCCGCAGGTTAGGCAGGCGTTCGAGCATGATGGCAAGCGCGGTCTTCGATTCCAGGCGAGCGAGGGGCGCGCCCAGGCAGAAGTGGATGCCGTGGCCGAAGGCGAGATGGCGGTTGGGCGTGCGATGGATGTCGAAGGTGTCGGCGTTGGGGAACTGGGTTTCGTCGCGGTTGGCTGAACCTATCCAGGCTGTTACCCATGCCCCTGCCGGGATGTCTTTATCGCCGATGCGCGTGTCGCGCGTGGTGACGCGGAACATCAATTTGACGGGCGAGCGGTAGCGCAGCACTTCCTCGATGGCGTCGGGTAAGAGCGCGGGGTTGGCCTTGAGTTCTGCCAGAGCCGCGGGATGGTCATCCAGAGTCCAGATGGCGTTGCCGATGAGGTGCGTGGTGGTTTCGTGGCCCGCGATGAGCAAGAGGACGCAGAAACCCAGCAGTTCCTGTTCGGTGAGATGTTTGCCATCGATCTGCGCTGCCAATAGCGCGCTAATCAGGTCATCCTTCGGCTCCTTGCGGCGCTGCTCAATCACCCATTTGAAGTAGTTGCCCATTTCTGTCTGCGGATTCTTGCCGTCGTCTGGCGCTGCGCCGACAAGCTGATCGGACCAGTGTTTGAAGCGTTCGCGGTCCTCCAGGGGGATACCGAGCAGTTCCGCGATGACGGTCACAGGTAATGGGTAGGACAGGTCTTCGATAACGTCCATTTCACCCCGCGGCGTAACTTTGTCGAGCAGTTCATTGACGATGGCGGTGATGCGCGACTCCAAGCGGGCAATCGTGCGCGGCGTGAATGCCAGCGTGACAAGCGAGCGTAGCTGCCGGTGGCGCGGCGGGTCGATGGTGATTATACTCGCGTCTAGCGGCTCATCGGAGCCGGTGTACTGCGACGAGAAGGTGCTATGTTCGGAGAGCACGCGCTGCACATCATTATAGCCGAAGACGCTCCAATGATGCCTGCGGGGATCGAGGAAGACGGGCGCGGACTCGCGCATTAACTTATACCAGGGAAATGGGTCAAGACCAGAAGGTGAAATGGACGTGGTCAATCAAAGCCTCTTTTCTGAAATTAGTTTACGTTTTTACTTTTACCTGCCCAGTATTTTTCGCGCAGGTCTCGTTTGAGAATCTTTCCCGCGCCGCTTTTGGGCAGGGCCTCGCTTTGAAACTCGATACTACGAGGAACTTTGTAGCCGGCGATTTGCGTGCGCGCATGGGCGATCAGTTCCTCGTCGGTGACGCTCATGCCGGGTTTGCAGACGACGACCGCGTGTACTGCTTCTCCCCACATGCCATTGGGAATGCCGATGACGGCCACTTCCAGCACGGCTGGATGCGTGTAAAGAGCATTTTCCACTTCGACGGAGTAGATGTTCTCACCGCCGGAGATAATCATGTCTTTGGCCCGGTCAACGATGTAGATGTAGTTCTCCTCGTCGACGGTGGCCAGGTCGCCGGTGTGCATCCAGCCATCAACGATGGCGGCAGCTGTCGCTTCGGGCATCCTCCAATAGCCTAGCATAATATTCGGCCCGCGCGCAATGATCTCGCCAATCTCGCCTGGCTGTATGTCTTCATCCGCGGCATTCACCACGCGCAATTCAACGCCGGGCACCTCTTTGCCGACCGAGTTGAGCCGCCGCACCTGCTCGGGTGTGCCATCGACGACATGCTCCCAGATGTCTAAACCTGTTAAAAGGGGAGCAGTTTCGGTCATGCCATAGCCCTGAGAAAAGATCTGCCCCCATTTTTGCAGCCCTTTCTTGAGTACTTCCAGTGGCATTGGAGATGCGCCATAGACCAGGCGCCGCAAGCTGGAAAGATCATACTTATCAGCATCGGGATGGTTCAGCAAGGCATTGACCATCATAGGCACAAGTATGGTACAGGTCACTTTTTCATGCTGAATTGCCTCTAGCACCTGGACGGGGCTGAACATGGAGATGAAGACATGGCGCGCGCCCATCATCGTCAAGGCAAAGGTCGATCCAACATCTGCCAGGTGGAACATGGGCGCGGCATGCAGCCAGGTATCCTGCTGATTATAGCCTGTCGCCATGATAGTGTGGTAAGCATTCGACATCACGTTCTTATGCGACAACATTACGCCTTTAGCGCGACCGGTCGTGCCGCCGGTGTAGAAAAGCCCCGCCAGGTCATCGTCGTCCATCACCTGATCGACGCTCTCCAGCACGTGCGTACCCTTGCTGACAACATCCTCGTAGTTGAACATGTCGGCGGGCGTTTCATCGCCGCTATAAATCACGTATTCCAGGAAAGGTGTGACATCACGCCCAACGATATGGGATGCGAATGTTTTGTCTACGATGAGCGCTTTCGCTTCGCTGTCGTTGAGGATGAAGACGATTTCCGGGCGAGCCAGGCGAATGTTGAGCGGCACAATGACCGCTCCCATGCGCGCGGTGGCATAGTACAGCTCTAGGTAGCGATGACAGTTGAGCATGAGCGCGGCTACGCGGTCACCGCGCTGCACACCAAGGGAGGCCAGGCCGCGCGCGAGTGCGTCGGTGCGCTGCTCAAATACTTCCCAGGTATAGCGTGTATCGCCGCAGACAACTGCTTCACGGCTGCCAGCGACCTTTCTGGCATGTTTGAGTCCTTCGGCAATATGCATGGCGAACTCCTTTTAGATTAAAATTCGATCACTCCGCGAATAAGACGACCTGCGAGCAAATCGGCGTAGGCTTCATTCACCTGGTCCAATGTGTAGGTGCGCGTGACCAGTTCATCCAGCTTCAGCTTGCCCGCCTCGTACATTTTGAGCAGGTTGGGAATGTCGTTGCGCGGCTGTGAATCGCCGTAGAGCGTTCCCATGATGGTCTTCTGATAGAGCACAAGATCAAGCGGTGAGATGGGAATCGACATCTCTGTGAAAGCCGACAATCCAACTACGACAACTGTACCATTTTTTGCCAGCGCGCGGTATGCCTGGCCGATGGTTGCAGGTGTGGCAATGGCCTCGAAAGCATAATCAACACCCAGACCCCAGGTCAGTTCTTTAGCGACCTCGACGGGGTCTTGCTTTGTTGAGTTGATAGTGTGGGTTGCGCCCAGTTCTCTGGCTATTTCCAACTTGAAATCGACAATATCGACGGCGATGATCATGCGCGCGCCCGCCATGGCTGCTCCCTGGACGATGTTCGAACCTACACCGCCGCAGCCAATCACCATTACTGTGCTGCCCGCTACCACTCTGGCGCGGTGGATGACCGCGCCTACTCCGGTTGGCACCCCACAGCTTACCAGCACAGCGCGGTTGAGCGGGTAATGCTGCATGATAGGCACAATCGACATGTCAGAAGCAACAATGCGCTCGCTGAAAGAACCGACCAGGCAAAATTGCCCGATGTTCGTATCTCCATTGCGCATGTGGAAGACGCCGTCGAGCAGCGGGCCGTTGAGCGTAGCTGCGCCCCTGTCACAAAGGTTGGAGTGGCCTGAAACACACGATGGGCAGGCGCCACAGGCGGGGAAAAAGCTGAGCAGCACATGATCGCCGACTTTGCAATTGGTCACGCCGGGGCCAACTTCTTCAACGATACCGGCTCCTTCATGCCCAAGCGCCATTGGTAAATAGCCGGGCAATTCGCCCGACACCAGGTGATAATCTGAATGGCAGATGCCAGCCGCGACCATGCGCACCTGCACTTCGTGTTCATGAGGCGGGATCAATTCGACTTCTTCAACGCGAATGGGTTCACCGGGAGAGTATAACACTGCGGCTCTTGTCTTCATGGTCAAACCTCTCTTTGTGGGTTAAATCATTGATACTGGAAACGAAAATACAACAGGGTCATGACGATGCGCCGGGACGAGTGTTTCTGGTTTGATTATATACGATTTTGCATCCTTTAAACTTTGCCGACCGAAAACGGGGATTGTTTTGTAGGGGCGAGCCCTTGTGGTCGCCCGCCATAATGGGGAATGATACGATTACACGGCGAGCGCGCACGGGCGGGCGACCACAAGGGCTCGCCCCTACGGATAGATTGTTTCCTCTCCATTTCCGTATCCGGTCGTCAAAGTTCATCAGGATGAAGCCTACGCGAATTACCAATTATCTATACAATGCTAGCGGGTTAGATAACCGGCGTCAACCGGGATGGCCGAGCCGGTGAGATGGCGCGCTTCTTCCGAGGCCAGCCACAAGACCACCTCGCTTATCGCTTCCGGCGGCAGCAGGTCGCGATTGGGGAAAAGGTTGATTTGATTGGTCAGTTCGAGCATGTGCTCGTAGGTTGCCAGCGGGCCAGGGCCACCGGCGAAGGCGTCGTAGATGGACTGGTTGCGGCACATATTGGTATCGACGCTGGTCGGGCAGATGGCGTTGACATTGATATCGTAGGGGGCCAGTTCGATAGCCAGCGTCTTGACGAGTCCCAGCACGCCATGTTTGGCGGCGACGTAGTGCGACAGGTTATGCATGCCTTTGATACCCGCCGTCGAGGAGATACAAATGATCTTGCCAGCTCGCCTGGGCAGCATATGCGGGATGCTTACTTTGCAGGTGATCCACACGCCTTTCAGGTCAACGTTGACGGTTTCATCCCACTGCTGCTCGCTCATCTCCCAGCACAGGGCGAAGGAATAGAGGCCAGCATTGGCGACGACGATGTCAATGGGGCCGAGTTCCTGCATTGCGCGCAGTGCCAGTGACTGCATACCTGCGAGGTCGGTCACATCGGTTTGCGCAGCGATGATGAGGTTGCCCATGCTTGCGATTTCACCTGCCAGCGCTGCCAGTTCGGCGGGACGTGCCAGTGGATAGGGGATGGTTTCATACTGGCGGCAGGCATCACAGAGAAGCAGGCGCGCGCCCTCGCGAGCAAAAGCCAGGGCGTGAGCGCGTCCCATGCCATGCGCCGCGCCGGTGATGAATACTACCTTATCCTGGAAACGCTGCTTAGTAGACGCCACAGATGCCATCGATGGTGAAATCTTCGATAACTAGCTCTTCAAGCTCTTCTTCCAGGTCGAGTTCGCTTTCCGGAACGGATTCGGGTTCGAGTTCGTTTGGCGTGCTTAGATCGGATGAAGCATACTGATTAGTAAGCGCATTGTTATCGGTCATCCGGTATACCTCGCTTCTATGGTTGAGCAAAGTAGATGCTGCCTTCAAGTATACCAAGTATACCATATTGCCTTGACTCTTCAGCATTTCCTGAGTATGCTTGGATGTAGTTCGTATTTTTGCATAGAGCGTGTGTTGAGCCAGGGCGACCCTTGCGGTCGCCCCTACCCTATACGAGGCAAGACACCAGCCTCTCAGGATAGCCCTCTTAAATAGAGTTCAGGAGTAAGCTAATGTCTCAAGCTTCCCCAGGTTATCGACTGATTGACGAGATCAAGATTCGCCGCGAAGCTTTTGGTGGCATTCTTTATAAGTACGGCTGCGCGGACCGGGGCGCGCTCTCCTTCATCAATTCGCGGCAGTTGATTGATTTGCTGCTTGCTGCGCAACAGGAATACGCGGGTGACTTGAACGCGGCTGTCGAGCACGCCAGGTATTCTGCCGCCAGCAAACAGAAATTGTATGCTGCGCTGGATGACCTGGCCAGGCGTGGCTATGTGCTGATCTCTCTTTCTAACACTTCTTTTGATGTGGGGAACGTGGATTATGCGGAGAGTGTAGATGAAAAGGGCGACCGCAAGGGTCTCCACCCTACAATGACTACGCATGAGCCAGGGGACGAGGGCGACCGCAAGGGTCTCCACCCCTCATCCTCTCCACTCCCGCCCTTACAATGACTACGCAGACCGTTTCTCTAAAATGTGATATCGAAAGGAGATGTTCCGATGCCGGAACCTGTACGCTTTCTTGGGCGACAAATTCGCGCGCATGCAAAGATGCCTGGGACGATAGGGCCGCTGCACCCGGCGGCGCTGGCTGCCATGCAGCAGACGGGCGATGCGAAACCACAGACATCGTCTCATGGTTCGCAGCGTTTCCTGCAAGGGGGGCTATCGGCGCCGATTACGGTGACTTGGGAGATCACTGCGGCGTGCAATATTGCCTGCGTGCATTGTCTTTCGGCATCGGGGAAGAGACGGCCGCGCGAACTAACGACGCAGCAATCGCTGGCGCTGGTGGATGAACTGGCGGAGATGCAGGTCTTTCAGATACACTTTGGCGGCGGCGAACCGTTTCTCTATGCGGGCATCTGGCAGGTGCTCGAACGCTGCCGCGAGCGCGAGCTAGTGATGTGTATCAGCACCAACGGTACGCTGATTACGCAGGAGCGCGCGCACCGCCTGGCGCAACTTGAGCCGGTTTATTTTCAGGTCAGCCTGGACGGCGGCACTCCCCAGACCAATGATCGCATTCGCGGCGCGGGTGTTTTCACACGAGCAATGCGCGGCCTGGAGCTGCTGGTGGCGGAGAAGCTCAGCTTGACGGTGAACAGCGTTTTGACGCGCTTTAGTTTCGCCGAGCTGGATCGCCTGTATGAGATCGCGGCCAGTTTCGCCGCCAAATTGCGCGTTACACGCCTGCGTCCCTCCGGACGCGGCCAGCAGGTATGGGATGAACTGCATCCCACGAGGGAACAATACCGCGAGTTTGCTGAATGGCTGGGCGCGCATCCCGACGTGCTGACCGCCGATTCATTCTTTCACCTCAACGCCTTCGGCAATAAGCTGGCGGGACTCGATATGTGCGGCGCAGCTACTGCCACCTGCTGTATCTGCCCGGAAGGTGAAGTTTATCCCTGCGCTTTCTTCCAGGCTCCAGAATTTGAGGCGGGCAACCTGCACGAGCACAGCTTCAAGGAAATCTGGCGCAATTCCGCGCTATTCGCTTTTTATCGCAACATGGGCGGCGGCGCGTGCAGCGGCTGCGGGCAATATGGCGTCTGTCACGGCGGCTGCCCGGCCACCAAGTGGTTTGTGCATCAGAGCTTGCAGATCAAAGACCCGGAGTGCGTGCTGGTCCCTACATTTTATGACGGGGAGCAGCGGCTTCCACGTTCTCTGCTTGATGCAGCCGAGCGCGACGCCGATCTCATAGGCGCAATCATCCAGCAGCGAGCAGAGCGCAAACCTGCCAAATGCCATACGCGGACGCAAACGAGTGTAATCTACACCGATCACAATGGTACAGAGGATCAAAGAAAGCAATAACAGCGGTGGGAATATGATACCGGCGATGAGCATGGGCAGGGTGTAGTAGCGTGTCAGGTGGCGACACAGGTGATAGACATAGGCCAGGTGCCCGCGCAGCGTGGCGCGCAGGATGGTGAAAGGGTTGATTGGGATGCGCTGGCGGCGCACTGCCGCGAGGCGTTTGCGCGCGCTGAAGAGGATAAGTAGTGCGGCGAGGATAAAACGGAACAGCGATTGCTTGTTTCGATTACCGTCAATCCATGACCATGCCAATCTCCACAATCCGCCAATCAGCAATGCCGCGAAGGTGGCCTGCTCCGGCGGGAGCAGCAGCACGCGGCGTTCGGTTGGATGGTGTTGGAGCAATACGGCTTCGGATGAGGCGTAGGAGATACGGGTTTTCGAGAAGCCCTTGATGCCGGTGCGATAATCGTGCAGGACTATCCCACGCGGTTCGTAGCGAACGGCGGAGCCGCTCAAGAGCAGGCGGTGGCAGAAATCGACATCTTCACCGTGGGTCAGCAGCGCGAAACCGCCCAATTTCTGCCACTCGCTGCGGCGTATCAGGAGATTGGAGGTGGGGAGATAGGTCAGTGGCCCCTCGAGCCTGACCTGCTGTGGCCGCGCCCCCTTAAAGAGCGAAGAGCGCGTGTCTTCATATTTTCCGAGCGTACTGCGGCGCTCGCGAGCGCGAATCATGCCGCCGACCGCGCCGGTGCTCTGATCTTGCAAAGCAGGGGTTAGCTCTTTTAGCCAGGCGGAGGTGGCGACGCAATCGCTATCGATGAAAGCCAATACTTCCATACGCGCCTGCTCTGCTCCGCTATTGCGGCTGATCGCCACGCCCCGTCGCCCGGTGTGCCGCACTATGCGCAGTGGTATGCCCTTTGTCTTACACTTCTCGACAAAACGCTCTAGCGTTGCGCCCGTTTCGTCACTGGATGCATCATCGACGACGATGATTTCCAGGCAAGCCGGCGGGTAATCCACCTGTAGAAGTGAAGAGAGACAACGTTCCAGTTGAAGCGCGCGATTGTAGGTAGGGATGATGATGGAGACGCCCGGCCATGTCTCAGGCGGCAGTTGGGGGCCGGCATCGAGCAGTCCTTTCCAGTAGAGCTGCTTGCAAAGGGTCTCGACTCGTTTAACGGGCAGGTTGAGCAGCGCGGCCAGTTCTGCGCAAGTATGTTCTTCAGCGCAGTGAGCCAGCAGGCGCAGCGCGGTAGCGCCCGGACGCAGCGCGCGCAGGGGATAGTCACAGATAAGATACGCGCCGCGCATGTGGACGCCGCGCGCGAGGCGGTAGCGTCCCGGCCGCGGCCGGTGGTAAAGTACCGTCATCCTCGCTCCTGTGCTTGCGCGATCAAGGCGCACAATTGCCCCGGCGTGACCATCTTGTAGCGACTATCCAGCGCCTGCATCACTTTTTTAATGTCCGTGGGTGTCATGCGCCAGGCGTAGAGGTAGACATTTAAGAAGACCGGGCGCTGCATCTGCGCCGGGGTATTGTTCTTGATCAGCTTGAGCGCCTGAGCTACACTTTTGGCAAGGCCAAGATTTTTTATCACCGGCATGCCTGCCACGATGCGCCAGCCGCCTCGAGTGTATGAGTCGCTGCTCAATATGCCGCGCACGCCAAAAGGAGAAAGCAACTTTGCGTATTGTTGCTGCCAGGGACGAAAGGGAAAAAGCCTGGATAAAGGTCCATCTAATACTTCGATGGTGAGCAGGCGCATACGCTGCATCTGTGTCCCGGTCAATTGCAGGTATGTGGCTAGCTGATCGGTGGGCCAGCTCGAGGGCCAGATGTAGCCAGCGCCGCTCGCTCCGGCGATCAGTTCGTCGTTCTGTGTGGCCGTCTGTTCGTAATAGTCTGCCAGCGTTGGCGCGGCCCTGGATAGGAAAGGCGAAATCGTCCAGCCGAGGGGAATGCTGCCGCGCGCAGGGTCTTGCCACAATTGGTACATGCGATGCTGGTCGTATTGCAGGTTATCACCATCGCTGATGGTAAACGAAACGTAGACCCCCGGCGTGGTCTGCTGCTCATTTGCGAGATCGTGATTATCTTCGCCAGGGCGAGAACTGGCGGATCGATTACCAGGGTGAGAGCTGGCGGACTGATCACCAGGGCGACCACAAGGGTCGCCCGTACCCTGTACGGGAATGGGGTGGATGGCTGTCCATACTTCCAGATTGTAGAAGAAATCTGAGGGGAGCGTGGGGAGGGCTGCTTTTGATGCCAGGTGGACACCGGCAAATTCATTCACGAACCAGCCCAGGTGAGGCGTTCCTGGCGGGAAGGCGCGTAAGATGCGTTTCATCAGGCAGTATTCGCTGCTCCAGCCACCGGTAGGATCGGGCAGTATGTTGAGCGGATTGAGCCAGTAAACGAAAGCGCGGGTGGCGACGAGGAACGAGCGCAAACCGCTTGCGAGATGTGGATTCATGCCCGCTACCAGTTGCCTGGTGGACTCTCTAAGCAGGTTGTTTTGCGCCCAGCTATAGGCTTGCAGGCGATGCTTCCAGTGGTAGATACGTAGATCAGCAATGACGGGCAGTTGATATGGCTTCTGCTGGAAAGCTGTGGCCTGCTGCGGCGAAACGACGATGGCGTCGCGCAGCCCGGCCAGCGTCGTAGCAACGTTTACGCTGTCGAGCAGGGTGGGGTCGTAGATGACCATACCTTTGACGATGTCGCGGTATTTTGTCAGCATTGCATTAAGCGTGTTCGCGGCGCTGGTATTGATGCATTCATGCGGAACATGCGCCAGCAATGCGTTGAAGAGAGTCTCCGCGTCGTTGTTGCTGAGCAGGTAGACGCGTGGTTTATGGCGATTAAGCAGCCCGGTCAGGGTGGTTACGCCCAGTTCGACATCATAAGATGCGTTGTGTATATCGTAAATCTCCAGGTGGTCGGGTGCTTCAAAGGCTGGCAGCAGGCATTTGTCGTTATCAATCATGCAAGATATTGTAGCATTTCACTGCAAGCCGATCAGGAATAGGCCGCGCGCCATCGCTTCGCCGGCCAGCGTCAGCACCACCACAAGATAGAGCATGCCCGTTGCCGATTGGAACGAGCGGCCGTGGATCAGCTTCAGGATGAAAGCCAGCAGCAGCAGGGGCAAGACAAAGGCCACCAGGATGCGCAGCCAGCCGATAGCGCCGGTGCTGAGCGGCGTGACGGTAGGGACATCCGAGGGTTTGATGGTCGCTCCGGGCGACGGGGTAGCCGCTGTAGTGGCTGTGGCTGAAACTACCGGGGTGGTTTGTGACTGAGCGACTGTAGCAGGCGTGCCGGTAAAGGCGAAGAGTACCTCGGCCAGTATGCCAAGCAGAACCAGTATGGCGGCGAATTGCAGCGGTTTCTCCGAAAGTGCGGGTGTGACGAGATACCAGTGTCCCAGCCACATGGCCGTCATGACGCCGCCGAGCGCGAGCGCAGCGGCGAAGAAACCGCCCACAATAAACACTCCCGTGAGACTCGTGGAAGCCAATGGCCGGTAGATCATGCCGAGCACAAACAGCGTTATCAGCCCTGCCAGCAGGGACAGGCCGCCGCTGACGAGGCGCAGGATACGCGTGCGCGAAACGATAGTTCGTTCCTCGACTTTGCCATCTACGCCCGCCTTTTTATCGCGCAGCAGGAAGAAAGCATAAGGCAGCATCAGCAGCAGGAAGAGCAGCAGGGACGGCGTTAGATAGCTCGTCCAACCTTTATCGAGCAGCTTAAAGGTGTTGAGTAACTGCGCGTTTGAGAAGCCCTGCTGGAATAAATAAGTCAGGCCGGTCAGGAACAGGTAAATGATGGTATAAGTGATGAGAAAACTGCGCTTGACCTGGTTGCGCCAATCGAGCAGGAAGAGTACGCCGAAAGCCCCGACCGACAGTTCGGTCATCACGATAAATAATATCAACGGCAGCGTAAGCATGGTATATAGTCAATCCTTTTGTCGCATGTATCGGTAAGGGTGAAAGGCAGCATGCCTTTATCTTCGTGACAGATTATACACCTGTTGTTGTTTTGCGGCAAATGGTCGCAAACGCTATCATCGTGCCTTTGGCCTTTAACCCAACTAGCCTGTCTAAATTCTTTGGAAAGTCAGCTAAGTACAATCAACGAATGTTTACGGCTTTGGAGCCGATGACCGATAGGATCTTCTGTGGGCACTGGTTGAAGCGGTCGAAGCACGCTTGAGCCGCTGCGAGTAGTGCCGGCTTGGTCT
>Ga0070733_10002949_pt1 | contig 11815 bp, 12 predicted proteins | sample Coa_R1_9_FD_66450 | JGI IMG/M metagenome (GOLD analysis project Ga0070733, IMG submission 66450) | Surface soil microbial communities from Centralia Pennsylvania, which are recovering from an underground coalmine fire - Coalmine... | ecosystem: Environmental > Terrestrial > Soil > Unclassified ... | reverse complement strand
GCGAACGTCGTGCCCCACGACCCAGCACCCATGACCGCCGCCTTCACCCTTTGCGCCCTCCGTTGCTCGCTACCCTCACGTGTGCCAGGCATTCTGCGCAGCCCCCGCTGTCCTCGCCGCTGGTCAGTACTGCGCCGCTGCCGCTTTCAACCCTGCTGAGCTGTGCCTGCTGCGTCGGAGGCGGTTGTTGCCCTGGATTGGCTGTCTGGCTGGGAGCCTGTGGCCGGCTCGGTGTCGCTGGCTGGCTCGGCGCCGTCGGCCGGCTCGGTGTCGCTGGCTGGCTCGGCGGGCTTGGCGGCTCGCGGATTGTAGGGGGCCGCCGGTGGTTCCTCGCCGCGCACCCCGGCAAGCAGCTTGGTGACGTCGGCCATGATTGTGTTGGTGACGCCGCGCAGGACCTCCGCCGTGATCGGCTTGCCCATGTAGGCGGACAGGTCGACCGGGGGGCCGGCGACGATGTGTACGGTCTTGCGCGGAAATATCTTCGGCCGCTTGTCCCCGTAGGGGAGGATGACCTGCGCGCCCCAGCAGGCGACGGGTATCACCGGGGCACCGGTGTCAAGGGCCAGCCTTGCCACGCCGGTCCTGGCCACCATCGGCCACTGGTCCGGGTCCCTGGAGGCGGTGCCTTCGGGGTAGAAGATCACGCACGCGCCCCGGCCGATCCGCTGCTCGGCGTCCTTCAGGACGAGGGCCGAGTCCGCACGCCCGCGGAAGACCGGCAGCTGGCCGAGCTTGCGCAAGAGCGGACCTATGATCTTGACATCGAATACCGGCGATTTGATCGTGAATACCGGGTAATGCCCGGCTCTGTAGCTGAACAGCGCCATGGCAGCCCAGTCCGCATAGGACAGGTGGTTGCCCGCGAGAATCATTCCCCCGGTGCGCGGGAAGTGTTCCTTGCCGCTCATCTTCAGCTTCATGACGCCGTTGATCAGCGGTGGCAAGATGATCTTGGTGAAGAGCCGCCAGCCCGGCGAGTAGTCCCGCTCGGCCCGCTTACTCATGGTCATCGACCCGCCCCTCCGGCGTTCTTCCTGGTTGGCATGCTTTCTCCGCCACCCGGTGTGTCTTGCCCGAAATCACATCATCCAATGAGACCTGCCCAAACTTCACAAGATCATCTTCCATGGGGGTTGACCTGCGGCCAAGTTACCCTGGAGGCAGGTGTTGAATAGGCCCCAAATGACGTGCCAACGCGTGATGTCCCAGGCCCGGTCGTTCGCGGCGGCCCTCCCGCGCGTCAGTGGTGGGGGGCGCTCGGGAGCCGGAACATGACCGCAGCTACGGCCGCTGATGTACCTCTTTCCTGGTCGCTGGTGATTCCCGTCAAGGTACTTGCCCGCGCCAAGTCCCGGCTGACCGGCCTGGCCGGGACGCGCAGGCCGGAACTGGCCCTCGCGCTGGCCGCGGATACGGTCGCCGCGGCTGTAGCCTGCCAGGAAGTGGCGGCGGTCATCGTGGTGAGTGACGATCCGGCGGCGGCTGCCGAGCTTACCGGCCTGGGCGCACTGGTCATCCCCGACGAACCCGGCAATGGCCTGAACCCTGCCCTGGTCCACGGCGCGGCGGCCGCCGCCAGGATGCACCCGGGCACGGCCACCGGCGCCATGGCGGCCGACCTGCCGGCGCTGCGGCCCGCTGAGCTCGGGCGCGCGTTGCGTGCGGCGGCAGACTGGCCCGAGGCGTTCGTTCCCGACGTCGCGGGATCTGGAACCACGCTGTACACCGCGGCGCCCGGGAACAGGTTCCAGCCCAGGTTCGGGCCGCAGTCCAGGACAGAGCACAGCAAGGCGGGTGCCGCGGAAATCACCCTGCCCGGCATCGCCGGGCTGCGCCGGGACGTGGACACGCCGGAGGATCTGGATTCGGCCGCCCGGCTCGGCCTCGGCCCACGCACCGCCGCCATCGCCGCAGAACTGCTGCCGGCCGCGCCGGCCGACCGGTGCTGACCGGCCCACGGAGCCGTTGGCCGCTGGGAAGCCGCCGGCGCTGTGGAACCAGTGGGTCAGAAGTGGACGACTGGGCAGGTGAGGGTCCGCGTTATCCCGTCCACCGCCTGGATCTGGGCGACGACGAGCCTGCCGAGATCGTCGACGTTTTCGGCCTGGGCGCGCACGATAACGTCATACGGCCCGGTCACGTCCTCCGCCTGGGTCACTCCTGGGATCTGCGCGATCCGGGCGGCAACCTGCGCGGCCTTACCGACCTCGGTCTGGACGAGGATGTATGCGTGGACCACGACGTCCTCCCAGGCGGGTTAGATCAAAGAATGAGCAGTACCGGAAATGGCCACGCTATCGCACACCCGGACGCCACGCGATCACCGGAGGTTTCGATCACCATCGGGGAACTGGGCGAGTTCGGTCTGATCGCCGCCATGGCAGCGAGGATGCCAGCCGCGCCGGATGCGATCGTCGGAATCGGCGACGACGCGGCGGTGCTGCGCGTCCCCGACTCCCAGGTGGTCGCCAGCATGGATCTGCTGGTAGAAGGACTGCACTTCCGCCGTGACTGGTCCGGGCCCGCCGACATCGGATGCAAGGCCGCGGCACAGAATCTCGCTGACGTGGCGGCGATGGGCGCGGTGCCCGAGGCCGTGCTCGTCGGGCTCGCCGCGCCGCCGGACGTGCCCGTATCGTGGGCCAGGGACGTTGCCTCGGGGCTGGCCGACGAGGCCGCCAGGGGGGGAGCCTACGTGGTCGGTGGCGATCTGTCCGGCGCCGACCGCATCGTCCTCGCCGTGACGGCGATCGGCACCATGGCCGGGCGTGAGCCGGTCACCAGAGGCGGTGCGCGGCCGTCCGACCTCGTGGCGGTGGCGGGCCGGCTGGGTCACTCGGCCGCCGGGTTCGCTCTGCTCAGCGCCGGCCTGACGGAGCCGGCCGGCGCCGTGGCCGCGCACCGGCGGCCGAGGCCACCCTACGAAGCTGGGCCGCAGGCAGCCGCGGCAGGCGCGACCTCGATGATCGATGTCAGCGATGGCCTCATCGCCGACCTCGGTCATATCGCGGAGGCGAGCGGCGTGCTCATCGACATCGAGACCGCCAAGCTCGACACCGGCGGTCTTGTCCTCGCCGCGGCCCAAGCCCTGGGCCTCGCGTCGGCGGAGCCCAGGCCTCATACAACGGCGACGCCCGGGGCCCGCGTGGCAGAACCCGGGTCCCAAGCGGCAGTGGAGCCGGAGGGGGTGCAGGCCCCGTTGCGCTGGGTGCTGACCGGGGGCGAAGATCACGCGCTGGCCGCCACCTTTCCGGCTAACACTGTTATACCGGCCGGTTGGCTAGTGATAGGCCGGGTGTACGAGGGTCAAGGGGTACGGGTCGACGGGAAGAATTATTCCGCGGAAGCCGGTTGGCGGCACTTTCGCTGACCAGCCACTTATTACATATCGTCATTATCTAGCTACAATTTGAGTTCTAGTAAAAAGGGGCTGCGCTTGATATAAATCGCCCCTGATGCCAGAACGCGAGCACGAGGGGGCGAGCGGGCCCGGGGGGATGCCAGCCCGCGAGCGCGGGACCCCTTTCCCGGAAGCCAAGCCCTCGTCGCAGCGTGCCCGCCGGGCGGTGGCCCGGTTGGTGGTGACGCCGACCTTCATCGCCAGCGCATCCATTGTCATCGTCGCCATCATCGCCTACGGCACGACCAGGACCCACCTGCTCTACAGCGGCATGGGTCCGGCCTGCGCCTCGGCGAGCTGCACCGTTACCAGCCCGCAGGCCTCAGGCGGCGCCCCGAACTCCTCGTCCGCCAAGCAGGGTCCCAAGGCCGGCCAGAATTCGATCTCGGGGACGATCTCGAACTCGGGGGGCGATCGTGGCTCCGGCGCCAGCGGTCAGCGAGGCGGTTCCACCAGCAGCCAGAACGGTGGCGGCGGCCTGACCGGCGCTCGGCCCGCCCCAGTAGCGACGGCAGGAGCGGGCCCAGCCAAGTCGCGTGTGGTCATCGTCTACCGGATGCTCCGCAACGTGCACGGCGGATTCATCGCGGCGATCACCATCTCGAGCCGCAGCAAGACGCCCATCAAGGGCTGGCAGCTCTGGATGCACTACAAGTCCAGCCGGATCATCCACATCACCGGAGCCCGCTGGTTCCCGGCGAGCACCCGCGCCCGCGACACGGGCCTTGCGGTCCCCGAGCCCAGCCAGCAGATCCTCCGCCCCGGGGCCACCATCCGCTTCACCTTCGAGTCCAGCGGATCTCCCGGCGCCCCGGACGGCTGCGTCTTCGACGGCAACCACTGCAGCTTCAGCCGCTGACCCAGGCCGCTGATATCCAGCGTTCTCGCAGGTTATGCGTGCGCCCACGATTAACGGATGGGCCAGAGACACACGGGCACCAGCCCGAAGCCCGAACTGTGGCGGCGCATCCGGCACATCAGGGGATCGTCCCCGGGCAAATACTGCGGGCCCCGGCGAAACCGGCCGCAGCGAGCAAGGGATGGCCGCCTCGGCTTCGCCCAGGTTACCTGGCTACCTTGCCCGCCTTGATGCAGGAGGTGCAGACATTGAGGCGCTTGGGTGTACCGCTGACGACGGCTCGCACGGTCTGGATGTTGGGGTTCCAGCGGCGGCGGGTGCGGCGGTGCGAGTGCGAGATCCTGTTGCCGAAACCCGGCCCCTTGCCGCACACCTCGCAGACGGAAGCCACGGTTCGCTCCATTGGGTCGTGGATGGTCAGTGACCCCGGCGCGGCGCTGAGGAGACTTGTTCAAAACTAGCCTGGTTAACCTGCCATCAGATCTGCTGACTGTGGTAGCAGGTTCACCATCGGGAGTTCTGAATAAGCCTCCAGGTCCACGCGGGCAGTCGTCGAAGGATATCCGACCTGCCTGCCGGACGCGAACCGGCCGCCAAACTGGCACCGGCCTGATTATGAGTGTCGGTACCTGCTGACATGCTCTCGTCATGACCCAGACTCCGCAGCACTTCTCCCAGTCCTGGGCGGATGACACCAGAGAGAAACCATCCCCGGCGGCCGGCGAACGGGAGACGCTCACCGGCCTGCTCGACTGGCACCGGCAGACCTTCGAGCTGAAATGTTCGGGTGTCCCGGCGGCCAGGCTCTCCGAGCGGGGCGTCCCGCCGTCCTCGCTGAGCCTGCATGGTCTGATCAGGCATCTGGCCGGGGTCGAGCGCTGGTGGTTCCGGGTGCAGTTTGCCGGTGAGCAGGTGCCGTTGCTCTACTACTCCGACGACGACCCGGATCAGGACTTCGATTCCCTGGACGGCGACGTGGACGAGGCGCTGGCCGTCTGGCGGGCGGAGTGCGACCGCTCCCGCGAGATCGTGGCCGGCGCGTCATCGCTGGATGAGACCGGCATACTGCGCAGGACCGGACTGCCCGTCTCACTGCGCCGGATCCTGGTGGACATGATCGCCGAATACGCCCGGCACAATGGCCATGCCGACCTGCTTCGTGAGCGCATCGACGGTGCCACGGGATATTGATGGTCCGCCCTATCCTGCGGGTATGGTCACCCTGCAGGATCCGCTGGACAAGATACTCGGCCCGAAGGCGCGCAAGCCCTTCGACGAGGCGTTCGAGATCCGGACCGTTGGCGACCTGCTGCGCCACTACCCGCGCAGATACCACCACCGCGGCGAGCTCACCGACCTGGCCTCGCTGCACGAGGGCGAGCACGTGACCGTGCTGGCCCAGGTGGTCAACGCCAGAACACGGCCGATGGGACACCGCAAGGGCCAGATCGTCGAGATCACCGTCTCCGACGGTGTGGGAACGCTGGTTCTGACCTTCTTCAGCGCGCGCGGCAACCCATGGCAGCGGCGGCTGTCTCCCGGGACGTACGGCTTGTTCTCCGGCGAGGTGTCCAGCTTCCGGGGCCGGCGCCAGCTCGTCCACCCGGACTACGAGCCGGTCACTGCCGACGAGGCGGATACCGAGCTGGCCGCCGAGTACGCCGCGACGATCATCCCGGTCTACCCGGCCACCAGGAAGCTGCCGTCCTGGCGGATCGCGAAGTGTGCCGGCACCATCCTGGACGTGCTGGACGCCGGTGAGGACCCGCTGCCCGCCAGCGTCCGCGAACGGTACGGCCTGATGGGCCTGGCGGAGGCGATCCACGCCGTTCACCGGCCGCTGGATGACAACGACTGGAAGCGGGCCAGGAAGCGGCTGAAATGGGACGAGGCCTTCCTCATCCAGACGGCGCTGGCCCAGCGCCGCCGTAAGGCGGCAGCCCTGCCCGCCATGCCGCGCCCGGCCGAAGCCGGCGGCCTCGCGTCGGCGTTCGACGCCGCGCTGCCGTTCAAGCTCACCACCGGCCAGCGGGTCGCGGGCGAGACCATTGCCAACGACCTCGCCTGCGCACACCCCATGCACCGGCTGCTCCAGGGTGAGGTCGGCTCCGGTAAGACGATCATCGCCGTCAGGGCGATGCTGCAGGTGGTCGACGCGGGTGGCCAGGCGGCGTTGCTCGCCCCAACCGAGGTGCTCGCCCAGCAGCACTACCGGTCGGTCACCCAGTTGCTCGGCCCGCTGGGCCAGGCAGGCCGGCTCGGCGCCGCCGGCAACGCCACCAGGGTCGCTCTGCTCACCGGTGCGCTGGGTGCCGCGGCCCGCCGTGAGGCCCTGCTGGACGCGGCCTCGGGCGCCGCCGGGATAGTGATCGGCACCCATGCGCTGCTGCAAGAGCGCGTTCAGTTCGCCGACCTCGGCTTGGTCGTCGTGGACGAGCAGCACAGGTTCGGCGTGGAGCAGCGCGACGTGCTGCGTGAGAAAGCCCAGGACGGGCGCCCGCACGTGCTGGTCATGACGGCAACGCCCATCCCGCGCACGGTCGCGATGACCGTCTACGGCGACCTCGACGTATCCACCCTGAGCGAGCTCCCGGCCGGCCGGTCGCCGATCGCCACTCACGTCGTCCCGGCCGCGGACAAGCCAAAATACCTGGAACGCGCCTGGGAACGGGTACGCGAGGAGGTCGAACGCGGCCAGCAGGCGTACGTGGTCTGCCCCCGTATCGGCGGTGACGAGCCAGACGGCGACGACGAACCCAGCGACGACCTCACGCCGGATCAGCCCGCGACGGCCGGCCGCCCACCGCTGGCCGTGCTCGACCTGGCGCCAGCCCTGGCGGAGGGACCCCTGAAGGGCCTGCGCATCGGCGTGCTGCACGGGCGGTTGCGCCCCGAGGACAAAGACCAGATCATGCGTGACTTCAGCAGCGGGGCCGTCGACGTCCTCGTGGCGACCACCGTCGTCGAAGTAGGCGTTGACGTGCCCAACGCCACCACAATGGTGATCATGGATGCCGAGCGGTTCGGCGTCTCCCAGCTGCACCAGTTGCGCGGCCGGGTCGGCCGGGGGACCGCCCCGGGCCTGTGCCTGCTGGTGACCGAGGTGCCCGGGGACAGCAAGTCGCGGGAGCGGCTCGACGCGGTGGCGGCAACCGTGGACGGGTTCAAGCTGTCCCGGCTCGACCTCGAGCAACGCCGCGAAGGCGACGTACTAGGGGCTGCCCAGGCCGGCCGCAAGTCCAGCCTGAGGCTGCTGACCCTGCTCAGAGACGAAGAGCTGATAGGCCAGGCCCGCGAAGAGGCAACCGCCCTGGTGAAGGCCGACCCGGAGCTGGTCCATCACCGCGCCCTGGCCACCGCCATCGCCGACCTTCTGGGCCCGGATCGGGCTGACTTCCTGGAAAAGGCCTGATGGGGGGAACCATGTCCGGACCGCGACTGCCGGCTGCGCCGAACGCCGCTTATCCGGACAGGTGCCCCCTGGGCGATTCTGGGGCGGATCTGGCTGTTGCTGAGCTCGCGTGCTGCTTAGGCCACGCCCGCGCCGTGTCACGTCCGCGATGCGGCGAGTTCGCTGGTGGCAGAGCTGTGACAGGCGGCGGCCTGCGAGGCAATCGTCGCTAGATCGGCGCGCACGTCAGCGGGTGAGAGTACCTGGATGTCGGCGCCGAAGGCGAGCAGGGGGCGAGCTGCGGGGACGCCCCGGAATCGCAGTTCAACATGCGCCCAGCCGGGATCGTCGCTGTCGGGGTGGGGTGGGCCGGCTAGGTGCTGGGTGTTGATCCGGCAGAACATGTCGAGGATTTCGCGCCGCACCCGGGCCACTACGTGCACCGGGGTTGGCTTGTCCTCTACTTGACGGCGGAGTATGGCCCACTCCCCGGCCAGATCCGCGTCGGGCCGGCGGCGCACCGCGACGTTGGCCAGCGACGCGGACTCGACCCGGGAGACCCGAAGCAGCAACGGCTTGCCGCGGTGGTCGGCGATCAGGTACCAGACCCCGGCCTTGCAGACCAGGCCATACGGATCCACGGTGTAGCCGCGCGCGGCGGGCTGGCCGGTGTGCCGGTAGCGCAGCCGTATACGGCGATCGGCGAACACGGCATTCTGCAGGACGGCGAGGTGACGCGGCGGCTTGGACTGGCGCATCCAGCCTGCCGGGTCGACCAGGATTCGCTGGCTGGTCGCCGTCGCCTCCGGGCGGAACGGCTCCGGCAGGGCGGTCATCACCTTGCCGAGCGCCGACCGCAGCGCGTTGCCCAAGCCCAGGTCCGCGTGCGCGCTCTGAGTGGTGAGGACGAACAACGCTCGCGCCTCATCTTTGGTCAGGCCCGTCATGTCCGTGCGGTAGCCCGCCAGCAGCGCGATCCCGCCGTGCCGTCCCCGCTCGGCGTAGACCGGGACACCGGCCGCCGACAGAGCGTCCACGTCACGGTAGATCGTGCGGATGGACACCTCGAGACGCTCGGCAAGCTCGCTGGCAGGCACCCGCCCGCGCGACTGGAGCAGCATCAAGATGGACAGCAGCCGGCCGGATCTCACGGTCCCTATTCTGCTGGAAAAACCTGACATTAGATGTCATGTTTTCCTGTCACCATGTGATCGATCTTGACAGTCAATCGCAGACAGGAGCGGTCAACCGTGACAGCCACAACCGACCCGAGGCAGATGTACACCCGGGCGCTTGCCCAGACAGAATCGATCATCGAGAAGGTCCAGCAGGGACAGCTCAGCGAACCGACACCGTGCGACGAGTACGACGTACGCTCCCTGCTCAGCCACATGGTCGGCGGGGTGAACCGGGCCGCGATCTTCGGCGAGGGCGGCGACGGCCTGGCCAAGCCGGCCGTGGCTGAAGGCGTGCCGGACGACGGCTGGCTGGAGGCCTTCCAAAAGGCCGGCGCCCGGGCCAGGGCAGCCTGGGCCGATGACGCCAAACTCGACATGATGGTCAACGTGCCGTGGGGCCAGGTCCCCGGCCGCGCGGCGGTCACCGGCTACGTCCAGGAGGTCCTGACTCACGGCTGGGATCTGGCCAAGGCGACCGGCCAGCCCACCGAACTCGATCCCGAGCTCGCCGAGTTCGCGCTCGCCTTCGCCCACCGCGTCCTGCCACCCGAAATCCGTGGCGGCGAGACCCCGTTCGGCGCCGTCGTGCCAGTACCGGCCGAGGCCGGACCGTATGCGCGATTGGCGGGCTGGCTCGGGCGCGCCGGCTAGACCGAAGCTCCCTCCAAGCCGGTTTGCCGGCACGTTTGACCAGCTGGCAGAGCCCTTGATCGCGGAAATTACATGACTGCACGGTCATGGGCTACGGCCGTTTTACCTGGTCAGCGGCTATGCCGGTTCACCGCTGGGGAACTGCGGTCTAGCCCAGGACACTATGTTCCGGTTTGCGGCGGCCGACTCGTCCGGCCGCCGCAAACCCGAACCGGTGCCTCAGGCTGCTGCGGTGCAGCTCTTGGTATCGCCGAGCTGAACTGGACGCTGAACCCGAACTGGACGCTGAACATGGGGTGGTCTCGGTTCGTGGTCGCGTTGCGAACAGCGCTGCGGACACCGGGTGCGGGGGGAGGGCGGTTAGCCTTCGGGAATGACCCGGGTGATCGCTGGGACGGCGGGTGGGCGGCGGCTGTCCGTGCCCGCTGGGCGCGATACCCGACCGACGAGTGATCGGGCCAGGGAGGGTTTGTTCGCCACTGTGCAGGCGATTCGCGGGCCGCTCGCCGGCGCGAGCGTGCTTGACCTGTACGCCGGGTCGGGGGCGGTGGGATTGGAAGCGCTCTCCCGGGGTGCGGCCCGTGCGGTGCTGGTCGAGGCCGATCCTCGTGCGGTCCGGGTGATCAGGGCCAATATCGCCGCGCTGAATCTGCCGGGAGCGCACGTCATTGCCGGGCGGGTGGAGCCGGTGCTCGCCAGGGGGCCGGCCGCCGCCGTGGGCCGGACTCCCGCGCCCGGCGACCCCAAGGCTGTGCCCGGGGCCGCCGCCGTGGGCCGGACTCCCGCGCCCGGCGACCCCGAGGCCGACCCCCAGGCCGTGCCCGGCGACTCCGGCCCCGCCCCCGCCCCCGGCCCCGAGGCTGTGGCCGGTGCACGTTTTGACGTTGTGTTCGCTGATCCGCCGTACGCGATGGCCGCCGATGCCGTCACCGCGGTGCTCACCGCGCTTGTCCAGGGGGGCTGGCTGGCGCCGGGAGCGCTGGTCGCAGTGGAGCGGAGCACCAGGTCAGGCCCGCTGCACTGGCCCGGTGGCTACACAGAGGACAGGTCAAGGCGGTACGGCGAAGCTACCCTCTGGTACGGTCACGCATCGGGTGCCGCGGACTGACATGACCGCTGCCCGGACACCGCCAGGAGGGAACCGAGTGCGTCGCGTCGTCTGTCCCGGTTCTTTCGACCCAGTCACGAACGGGCATCTCGACATTATCGGGCGGGCGGCCCGGCTCTACGACGAGGTCGTCGTCGCCGTACTGATCAATATCTCCAAGCAGTCATTGTTCACCACCGATGAACGGGTGGAAATGCTGCGTGAGGTCACGGCTGGCTACCAGAACGTCCGGGTGACCCGCTTCCACGGGCTGATCGTCGACTTCTGTCGTGAGAACGATATCTCGGCAATCGTGAAGGGGCTGCGCGCGGTCAGCGACTTCGAGTATGAGCAGATGATGTCCCAGATGAACTATCGCCTGGCTGGGATCGAGACGCTGTTCATGACGACGAATCCGCTGTACGCATTCTTGCGGTCCAGCCTGGTCAAGGAGGTCGCCAGGTACGGGGGAGACGTGGATGGGCTGGTTCCCGCGCTGGTCGTGGAGCGGCTCCGGGAACGGCTTGGCACCCTGAAGCCCGATACCGAGCCGGGTGGTGGGATACCTTAAGTTGGGGTTTGGCGAAGGGCGCAGGTAGGCTAGCGCTTCGGCCAGCCACACCGGTAACCGTTATGCCACACGCACCTAACAAGCCGACCACGCATCCCAGCCCCCGCAGCCCGCTAGTGTTCGACATCCGGACACTCGGCCGCCAACCGGGATCGGCACGCAGCGAGAACCGCATCGTGCCGGCTCCGGCGGATCTGCGTGTCGCTCTCGCCCGCGTCCCAGTTGGCGCGGACATCAAGCTGAGCGTCAAGCTGGAAGCTGTGATGGAGGGAGTGCTGGTCACCGCGGAGGTCGCGGCGCCGGTGACCGGTGAGTGCGCGCGCTGCCTGGAGCCGTTGACCACGTCGGTCGACGTCACCTTCCAGGAGTTGTATGAGTCCGGCGACGGCCGGTCCGATAGGGACGATGACGAGGACAGGCGGTTCCTTGACGCGGATCTGCTCAACCTCGAACCGGAGTTCCGCGACGCGGTAGTGCTCGCACTGCCACTCGCACCGCTGTGCCGCAGCGATTGCGAGGGGCTGTGCCCGGACTGCGGGATCAGGCTGGCCGAGGCCGGCCCGGCCCACGGGCACGGCGAAGTGCTCGATCCACGATGGGCAAGCTTGCGTCAATTGAATATTCCAGACAGTGCGGACGGCGCTCGCGCCGCGGAAATACAACAGGAGGGCTGAG
>Ga0070733_10002948_pt1 | contig 11815 bp, 6 predicted proteins | sample Coa_R1_9_FD_66450 | JGI IMG/M metagenome (GOLD analysis project Ga0070733, IMG submission 66450) | Surface soil microbial communities from Centralia Pennsylvania, which are recovering from an underground coalmine fire - Coalmine... | ecosystem: Environmental > Terrestrial > Soil > Unclassified ... | reverse complement strand
GGAAGTCGCGGGATGGGAACGTTACCGGATCCGTAGTTTCTTCGAGACGAACGGCATGCTGATTCAGGAGTGGGAGCGGGTGCGCACAGACTGGCTAACGCTGCGACCCGCCGCCGGCGAACCAGCGGAAACCATCGGGGTGGTGTGACTTGGAGAACCTGATTTCGGGTGGCGCTTTGATTGTGAGTAGTGCTTTGATTTTGGGCGGCGCAGCGCTTCCAGCGCTGCGTTTTGGTCCCCGGAAAGCTGCGCGCTTCAGCGCCTGAGGGTCCATGCTGCGCGACAAAAACCTCGTCCCATTGTCTCGTCAGCACCAGCACGCGCTCGCGTTGTGCGTGCGAATTGATCGCGCTTCTCCGATTGCCGACTTCGATCTTGCCGCATGGCAAATGGAGATCGCGCAACTTTTTCAAGCGGAAATCGGCATTCATTTCGGTGCAGAGGAGCAAGCCCTGTTTCCAGCCGCAGCGCGGTTTAAGGAATTAGCTCCTTTAGTAGAAGAGTTGATCGCCGATCATGCCGACCTGCGCAGGGTGTTCGCGAAAGCCGAAGCCCACGAGCTCTCAGCCTCGGATTTGTCGGTCGCCGCGCAGCGTCTCTCGGCTCACATCCGAAAAGAGGAGCGCCAAGTTTTCCAGCGCATGCAGGAATTGATGAGCCAGGAAGAACTCGCGCTCCTCGGAACACAGTTAAACGAGGCGCTCAAAGACGCCGCGCAAGCCTGCATCCTGCCCACGGATACAAGCAAACTGCGGGCTGCTAAGTGATCGTCTCCCACCGACTGCGTCCAGGGCTACGTGTTCAGCGCGTAAAACTGTCTGAACCTCGCCGCACCCTCCCGCCCCATGTAACGGTCCAACACCGCCGGCTCCGTTTTGCGTAAATCCACTACGACTAGCCCGTCGAGCACGCTTGAAAATTTACGGTCCACGTTAAAGCCGACGAGCTTGCCGCCGATCTTGGCATACTGACGCAGCAGGATCGGCAATCCCTTGCCATCGGCTTCAACGTCGGTAATCGGTTGCGAAAGATCGTCCAGATCGCGAAGAGCGCGGCACATGGCGGTGCAGTCCCATCGTCGCAGAAGCGCCGGACGAAACGGCCGCCGCGGCTCGACCCATCCCGCCAGTTCGTCGTCACGCATGCGTTCTTCGAAAAACTGATAAATCATTTCGCGCGACGCCTCGTTGTAATCGTTGCTGATGCTGACCGCGCCAAACAGCACCGGAGTCTCCGGCCGGGTGGCTACCAGTCGCGCGATTCCCTTCCACAGCAGCAGCAGTGGCGCGTACTGCCTCTGGTATTCCGGCCGCACGAACGAACGCCCCAACTCCAGCGCGGGCCCAAGCTTGTGAAAGATCTTCTCGTCGTAACGGAAGAGCGTGCTGGTATAGAGCCCGTTGACGCCGCGCTGCGCCAGAATCTCCGCGGTATTTCCAGTGCGGTATGCGCCGGCCAACTCCCGATTCGTCTTGTTCCACAGCAGGACGTGCCAGTAATACTTGTCGAAGCGGTCGAGATCGACGCTTCGGCCCGTGCCCTCTCCGGCGCGGCGAAATGTCAGCTCGCGCAAGCGTCCCACTTCACGCAGCATCTGCGGGATTTCACTGGCTGTGCCGAGGTAAACGGCCAGATCTCCGTTCTCCGCAAGAAGACGATCTTCCGGGAGTCGCGCCACCTCTTCCGCCAGCAATTCCGGCCGGGCTGGAGCCGCCACCGGCCCCTGCATCTTGAGCGCAATTCGCGAGCGCAGCGCCGCGGACCACACAGCTTCCGGCCGGCTCCGCCGCGCTAACAGATAAGTCCGCGAGCGCAGGTACTCGGTGGCCTCGCGATCGCTCGAGATCGCGGTTACCGCGCCGCTCGAGATCTCGCTTCCCACGCGGACTTCGACCGTCTTCCCTTCCTGTTGCAGAAACTCCTGTAACAGAAATGCCGTACGGAGTCTGGGATGAAACATGCTCAGCAGTTGAAATCCGACGCCGTTGTGGCCTCGGAAATATACCGGCAGGGCCGAGGCACCGCTGCGACGAATGAACCGCACTGCAGCGTCGTTCCACTCGGGGTCCGCAATCTGCGCGGCAGGCATTTGCCAGTGCGACACTTCGCCCGACGGAAACACGGCGAGCATTCCGCCCTGCTGCAACCAGGCAAGAGCCTGGCGCAGCGCGCGCCGGTTCGACTCCGCGGACCGGTCTGAGTGAAACGGGTCGACAAAAATACAATGGCGCTGCAGCTCGGGTACATCCGCCAGGAGAAAATTGGTGATCACCTTCACGTCCGGGCGAACGCGCGTAAGCAGCACGGTCAGGATCGCGCCATCGAGCACGCCATAGGGATGATTCGCCACCACCACGACCGGACCGCTCGCCGGAATCCGCGCCTGATCTGCCGGCTCGACACGCAATCCCACTCGCATCTCGGCCAGCAGATTTTCCAGCTGGAATCCTTCTGGTGACTGCTGCACGCGGCGATAAAGATCGCGCACTCTGCCAACCGGCGCCAACTTGGTCGCGAAGCCCGGAAACTCCGCCATCCGCGCCAACACTTCCGCGGGCGTTCGACTCGTGTGCTGGTCTAATGGCATTTCATACGAATAACGCAAACACGTTGCACCGGCGTGAAGCGCAGGTTAAGAGCTGATGAAATATTAGCCCGAGGAAGCGAGAGAGTAACCCGTAGTAACCAACTGGATCGCGCCGGAAGACTACGTATCGAATCGATATCTCGTCTCGGCCAACGCGTAAAGCCTGCGCCACACCAGACGATTAATGGTCACGACCGTCGCAGCCATCATCATGGTTGCGGCCAGGAGCAAATCGAAATTGCCGGCGTCGCTGGCTTGCGCGATGGTCGCTCCCAGTCCAACCGTGGTGTAAATGTGTCCCTTGAAGTGAAAGTATTCCGCGACAATGCTCGCGTTCCACGCACCGCCCGAGGCCGTCACCATGCCCGTGATGAGGTACGGAAAAATTCCCGGCAAGATCAATTTTTTCCAACGCTCAATCCCCTGCAGTCGGAAAACGGAGCAGCACTCCTTCAAATCCGTCGGGATCGCCATCGCTCCTGCGATCACGTTAAACAGGATGTACCACTGCGTTCCGAGCAGCAGAAGCACGATCGAGCCAACGCCCAGACCGCCGCCCACGCGAATCAGTAGCAGGAGGACGACCGGAAACAGGGCCGTCGCCGGGACAGATGCGGCAATCTGCGCCAGCGGCTGCGCGATGCGCGCCAGCTTGGGATTGAAACCGATGGCGACGCCCGCCGGAATCGTCCACAGCGCGCCGATCACCAAAGTTAAATTTACGCGAACGAATGTCGCCAGCAGCCCAATACCGGCCTCCTGCAACTCCGCCTTCTGCAGGCCAGTCAGAATCATGACCACGCGCACGACGCCGTAACTCATGCCAGCCAGCAGGGTGACGGCCAATACCCGAACCAGCCAGATTTTCCAGGCGGCGCGCGGTTCCGTTTTGTCTTCGTCGCGAACCTTAGCGAAATACAGCATCAGCCGCTCGCTGAGCGGGGTCACTGTTTTTTTTCGAATCTGCTCCAGGCCGTGCGAATGCCGGATCAGGTCGAGCACCCACGACCGCGGCGCGTCGCTGCTCTCGACCTGCTCCACTTTGAATTTTTCCGCCCACGCAATCACCGGTCGCCACACGAACTGGTCGAGCAGCACGATCACCGCAATCATGGTGACGACTCCCCACAGAATCGACCGCGTATCGCCCGCGCTGGCCGCCGTTTGCAGATAGGATCCAAGGCCGGGCAGCCGGAAGTCGCGCGCGCCCAGTACAAACATTTCGCACGCCATCAGGAAGAACCAGCCGCCGGCCACCGACATCATCGAGTTCCACACCAGCCCGATGGCCGAGAACGGCAGTTCCATCTGAATAAATCGCTGCCACCAGCTGAATTTATAGATCTTCGCCGCCTCGCGCATTTCTTTCGGAATGCTCTTCAGCGACGCGTAAAAACTGAAGGCCATGTTCCACACCTGCCCGGTAAAGATGAGCAGGATCGCACCGGCCTCCACGCCCAACTGCCGGCCGGGAAACAGCGCAACCATGGCCAGCATCACACCGGGCAGGAAACTGAGCACAGGAATCGACTGCAGGACATCGAGCAGCGGGATCATGAAGCGCTCGGCCCGCGGATTGTATGCCGCGATATATCCGTAGACCATCGTGAACCCAAGACTCAGCGCATAGGCGATCGTGATGCGCAGAAGCGAGTATCCGGCATAGGCCGGCAGCGCCCACAGGCTGCGCGAGATTTCCACCTCAGGCGTGAACGGACCCAGCCACGTGCGCCCCACCACCAGCACGCCATAGAACAAGGCAATCGCCGCTCCGAACATGAGCAGGTCCGGCACGTAGGAGATCTCGATGCTGGGCAGTTGCGTCCAGATTCGATACGCCGAAAATCCCCGCAGGCCGGCTGATTTTTTCATGATATGGGAATCAGGCTTCAGGAGCTTGGTGTTGAGGTCGAGTTGCGACTCTCGATGGCGGGCGCATCCGCCGGCGCTGGCTCGGTCTGTACCAGACGGCCCTTCTCGCGGTCGTAGTCAAAAATTTCGGCGTAGCGGCCCCAGTTCATCGCGGTCTCGAACTGGCGCTGCACTTCGTCTTCGGCAAAATGCTCGTCGAGAATGTCGTGGAAAAATTCATCGGCGATAGAGTGGTCCAACTTGCGTTTCAAAATACTGTCAATCTGCTTCAGGATGGTCACATGCTCCAGAGCGGCCTGCCGGAATAAAACCTTGCGCTGTTGAATATCGGCGTCAGCAAAGATAACCCCTTGTGGCGTGATCTGCACGTCGCCCTCGGTTAGCCTGGCAAAACCGAGTAGCACGCAGGCTTCGAGGATCGGCAGCAGATCCTCAACGTCCATCACCAGCTCCTCGGACAGGCGAAACAAATCCTCGCGGCCGCCGCGATCATGCAGCAACTCCATGAGGCCCGCAATTCCGCCCACCCGCGCATGCGGCAGCATCTGATACTTTGTGGTGCGCAGCGGAGCCTGCTGCCTCTTCAGAACATCCTTTTTGAGCCCGCCCTTCGGCATAACGATTTCGGCCGTAGTCTCGGCGTCGGGCAAAGCGTGGTCGACATCTGGTTCGGTCATCACCTTGTAGATATAGTCAACCAGTTCCACAAAACGCGCCGACTTGCGGTCCCGCGGATGTCTGAGCCGAATATTGAAATCCGAACGCACGCGCGCGGGGTTTCTTCCCAGCACGATCACACGATCCGCGAGCATGACCGCCTCTTCTATATTGTGGGTCACGATGAAGATGGCGCTGGTCGGCATCTTCTTGTTCAGCCAGAGTTCCAGGAGTTCACTGCGCAGGTTCTCAGCGGTAAGCACGTCCAGCGCCGAGAACGGCTCGTCCATGAACAAGACTTCTGGCTCTACGACCAGAGCGCGCGCGAATCCCACGCGCTGCTTCATGCCGCCGGAAAGTTCCTTGGGATATGCCGTCTCGAAACCGTCCAGACCGACCGTATCGAGAGTTCGCAGAGCGCGCTTGCGGCGCTCCACCGTGGGCACACCGCGGGCTTCGAGCGGAGCTTCCACGTTTTCCAGCACCGTGAGCCAGGGAAACAGCGCGAAGCTCTGAAATACGATAGCGACATTCGGCATTTGCCCATCGAGCGGCTTGCCGTGCCAGACCAGGGTTCCCGCCGTCGGCTCCGAAAGCCCGGTCAGCATGCGCAGCAACGTCGACTTCCCGCATCCCGACGGTCCCAGCAGCGCAACGATCTTCCCCGGCTCGACCGCGAGATTGGTCGCACCCACGACCTGAATGCGCGTGCCATCGGGCTGGGGATAGGATTTCTCCAGCCCCACGGCTTCGATAATCGGCTCGATCGCAGGGTTAACGTCCGATTTAACGACAGCTTCGCTCACGTACGGCTCCCCTACTTTCTATACACGATTCGCTCAGAAGCGCAAAGCGTATCCCTGTAACACGCCATTCATATAGGAAAATGCGGAATCACAAACCGCCGGGTGCCGCATTTCTCGCGTTCTTCGCGAGAAGTGGGGATTTTGACGGCGGACAGTCAAGACAAAGCACCTCAGGCGGAAAAGCTCTCGTCGGCCGGCGTGGCGAATGCTTTCGGCAGCCGGTCCGTCACTTCCGCAAGCAGCGCCAGCTTCGCGGCCAGTTCGCCGGTAAGCCTTCCCTGATCGACCCGCCATCTCCAGTTCCCACCGTGAAGGCTGGGAGTGTTCATGCGCGCCTCACTGCCCAATCCCAGCACATCCTGCAACGGGATAATGCTGAGACCCGCTGGCGATCCATGCGCCGCGCGGACGAATCCCCAATGAATTCCATCCTCGCAGCGGCCCACATAAGCCTCTGCCTTGCGGCGTTCGTGCTCGCCCGCACCGGAATTCCACCAGCCTGCCACGGTATCGTTATCGTGGGTGCCTGTGTAGATGACTTTTCCCTCCGCCCGGTGCGGCAAATAAATATGCGCGCCCTCGTCGCCGAATCCGAACTGCAGTACGGCCATGCCCGGAATCTGCAGCCGATCTCGCAGGGCGTACACCTCAGGAGTGATGAAGCCAAGGTCTTCGGCGAAGAACGGCAACCCGCCCAGCGCCTCGCGCAGTTTCAGAAACAGGTCGTCGCGCGGCCCGTCGACCCAGCGGCCCTTCACCGCGGTGGGCTCGCTCGCGGGAATCTCCCAAAACTGATCGAATCCGCGGAAATGATCGAGCCGGATGTAGTCGCAGGTTTGCGTGGCCCAGCGCAGCCGCTGAATCCACCACTCGTAGCCGCGCTCCTTCATCACGTCCCAGCGGTACAGCGGATTTCCCCAGCGCTGTCCGGTTTTGCTGAAGAAATCCGGAGGCACTCCGGACACGACCTCAGGCTCCAGTTTTTCGTCCAGACGAAATAGTTCCTGGTGGGTCCACACGTCGGCGCTGTCGTAGTTCATAAAGATGGCGACGTCACCCACGATGCGGATCGCGCGCTCAGCGCAGTAGCGTCTCAGCGCCCGCCATTGCTCGTAAAAAGCGAACTGGAGCGCGGCTCGAATCTGAATGTCGGCGGCCAGTTCCTCGCGAGCCTTTTCCAGCGCAACCGGTTCGCGATGCGCCAGGTCACGCGGCCACTGATTCCAGCTTTCCAGCTTGTTGCGGGCGCGCAGCGCGTCGAATAGAACGAAATCGTCGAGCCACCATACATTCTCCGCGCGAAATTTTTCGAAGCGCCTTAGCGCGTCCCCGGAACCAGTGCGTAGAAAGTTTCGCGCAGCATCAAACAGCAGCGGCATCTTCGTGGCAAAAACCTGGTCGTATTCGACGGGCGAGGAGCCCGCATTCAAGACTCCGAGTCTTGCCGAATCAACCCAGCCGTGCTCCGCCAGCCGTTCCAGGCTGATGAGCAGCGGATTACCCGCGAACGCGGAGGTTGAGGAGTAAGGCGAATTTCCGTAGCCCAGCGGGCTCAGCGGCAACACCTGCCACAGGCCCTGGCGGGCGGCGGCGAGAAAATCTATAAACTGGTACGCGGCCGGACCAAAATCTCCAATGCCGCCGCGGGAAGGCAACGACGTGGGATGCAAGAGAATGCCTGCGGCGCGCGGAAATTGCATGTCACCGCCGTTACATTCCCTGCTCGCCGGCGGTTCGGCTCAGCGCCTTGATCTCTTCGTCATTCCTCTTGATCTTCCCCGCCTTCGTCATGTCGTCGACCAAGCTCGAAATGAACAGCGCAAATATCTCCTGCTGTTTGCCCTGCAGCAGCTGATCGCGAATCTGGTCGCGCTTGCCGGAGTATTCGGCATCGTCAGGTTTCTGATTTTCGAGCACTGCAATCACCACGCCGTTCGACCCGCTGTTGATAGGACCACTGATCTCCCCCGGCTTCATGTTGAAAGCCACGGAGGCCTGCCCCGTCATCGAACCCACGTCCGGAACCTGCCCGTCGGGCAGGACCAGGTCGCTGGTCTTGACCGTGGCCCCCAGTTCCTTAGCGGCGCGCTTCAGATCGTGCTCGGCCTTGGCACGGTCGGAGAGTTCCTGAACCTTCTGTGACAGCAGAATCGAGGAGCGCTCGTTCTTGAATTCGTCTTCGACGCGGCTGCGAATTTCTTCAAACGTTGGCGTCGCTGCCGGCTTCACCGCCAGCAACTGGAACACGACAATTCCGTCCTTCGTAGCCGCTATATCCGGCGGGGACTTCTCGGCCGCGGTAAAGACTGCATCCATGAACTGTGTCGACTGCCCCAGCCCCGGCAGTAAATCCTTGCGGGCAAAAAAGTCCGTCGTGATCGCCGAAACGCCCTGCGCCGCAGCAGCCGTGTCCAGTGTTTGTCCTTGCGCCTGAGCCTGCTTCAGCAACGCTTCCGCCTGTTTCTGCGCGACCTGCTGGGCCTTCTGCGCCTTCAGGATCGGTTCGATATCGGCCTTGACCTCGTCGAGCGTTTTCATGTGCGCTTCCTGCTTTTCGTCGACGCGGATAATGTGGAAACCGTAGCTGCTCTTCACCAGGTCGCTAATCTGCCCCTTGGGCAGTGAGAATGCGGCCTTTTCAAATTCCGGAACCGTCTGGCCCCGGCCAATCCAGCCCAGCGATCCACCCTGCTTCGCGCTGCCCGGATCTTCCGAATACTTCTTCGCCAGATCTTCCAGTTTGGCCCCGCCCTTCAACTGCTTCAACAAATCTTCGGCGCGATGCTGCGCCTCGGCTACGCCCTTGTCGTCGACTTTGCCGTCCGCCCCCGCCAGCGGGGTCTTGATCAGAATGTGGCTGACCTTGACCTGCTCCGGCGTGCGGTACTGGTCGCGATGGTCGTCGTAATATTTCCGCAGATCGTCGGACGTGACCTGCACGCCCGCTTCCGCTTTACTGGTCTCAATAATCGCGTACTTCACCTTGCGCTTCTCCGGAACCGAGTTGGCGTAGCTCGCCTTGTGGCTCTCGTAAAACGCTTTCAGTTCTTCGTCGGCCGGATGCAGTCCCTTGCGCAGATCGTCCTGCTTCAGGACCGCGTAATCAAACTTGACCTTCGAATTCTGCTTCGTGAACTGTTCGCGAATCTCCGCCTCGCTCACGCTCGCGCTGCCGGAAACCAGCGCCTGCAGCTTGGTGAGAAGAATGTCACTGGCGACCGAGTCTTCGAATTTGACCCGGGTCAGATTCGCGCGCTGCAACAGGTCGTCATATTCCTGCTGCCCGATAAAATTTCCGCCGGGGAAAAACGTCGCGGAATAGCGGCCGTGCTGCAGTTCGTCCAGAACTTCCTGCGGAGTCGCGCGCAAGCCCATGCGGCCGGCTTCCGACAGCAGAGCCTGGCGGGTAATCATCTGCTCGGCTGCCCGCTGGGCAAAGAAGGGCAGCAGCATGTTCATGTTGGCGCCGCCCTGCGGCATCTGTTGCTGCAACATCTGGCGCGCCGTCTGACGCACCTCGTCGGCGGTAATCTCGGAGCCATCCACCTTGGCCACGACGCCCTTGCCGGGCTGGCCTGTGAGTTCGGAGGTCAGGCCCCCGGGGATGAACGCAATCACCATTGCGCCGCAAATCACCAGAAGAATGCCGCTCAGAATGATCTTCTTGGTCGGACCTTGAGTCTGCAGGAATCGAATCATTTTCTTGTCACTCCAGAGATGGAAGGCGAATTTTTAATTATAAACCAGCCTGACCGATCGTCCGACAATCGAGCCCCGGGCGCCTCGTCCGGGGAGTCGCACTAAACGCTTCGGGCAATAGCTGGGCGGACGAGGCGTCCGCCCCTCCACGAACAGCGCATACGACGACTACCTCGCCCAGAACTCCGCTATTGAAACGAATTAATATAAATGTTATCCATTCTCCGGGGCATTTCCGCGAACTCGCCACGGCTGGTTCGCACGAACTGATAGGAGCACCATGAAATCAAGCACGCGCCGCGCAGGCACTCTCATTCTTCTCGCTCAATTTCTCCTGACTGCATCGCTTTTCGCACAAAGCAAGTTCCCCTTTCCACACAAAAAAGCCCCGGTCAAGACCGAAGCGCCGCCCCCCGCTCCCGCAGTCGACTTGCCCCTGCGCGAGGGCTGGACGCTGCAGACTTCGGCCAAGATCCAGGCCAAGGGAGAGGTCATATCCACTCCGAAATTCATTCCCAAGGGATGGCACGAAGCGACCGTGCCCACTACCGTCGTAGCCGCGCTGGTCAAGGATAAGACCTTCGCCGACCCGCTCTTCGGCATGAACCTGCGCCAGTATCCGGGGATGAACTATCCCATCGGCGGAAATTTCTCCAATATCGCCATGGCCGCCGACAGCCCTTACGCCGTCTCCTGGTGGTACCGCAAGCAATTCACCGTCCCGCCTAATTACAAGGGCAAGACCGTCTGGCTGAAGTTCAACGGCATCAACTATCGCGCCAACATTTTTCTCAACGGAAAACAGATTGCCAAAGACGACGAAGTCGCCGGGGCTTGGCGCACGTACGAATTCAACGTGATTGGCGCCGCCCAGCCCGGCACCGAGAACGTGTTGGCCGTGCAGATTTTCTCTCCAACCGAGCACGATCTCGCCATCACTTTCGTCGACTGGAATCCCGCGCCTCCCGACAAGAATATGGGCCTGTGGCGCGACGTTTACCTCACCACCAGCGGTCCCGTGGCGCTGCGCTATCCCACCGTCGTGTCGAAACTCAATATGCCCACGAACGACAGCGCGCAACTCACCGTAACTGCGCAGGTGAAGAACGGCACCAGCCAGCCCGTCAAAGGCAAGCTCAAGGGCGAGATCGAGAACGTCAAGTTCGAGCAGGATGTGGAACTCGAAGCCGAAGAAACCAAAGACGTCACTTTCACTCCCGACAAGTTTCCGGAACTCGTCTTCTCCAAGCCGCGCCTGTGGTGGCCCGCGCAAATGGGCAAGCCCGAGCTTTATCCTCTGCACATGGAGTTCGATGTCGCCGGCGCGGCTGCCGGCGCGGTCGCGGTCAGCGACCAGTCCACCAGCGAGTTCGGCATCCGCGAAATCACTTCCGACCTGAACGCCATCGGTGGACGCGCTTTCCACATCAACGGGAAGAACATTCTGATCCGCGGCGGCGGCTGGACGACCGACCTGATGCTCCGCGAAAATTCGCAGCGCCTGCACGACGAATTCCGCTACGTCCGCGACATGGGACTGAACACCATCCGCCTCGAAGGCAAACTCGAGACTCAGGAGTTCTTCGACCTCGCCGACCGCCAGGGCATTCTGGTGATGGCGGGATGGTGCTGCTGCGATTTCTGGGAGCGCTGGCCGAAGTGGAAGCCGGAGGATTTTGGAATCGCCAAACAGTCCCTGCGTGATCAGATCTACCGCCTGCGCAGCCATCCCAGCATCGTGATGTGGCTGAACGGCAGCGACAACGCGCCGCCGCCAGATGTCGAACAGATGTATCTCGACGTGGAGAAGGATTTATTCTGGCCGAATCCAGTGCTCTCCTCCGCCACTGGAAAGAAAACCAGCGTCACCGGAGAGAGCGGCGTCAAAATGACCGGGCCCTATGAGTATGTGGCTCCCAGCTATTGGGAAGTCGACACGCCCGAAGGCCAGGCCGGCCGCAAGCAGTGCAATCCCGGAGGCTGCGGCGGCGCTTACGGCTTCAACAGCGAAACCAGCATGGGACCGGCCGTCCCGCCGGTCGAGAGCATCCGCGCCATGGTCGGCAAAGAACACATGTGGCCGATCGACGATTTCTGGAACTATCACGCGGGCGGCGGCGAATTCAAAACCATCGGCGTCTTCAGCGAAGCGCTCGCCAACCGCTACGGCAAATCCGACAACGTGGAAGACTTC
>Ga0070733_10002947_pt1 | contig 11815 bp, 14 predicted proteins | sample Coa_R1_9_FD_66450 | JGI IMG/M metagenome (GOLD analysis project Ga0070733, IMG submission 66450) | Surface soil microbial communities from Centralia Pennsylvania, which are recovering from an underground coalmine fire - Coalmine... | ecosystem: Environmental > Terrestrial > Soil > Unclassified ... | reverse complement strand
GTCGTGCTGGTCGGGCTCGCCGCCAAGAACGCGATCCTGATCGTGGAATTCGCAAGGCAGACCGAAGAAAGTGGCGCCACCCCCGGCGAAGCTGCCGTCACCGCGGCGCGCACGCGGCTGCGGCCGATCCTGATGACGTCGCTCGCCTTCGTCTTCGGCGTCTTCCCGCTGGTGGTCGCGACCGGCGCGGGCTCGGAGATGCGGCAATCGCTGGGCACGGCCGTGTTCGCCGGCATGCTCGGTGTCACCGCATTCGGCCTGTTGTTTACGCCGGCCTTCTACACCGTGGTGCGGAAGATCGGCCGCGCGAAGCCGAAGAAGGCGGAGCGAGCCATTTCGTCTGGCGATATTGCTGCGACGAAAAGCCCGCAGGCAAGCAAGCCCGTTGCCGGGGTATAAGATTGTCCCGCCAGCCGCTGGGCCGTCGGTTCAGCCATCGGTGGACTAGTCAGAAGAAGGTGGCGCTTGACCCGCGGCGCGATTCATTGCGCCGGCAGCCGAGCCGAATATCACCTTGAAGTATTGGCGATGCTTTCGAGTAACTTGATCGCCCTCGATCGCGTGGACTGGCTCTTGATGCTCATGAAGGCAGACAACAATCTCTGCCCTTCCGGTATTCGCTCGACGTCGAAGCCATCAAGCATTTCAGGCCGCCCGTTCCCCCAGGCGTCTTCCCCGAAGAAATAAGCCAGCTTCACGTCGAGAGCCGAAGCGATCTGGGTCAGGCGGCTGCAGCTGATCCGGTTGGTGCCCCGCTCGTACTTCTGAACTTGCTGGAAGGTCACACCGATTTTCTCAGCAAGCTCCGTTTGAGACAGGGACAACTCCAGCCGCCTCATCCGAACCCGCTTGCCGACGAGAACATCAACGGAGTTCTGCACCGAAATGACTCCTCAACTGACGCTGCAAATGACGGATCAAAAACCGTGTGCCCAATCTCGCCATCGCATGCGGATGTCAGGCTAACCTCGGCCAGTTTAGCAGATTTCTAGTATTGAGAGCAATTTAGTATGCTTCCAACTTTTCCGTTTATGCACTGCAAGATTCGACCTGGCCTAGGGTGTTCCCGAGGTCCGGACCACCCCCACGCACCGTTATCTTGTTGCAGCGCGGAGGGTTCCATGGGCGGTCGTGATATCCGTATTCATTGTTTTGGTGATATCGCAGCGGAAGCGAATAACGATTTCGAAACGCTGGAAGGGTTTATCCGCGAGATCATCGAAATCTGTTTCACCTCCGATCCGGCCATCGGATCGGCGGTTCACAACCTGCTCGAGCTGGATACCGCGCCTGACGAAAACCTCCGGTACGGTCGTTGCGGCGACTTGTCCGTCGCGCTGCAAATGCTTCGCTACGCGTGTGCGGAGGTGGTTGAGGGATCGTCGGCGCATAGTCGTCTGACAGCGGCAGCGAGATTGCTGGTCCAACGCATTCATTTTCTCCAGTAAGAGGCGGCCTGGCCTTGGCAAAGCAGGTCCAACAACATCGAACCGTCATCGCATTGGATTCAATCAAGATGTCGGCGATCATTCTCGATGGCCGCAAGACTCCGGTGCTTCTGCTTCATGGCAACTCGTCGCACGGAGACATTTTCCGGCATCAAGTGGCTGCGTTGCGGGCGGCAGGTCATGCGTGCATCGCGCCTGATCTCCCCGGACACGGCCGATCGGAAGATGCGGCGAACCCGCAAGCCACCTACAGCTTCCCAGGCTATGCCAATACCCTCCGCAAGCTACTGAACACGTTAGGGGTAAGTACCTATCACGTGGTGGGCTGGTCTCTCGGCGGCCACGTTGGCATCGAGCTTTGGTATTCGGATGCTCGTGCGAGGTCGTTGCTGATTACGGGCACGCCGCCGACCCATTTGAGCCCAAGCGGGGCGGCCCGTGCTTTCAACGGCTCCTCGACGATGAACCTCGCCGGGACGCGAAAATTCGGGCCGGCGGACGTCATGAACTACGGTGCCGCAATGACGGGAGCGAAGCTTGACCGCCGCTCCGGACTGGCGCGGGCCATTTCGCGCACCGATGGCAACGCGCGCCACTGGATGATGAAAAACAGCCTGGCCGGGGTTGGTACCGATCAGGTGAAGGCGGTCAGGGAATGCGAACGCCCCTTGGGGATTGTGCAGGGAAAACGGGATCCTTTCGTAAATATCCCCTATTTACAGTCCTTGAAATATAATAACCTGTGGTTGCGGCAACCCATGCTGGTTGATGCCGGGCACGCGCCACATATCGAGAAGCCCCAACTCTTCAACCAACAGCTAAGGGAATTCCTGTCGCAAGTGGATTAGACTGCCGCCGCGGGGCACAACCAGACTGGCGAGGGTTTGCGAGGTGGCGATTCGTCTTGAGGAATTCATTTCGGAATCGTCGAGGGCCGCTTCCGAAACCGAGCTGCTGAATCTGTATCTCAAAACCGTCGAGAACGAGGGATATCAGAACGCCGTCTTCGCCAAGACCAGAGGCAAGCGCCTGACAGGAATCCCCTGGAATCATTTTCCCGACGGCTACCGCAAGAGCTACCTCGAGAATGAATGGGACAAGATCGACCCCATCGTCCAGCATATCGGCCAGACGACAAGACCGTTTCTGTGGTCGCAGGTTTTTGCCAACCCCCGCCTGACCGAACGCCAACGGCTTTTCATCGAGGAGTGCCGGGATCTCGGCGTGCACTCCGGCGTGACCATCCCGATGCACGGCCCGGGATCGGAAGTCGACCTGATCAGCCTGAGCCTGCGTGAACACAAGACGACCGACGCAACACGGCTTCCGCTGGTTCACGCCTTCACGGTGCAATATCGCACCCGTCTCACCGAATTACAGGGCGAGAAGATATCGTCCTACGAGGCACTGACGCAAAAAGAGACCGAATGCCTGAGCTGGTGCAAGGAGGGAAAGACGAACTGGGAGATCGGCGAGATACTCTCAATTTCGGAAAAGACCGTCGAATTCCATCTTTCCAACACCATCAGGAAGCTCGGGGTCAGCAATCGGATTACGGCCGTCGTCAAAGCTCTGCAGCTCGGCCTTATCAAGCTCTGAACGCACTATGCTTCAGGCGGATCCTTCGGTAACCCTCAGGCTGCCTTCGATTGCGGCACGTTCGACAGCAACGGAGCGGCATCCTCGAAAGCAGCGCCCAACCGCTGCAATCCCTCGTCGAGCACGTCGCAATCGATGTTGACCGGCGGCAACAGTTTCAACACCTCATCGCGAGGACCGCAACGTTCAATCAGAACGCCGCGCTGCCGCACCTTCTCGGCAACGGCTTGCGCCGCTTCGCTGGAGAAAAATTCGAAACCCGTCATCAGTCCCAGCCCTTTCTGGCGAGAAAGCACATCGGGGAATCTCGCCAGCATTTTTTTCATCCAGGCATCGATGGTCTTGGCGCGAGCGCCGATCTGTGTCTGGAATTTGGGATCCTCCCAGAAATCGACGGCCCTTGCGGCAGCCACGAATGCAAGTGCATTGCCCCGAAAGGTGCCGTTGTGCTCGCCTGGTTTCCAGACATCACGATTGGGATCGATCAGAAGCATCGACATCGGCAGGCCGAAACCACTCAACGATTTCGAAAGACACACGAGGTCGGGGACAATGCCGGCGCGCTCAAAGGAAAAGAACGTCCCCGTCCTTCCGCAGCCCGCCTGGATATCGTCAACGATCAAAAGCGCCCCGAGCGAAGTGCAGATTTCTCTCAGCTTGCGGAGCCAGGCAATGGAGGCAACATTCAGGCCGCCTTCCCCCTGAACGGTTTCCACGATAACGGCGGCTGGCTCATCGATACCGCCCGATGGATCGCGCGCCATCTGGTGAAAGCGTTCCAGCTCCGCCACGCCGGCGCCGTGGTAGCCGTCATACGGCAGGCGAATGACGCCCTGCAGGCCGGCTTCGACCGAACTCCGTGCGGCCCCTGATCCCGTGACGGACAACGCCCCCATCGACATCCCGTGAAACGCGTTGGTAAAGGCGGCGACAGCATAGCGTCCGGTACATTTTCGCGCCAGCTTGATCGCCGCCTCGACGCTGTTTGCCCCTGTCGGTCCCGTGAAGTGCATCACATAAGGCAGATTTCTCGGCTTGAGCACCACGTCGTGGAAGCGGGTCATGAACCGCAACTTCGCTTCGGTATGGAAGTCGAGCGCATTCGCTACCCCGTCGCGCAGCACATAGTCGACGATCGCTTCTTTCATGTGCGGATGGTTGTGGCCATAATTCAGCGAGCCACAGCCGGAAAGGAAATCGACGAACCGCGCTCCGTTCGCATCCCATATCTCGGCGCCTCTGGCGGTCGAAAAGAGGTTCGGTGTTTCCCGGCAATAGGAACGAACCCGCGACTCCAGTTTTGAAAACGTCGCTTCGTGCGCCATTCGGCTTCTCCTTAAATTCTATTTGGTGCCGGCTCTGCGCCTTTGACAGTCAGGCAGACGCGCCTCTGCGCTCTTCGTCAGCCTTCTCTGAATGGCGAGCAATTCGGCGGAGATGCTCTTCATGCCAACTTCGGCGGCTACCCTGCTGAGATACGTTACGGCGTCGGCCATACGGTAGGCGACTTCCGCCCTCGAGGCCGCAAGGTCCTCGTTTGCCGGCTTCATGCCGCATTCCTTCGCTCTTCCAGGACCATCGCCGTCAATACGGAATCCGAAATCCCATATCTTGCGCAGTGGTGATCCGGCCTGACGAAACGGGTTGGAACAAAAAACGCTCGCTCGGTCTCGCCTTCGATCGTCGCGGGCTCGCCGAGCCACACAATTCCCTGCCGTATGAAATGCGTAAGCAAGTGAGCTCGGGTCACGCCAATCATGCCGATCGAGCCCTGATCGACGAAAAATTCTTTCGCCGCCGCCAGCAATTCCGGAAGAATCGTCCTTCTCAGCTCGGGCGACACCGTCTTGTCGACACATACGCGCGTCATCTCCCAGACGTTGGCGGCTTGCGGAAGTTGACCGGAGGCAACCAGCCAGGGCCAAAAGCTTTTCAACATGTAGGGCCGGTCGGTGCGCAACAAGCGCACAAGACCTCTCACCACCCGATCCTGATCCCGCCACACCAGATAGACGGCCGATGGTGTATCGAACTCGTCGTATTCGAGACCGCTATAGTGAAAGTGCGGCAATCCGCGCTGCTCGACGAACACCTTAAAGCGCAACCGAGCCTGCGACGCCAAAGCGTCCTGGAAAAGGTGAGCCGTCGCTAAATTGAATGCCTCGATCATTTCTCAACTTCGCTTGCAGGATTGACGATTCCAAGCAAAGCAGTTCGCCGGGCACATTCGTACTCGGGACGTCCCTAGGGTAGAGACAAGGGGATCTGATCCAGTGCGTGAACCCAGGCCTCGGGATACAGCGCGAAGCCCTCCCCTCGCCGCGCCAGCCGCGCGAAGGCCGGGAAATGCAGATGCATCCCGGCAACGAGAACGCGGTCGGCGCTGACGCGATCGAACATGCGTTTGCGTGAAGCTGCGGCCATGACGAGATCGGTATCGAAGCCCATACCGGCGTCGGGAAACGCGGTTTGCACTTCCGGCACATGAACCGTGTCGCCCCAGATCATCAGTTGATCGTTGCCCGATGCGACCAGATAAGCCGTGTGGCCCGGCGTATGTCCGTGGCTCGGCACGGCCGTGACACCGGGAAAGACTTCGCCCTGCTTGAACAACCGCGTGCGGTTCTTGTAGGGCGCGACTTGTTCGCGGCCCGCCTGGAAGAACAGCTTCCTGGATCGCTCGTCCGCCTTCGCCATCGCGCCGTCATCGAACCAGTGCGGCAGTTCGTTCTCGTGCATGACCAGTTCCGCATTCGGAAACAACAACCGGCCGCTCGGCATCTCGGTCAGGCCTGCGGAATGATCCGGATGCATATGAGTCAGCAGCACGGTATCGATCGACTTCGCATCGATACCGGCGGCCGCAAGGTTGCGTTGAACGAAACCGGCGGTCGGTAGCAAATAATTTCCCGAACCGGTATCGATAATCGCCAGACGGCCTTTCGAATGGATCAGAAACGTATTGACGCTGGTTCGCCGTGCCGGCCGAAATGCTTCCCGCAGAATCTGATGCGCCTTGTCCAGATCGACATTGCGCATCACCTCGAGATTGCCGTCCAGATAACCATCGCTGATGGCCGTGACGACGATATCTCCGATCTTGCGATGATATACGCCGGGGATCTGCTGCGTCGGTTGGAGCGCCATGTGGGAAGACCTCGATACGCGGGGAATGTGGAGAGGCTATCAGGCGTCGACGGATCTTAGAAAATCCTCGATGCACTTTGCGATCAGATCGGGCGTTTGCACCGCCATGTAGTGACCGGTGCGGATTTCGACATAACGCGCGCCAGATATTGCTTTGGCGACTTCCTGCGCCATGGGCGGCGGCCGGACGCGATCAAGACTTCCGCCGATCACGAGCGTCGGACAGCGCACCTCGCACAGCGCTTTTTGCATGTCGGCGTTTGCCAGCATTCGCCAGATCGTTGCATAGCTTAAGGGATCGTTGCCGAGCCAGCGCGCCCGGAATCGTTCGAAGCGCCCGGTGTCGTCACGCAACTCGGGAGCATAGCCATTGAGCATCGCGTCCTCGACGGCAAACGCCATCCCGCCGGCCTCGATCTTGGCCAGGCGTTCGAGCGCCGTCGCACGGCGAGCCGGCGAGACGCCGGTGGCGGGGCTGCCAACGATGACGGCGCTTGCCCGCTCGGGATACTGGGCGGCAAACTGAAGCGCGATCGCGCCACCGACGGCCACGCCCGCAAGCGCCACCTTGCCGGTTATTCGGAGCGTATCGAGAAGTGCGGCAATATCCGAAGCCATCGTTTCAAGGGTGAGTTCGCCCCGGACTTTTTGTGACATGCCGGCACCGCGGGTGTCATATCGCAAAACGCGGCGCGAGGGCGCAAAATGCGGAACGACCTCGTCCCAGCTTTCGAGCGAGCCGCCCATTTCGTGCACGAGCACCAAGGTGCGCTCGCCTCTGCCGCTCAGTTCACAGCGGAGCGCAATATCATTGAGTTCGATGAAGCGCATTTGGCGTTCCAGCCTCCCTCCGCCGTCATCGAGCTTCTTTTGATTGAGACGATTGCTTTGCAGCGGCGGCCCCGCACGATGCCGGGCTCACGTGGATGCGGCAAGGTAGCCGCCCTCATGGCAGCAGCCCGACCTATGCAATGGGGTGTCTTGGTTTGAGAGGCCGACAGCGGGCTTCCTCGGCAATTCCCCAAATTCGTTCGGGAAACCGCTATGTACCGCTCCCACGAGTTCAAAGGCCAAGCGCCCGTCTTTGGGAAACGGCCGCTTCGTCGCGGCAGGCCGGCGGTCGGCTTGACCGGTGACCGAAATCAGAGGAAAAACCCCAATGATTTCTGGTCGGAGTGGCAGGATTCGAACCTGCGACCCCTGCGTCCCGAACGCAGTGCTCTACCGGGCTGAGCCACACTCCGACAAGAACGCGGCTTATAGCCTCGGCTTTCGCGCACCGCAAGGCGCCGATGTTTAAGGATTTAACCCCTGTGAAGGTGGGCCTGAAAACGCAGATTTTGCCGGCCGATGAGGCCGCCGTAGCGGCGGCCGCGCGCTGCCTTGCGGAGGGTGGTCTGGTCGCGTTCCCGACCGAGACCGTTTATGGGCTCGGCGCCGATGCCGCCCAGGCCCCCGCCATTGCCCGGCTCTACGAGGCCAAGGGACGCCCCGCCTTCAATCCCCTGATCGCCCATGTCGCGGACATCGATGCCGCCCGGCAGATCGCCCGTTTTGACGCAACCGCCATCCGCCTTGCGGAAGCCTTCTGGCCGGGACCGTTGACGCTCGTTTTGCCCAAAACGGCCCACTGCCGGGTCGCAGAACTTGCGACCGCAGGCCTCGATACGGTCGCCATCCGGGTTCCTGCCCACCCTGTCGCACAAGCCATTTTGCGCGCTTTTGGCGGGGCGGTGGTGGCGCCTTCGGCCAATATCTCGGGCCATGTCTCGCCGACCACGGCCGCGCATGTCGCAAGCGATCTCACGGGGCGGATCGATCTGATTTTGGATGGCGGCGCGGTGAGCGTCGGCGTCGAATCCACGATTCTGGCCTGCTTTGAGGAAGCGATGCTGCTGCGGCCAGGCGGGCTGCCGCGCGAGGCGATCGAGCGCGTGCTCGGCCACGCCTTGCAACGGCTCCCCGAAGACGCCGTCAACGACGACGCCCAGCCGCTCGCGCCGGGCATGCTGGCCTCGCACTACGCGCCCCGCACGCCGGTCCGGCTCAACGCCACCCATATCGAGCCGGATGAGGCCCTTCTCGCTTTCGGTCATGCCGCTGCCGAAGGCGCCCATGCAGCGAAAGCCGTGATGAATTTGTCCGCGGCGGGCGATCTTGGCGAGGCTGCGGCCAATCTTTTCGGCTATCTTCGTGAACTGGACGCCAAAGGCGCGCACACCATCGCAGTCATGCCGGTGCCGCATCACGGCCTGGGTGAGGCCATCAACGATCGGCTGCGCCGCGCCGCGGTTGGCAGATAAAAGATCTGGGCAGATAAAAGACAAGCAAGAATCCAAGAGACGCCAATGAACATCGTCCAAACGCCGGTTACTCCATTGTCACCCGAATTGATCGCGCGGTTTCGCGCCATCGTCGGCGACAAATATGCGGTGACGGAGCCGGCCGACATCGCGCCCTATGTCACCGAAGAGCGCGGGCTGTTTCACGGCCACTCGCCGTTGATCCTGCGGCCCGGTTCGACCGCGGAAGTCTCCGCGATCTGCAAGCTCGCCACCGAACAAAAAATCGCGCTGGTGCCGCAAGGCGGCAATACCGGTCTCGTCGGCGGACAAACCCCGCATCACGGCGAGGTCGTGATCTCGACGCGGCGGCTCGACAAGATCCGCGACATCGATCCCGCCTCCAACACCATGACCTGCGAATCCGGCGTGGTGCTGCAGGTCGCGCAACAAAAGGCGACCGAGGTCGATCGCCTGTTTCCGCTGTCGCTGGGCGCAGAAGGAAGCTGCACCATCGGCGGCAATCTCTCCACCAATGCCGGCGGCACCGCGGCGCTCGCCTTTGGCGTGGCGCGCGAAATGGCGCTGGGGTTAGAGGTGGTGCTGGCGGACGGGCGAATTCTCAACGGCCTGTCGAAGCTGAAGAAAGACAATACCGGCTATGATCTGCGCAACCTTTTCATCGGCGCGGAGGGAACGCTCGGCATCATCACCGCGGCGACGCTGAAACTGTTTCCGAAGCCGCGCGCGATCGAGACCGCCTTTGTCGGCCTCAAATCGCCTGATGATGCGTTGAAGCTGCTGTCGATCGCGCAAAGCGAGGCGGCGGGAAGTCTTACCAGTTTTGAATTGCTCGCCGACATCGCGGTCGATTTCAGCGTGCGCCATGGCATCGATATTCGCGATCCTCTCGCGAGCCAACATCCCTGGTTCGTGCTGATGGAACTGTCGTCCTCGCGCGACGACGCGCGCGGCACGCTGGAATCAATCTTAGGCCAGGGCATGGAGCAGGGCATCGTGGACGACGCGGTGATCGCAGCGAACCTGAGCCAGCGGGCAGGCTTCTGGAAATTGCGCGACGAAATGTCGGCGGCACAGAAGCCCGAGGGCGGTTCGATCAAGCACGACATCTCGGTGCCGGTCGCCGCCGTCCCAGCTTTCATCGCGGAAGCGAACGCTGCGGTCGTGAAGCTCATTCCGGGCGCGCGGCCGGTGCCGTTCGGCCATCTCGGCGACGGCAATATCCATTACAATGTCAGCCAGCCGGTCGGCGCCAATGCCGCCGACTTTCTGGCGCGCTGGCACGAGGTCAACGCGGTCGTATTCGCGATCGTGCTGCGCATGGGCGGGTCGATCTCCGCCGAACACGGCATCGGCGTACTCAAGCGCGACGAACTGCCTGAGGTGAAGGACAAGGTCGCGATCGAGTTGATGCGTTCCATCAAGGCGCTGCTCGACCCGCTCGGAATCATGAACCCCGGCAAGGTGCTGTGACAGCCCCTGTCCCCCCGCTCGTGATAACACTCATCCGCGACGCCGACGTCGAGGAAGTGATCGCGCTTTGGCAAACCTGCGGCCTGACACGGCCGTGGAATGATCCCCATGCCGATATCGCAATGGCGCGACGCGAGCCGCATGCGGCGGTGCTGGTAGGCCGTGTCGGCGACGCGATCCTGGCGACCGCCATGCTCGGCAATGACGGCCATCGCGGCTGGGTCTACTACGTCGCCGTCGATCCTAATCATCGGGGAAAAGGCTATGGCCGCGTGATCATGCATGCAGCCGAGAACTGGCTGCGCGCAGCCGGCATTGCCAAACTGCAACTCCTGGTCCGGGCCGACAACGCAAGCGTGAAAGATTTCTATCAATCCCTCGGCTATTCCGAGCAGGAACGCATCATCTATGCGAAATGGCTCGACGGACGCGAGCCCACCCCGTAATCCGAGGAAAAGAATCATATGACCATTTCCGACCGGGTCCGCGTCAAGGACGTCAGCGTGCTGTCCAGCAATCATGGCACGCTGAAAAGCACCACTTTCGAATGGCGGCGCGCCGACGGCGAATGGCAGAAACAGACACGCGAAACCTTCGACCGCGGCAATGCGGCGACGCTGCTTCCCTATCATCTCAAACAGCGCACCGTGGTGCTGGTGAAACAGTTTCGCTTTCCCGCTTACATCAACGGTTACGACGATCTCATGATCGAAGCTGCCGCCGGCCTTCTGGACAACGAATTGCCGGAAGCGCGAATTCGCGCCGAGGCCGAGGAGGAAATCGGTTACCGGCTCGGCGAGGTCCGCAAGATCTTCGAAGCCTTCATGAGCCCCGGCGCGGTGACTGAAAAACTGTATTTCTTTGTCGCTGAATATGATGCCACGATGCGCATCGGCAGCGGCGGCGGCATCGCCGAAGAAGGCGAGGACATCGAAGCGCTGGAACTACCGATCGAGCAGGCGCTCGCCATGATCGATGATGGCCGCATCGTCGATGCCAAGACGATCATCCTGTTGCAATATGCCGCCCTGAACATCTTCAAATGACGCTCGTATCCGTCACAGGGCATAGGCGTTTACCCATGTTGACACTCCGCCGCCCCGCCGCGAGAATTGAAAAATGCGCATCGCCCTCATCCACGCCCTCAAGCACTCGCTGGTTCCGATCGAAGCCTCGTTCGCGCGGCTCTGGCCGCAGGCAACGCTGATGAATTTGCTCGATGACAGCCTGTCGGCGGATCTGGCGCGCGACGGCAAATTGACCTCGGCGATGACCGACCGCTTCCTCGCGCTCGGACGCTATGCGGTTTCGACCGGCGCTGACGCGATCCTCTTCACGTGTTCGGCCTTCGGTCCCTGCATCGAGGCCGTGGCGCGTGATCTCGCGCCAAAGCCCGTGCTCAAGCCGAACCAGGCGATGATCGAGCAGGCCGTGGCGCGCGGTCACCGCATCGGCCTGCTGTCGACCTTTCCGCCGACATTGCAGTCGATGCCGGCCGAGTTTCCAAGCACGGTGACGCTGGTGCCGAAACTGGTGGAAGGCGCCATGGCCGCACTCGATCGCGGCGACCGCGCCGGGCATGATCGTTTGGTCGTGCAGGCCTCCCGTGACTTGCGCGACTGCGACCTGATTGCGCTCGCGCAATACAGCATGGCGCCAGCCGCGGAGCTCGTGGCTGAAGCCTCGAAACTGCCGGTGCTGACGACGCCCGACAGCGCGGTGGCCAAGCTGAGGCAGTTGCTCAACGGCTGAGTTAAACCGTTTAAAACAAACTGCCCTGCCCGTCGTCGAAATCCGCGGCAGCGGTTTTGCGCGGGCTCGGTTTCTTTGTTCGCTCGGATTGCT
>Ga0070733_10002945_pt1 | contig 11817 bp, 6 predicted proteins | sample Coa_R1_9_FD_66450 | JGI IMG/M metagenome (GOLD analysis project Ga0070733, IMG submission 66450) | Surface soil microbial communities from Centralia Pennsylvania, which are recovering from an underground coalmine fire - Coalmine... | ecosystem: Environmental > Terrestrial > Soil > Unclassified ... | reverse complement strand
TGTTCCTCTCGCTCGCCGATGGATTCGCGGCGCTCCTCGCGGACCTCCGCGCGAAATTCGGCGGATCGCACAACCTGAAACCAGAGTCAACCTTGCTCGATCTTTTCAACTGCTACGCCCCAGCGGGTGACGCCAACAATCCGAGCGCCTACACCCAATTCGTCTGCGGTTGGACTTCGCACATTCTCGGCCGCTCCGTGACTCCATCGACCACGCTTCGCGACTTCTGGGGGCAAACGCAATGAAGCGACTTGCTCTCTGTCTCCTGATCTTGTGCGCTTGCGCGGTTGCGCAGAATCCTTCGGTCAATCCGCAACCGGTGACGGCATCGAGTGTGACTTTTCCGCCGATCACGCCGGCACTCGACCCCATCACCAACGCCAGCGTGAGTCGCATCGGCAACCCCGGACCGGCACGCTACTGCTATTGGCTGGTGACTAACTACCAGGTCGGACCAGTCGGGCCAACCAAGGTCCGCCCTTGCATCACCAACGCCGCCGGCACGCTCTCAAGCTCCAATTACGATCAGGTGAGTTTCAACCTTCCGCCAGGCGCAGTCAGCGTGGACGTGTTGCGAACCACCGGCGCCGGGATCGACCAAGCGCCCCAAGGAAGTTGCGCGTGCGCCGTGGCCACGGGAAACACGACCGGCACCGTGCAGGACCAATCGAACTCGCTCAGCGGCTACACCGTTTCGAGCTTCGACATCTCGGTTTTAAACATCGGCCTGACCAATGAAGTCGTGGGCGCAGGCGCAAGCCATTTAAAGCTTCGACAGAACGGCGTGCTGGTCGGAGATATTTCCGCCCTCGCAAACGGACTTGCGGACCCAGGCGCGAACGGTATCGTCTTTCGGAGCGCAGCCAACACGACGCGACCAGCAGTGCTCGGGGATGTGACCGGACTAGGTTCGACGGGCACAGGAAATCTGGTACTCGCCAACGCGCCGACCTTCACGGCCAACCCCACGTTCGCATCGCAGACCGGAACGGGAGGGGTAGTTCTCGCGAACGCGCCGACCTTCACGGCCAATCCCACTTTCGCCTCGCAAACCGGATCGGGTGCGGTTGTGCTCGCGAATGCCCCCACCATCACCGGCACCACTAGCTTTTCCAATCAGGTCAATTTCAACGGGGAACTCGCCGTCAACGTGGGAATTCTGCCGGGAGAAGCTGGTTACAAGTCCATTCGGATTTCAGGCACGTGCACTACGGCCGCGTCCGCTGGTAGCACGTGCACTTTTACGACGACATGGACCACCGCCTTCAATGATGCCAACTACACCCCGGTCTGCAGCGGAATTCCAGGCACAGGCGTACCGGCGCTGAACATTTCATCCTTCAACGCAAGCCAGATTGTGATTCAAGTGATCGCGCTCACCGCGGCTGCGGCGAGTTACACGACCGTCGATTGTGTGGCCCCGCATGATTAAACGCACCATTTGCAAATCGCTTCTGCTGGTGATGGTGCTCGCCTGTCACGCCTTCGCCCAGACTCCGCCGCCGGTCACTACGCCCCTGGTCACTTTTCCCTTGAGCGTGGGTGTACCTTTTCCGCCGACACCAGGCGGACCACCATCTGTAAGCGGAACTCCCGGCACGGCTGTCTATTACTATTGGTTGGTCACGGAATCGCTCGCCGGAAACTCGGCTCCGAGCGGACCCTTTGCTATCTACAACGCGCCGAACACACTCAGCGGCAGCAATTTCGTATTCGTCGGCTGGAACCCGGTACCCGGAGCCATCAGCTACGACGTGCTGCGGACCACAACCACGAGCACGCCAGGGGGAGCCTGCAACTGCGCCGTGGTCGTAGGCACATCATCGACAACGGCCAACGATCAGTCAAACGCGCTGAATTCCTACACGGTCGCAACCTTCCAGCCGCAGAACTTCCAACTGAGTCTAGACAATGAAGTGGTTGGCGCGAATTCGACCCACCTGATCTTGCGGCGCCAACCCGGAGGTGCACAGCTCGCCGATTTGAATGTGAGCACGACAGGCCTGCCCTCAACCGGATCCACGGGAATTGTTTTCCAGAGCGGACCATCGACCACGAGAGTGGCGGCCTCAGCCGATATTGTCGCGGACTTTATAGGTTGTTCAGGAACGCAATACCTCGGAGCCGATGGTGCATGTCATGCGGCCGGCACGGGCACCGTCACTGGAGGAGGAACGAATTTAATTTTTCCCATCTGGACGGGAACATCAGCACTCGGCGCTTCGAATCTCGTGGACAATAACGTCACATCAGGCGGCGCGGGCCATGAATCTGGCGCAGGTGCCACCTACACCAACAATGCGTCCGAAGCGATCGATCTCAGCGAAGGCGGACTGTCCTGGAATGGCAACTACGCCACGGTGATTCAGAATAGCTTTACGCCAGCCGCGAACAACAACTCTCAAGGCATCACCATCCTCGGTGGATCAGCCACCGGCTCCGCATGCGCGGGCGGGGTGAGTATCACGGGCGGACAGACCAATGGTGCCGCGAACCATAGCACAATCGGCGTTAACGGCGGATGCTCCAACGGCTTCGGCGCAACCGGCAGCGACCTCAACCTTCAGGCAGGAAGCACCGCGGCCAGCAACACAGGCGGCAACATCAATCTCACGCCTGGCACGGGCGGATTCGGCAACGGCGCAAACATCTTCCACGGCGCATCGAACGTGCCATCAGGGGCAACGCTCACGATTCAGGGCACGCTCACGTGCGCGGCAGGTTCGACTTGTCCACTAGGCGGTTTGGCTGACCCCGGTTCCAATGGCATCGTAAAACGGACTGCACTAAACACCACGACTGTGGCGGCGTCATCGGACGTGATCGGGCTATTCTCTACCTGCAGCGGCACGCAATATCTCGGTGCAGACGGAGCCTGCCACTCGGCCGGAACGGGTACATTGACAGCCAGCGGGCCGCCCACTGCGAATCAGGTTCCTTTTTTCACGACAGCAACCAACCTCGGCGCGTTATCCGTGGGCATCGGCGGAGTGATGAGAAGTAGCGGTGCAGCGGCGCCACCGGTTTCGGATCAAGGGACGATAAGTTCCTTGAGTTACAACCAGGGCGGAGATAGGGGTTTAGGCATTCGCGATTGCTGGCTCGCCGTCATCAACAGCAGTTCTGCTCCCGTCTGCGATGCCCGCGGCGAAATCAGCGGGGCGGCCGTTGTGATGAGTACGAATCCTTTTCCCGTCAGAACGGACAACGTCAGCGGCGGTACGCTCTTGATGGGTTCGATGTTCGCCGAACTACCATTTTCTTTCAACTTCAACCCCACCAACTCTTTCAAGATGGAAGGGACGGCAGTAGGGAACAATGCCGTAACCGGCCCATTCACCATGGCCCCTTCGACGGGTTGGACTTCTGGCTCTGGCGCAACCTGGTCGCCGCCGACGTTCGCATGGGGTGTGAACGCTTTCGATGCCGGAAGTTTGAATGGCTCCGGAAATTTTGGGCCGTATCAGACGCAAATCGGAACGTTTGAAGTCACCTGCCGCAATCCAAATGGAACGACCTACTCAAACTGGGGTGTGTCGCTCTTCTCGGGGCAGGATGGCTCCCTGATCCACGACATTGGGATTTCTAACTGTCCAGTGATGCTCATCGCCGGAAGTAAGGCGACTCAGAACGGAACGCCGTTTACCGGCGGATATTTCACCCGGACCAATGCTCAGGGCGCTGTCGGCAATGATCCGAACATCAACCAAGCTGGCGTGAGCGGTTCGACGATTGCCGTTCCGGGAAAACTCACCTACTGGAAGGTTCCATCCTTTAGCCAGGCGAACTGCGGAGCCAATGGTACCCAGCCGTGCCCGATGATCTTGGCGGCCTCTGGTTTCAGTTGCCCAGCTACAGCAAATCCGCTTTGCAGTCCATTTCCCGGCCTGCAAGCAGTGATTGGCCTGGATTCGGGCATCTCGAATGGCTCATGTTCCGGCACCGGGTGCTTGCAGGCTCCAGCGGCTGGTACGGGCGGTCACATCTCTGACATTTCCGGCAGCTACCTGATCGGAGCCATTGCGGACATGGGTACGAGTGTCGGAACGTGGTCCGCTACCTGTGGGTCACCCCCTTGCAGCGCCAACACGGCTCCGTTCACGATCAACGTGACCAATGATTTCGGCGTAGACAACGGCTCGACCTGCGCCAGCGCCTATTCTGCGTCGGCCTGCACCGGCAACGCAATCGCGTACCTTGATAGCTGCACCACAGACACCACGTACAACGGGGCCGAGATCACCATCACCTCAGCCACCGGCTCCCAGATCACCGGCTGGATTAACAAATCCATCATCAGTGGTCATACTTCTGGCACGGGAGCGGGATGCACGGTCGCCGTCTCCAATTCCACTGACCCCTATACCTTCGCTGGCACGGCGTTCACGGCGGCGGGACAATTTGCCGTCTCGACCAACGGCTTCGGAGGTGTAGGAGATACTTGGACCGGCACTGCCACGGGCACAGTAGTTCTCTACAGCAACAATTTCATTATCAATACAATCTCAGGCTTCCGCTCGTGGAGTCATCTAACCATCGTAAGCCACGCGACACAAGAGAGTCAGGGATCGGAATACCCGTGGTCGGGATTTCGAGCGAACGGATGGGGCGGCTTCTACGACGACGGCCACGAAGAGTCCACCGTTGGCCCTGGCGTAGAAATCGGTTGCGACGGTCCTACGGCGAACTGGCTCATCCGGAAAGAATGGCTCAATTCCGACTTAGGCTATCACCAAGGAACGACCACGACGGGCGCGAACAAAACCGGCATCACGACCGGAGACACGCCCACCGGCAACAATCACTCGACGCAATATCACATTTGCAATCGCTACGGTGAAGCGACCGGCATTGAGATTGAAGTGGGTGATGTCTCCGCGGTCGGAGGCTATGGCGGCCTTGGGTCAAACATTCCAACCAACTTCATCGTAGACGACGGGTTAAGCGGCCATCAGAACGTGATCACTGCAGCTGCCTGTCCTCATGGCTACTATCGCACGGACAGCGCAGGCAATCCCACAACCAACTGTCCGCCTGCAGCTGGGCCCGTCGGAGTCTCGGGCGGAATCTCCTACGGTGTGTCCACCTATGGCGGTTGCACTACCTATATGAGCGCCGGGCTCGCGACTTCGAGCACCTGTACCAGCGGCAACGAATTACTTGCAGGCACACTTGGGGTAAGCGGAGCGACAACTCTCACGGGAGGCGGCGCGGTTCCGAGCGGCGCAACCTTGACCATCGCTAGCGGCGGAACATTCACGTGTGCGGTTGGCTCGACTTGCCCGAGCGGCGGACCGGGCACGGGCACACAATTCGACGTCCCCTATTGGGCGACCACCTCCACTCTCGGCAGCGTCGGCGGATCGACCACGGTCACCGGACAACTCTTAACATTCCAAACCGGTGCCGCGCCAATCGCCGCCTCGCCCAGCATGCAGGACAGCTCGTCGTCTCCCGTGACGAGCAGCGGCTACACGCTTCAGTGCGACTCTTCAACCACCATCATCGATCGAGCGCACACGGTTCGCTTCCAGTCAGGCGCAAGCGCTCCCGTGGTCCCGCTCTCTTCTGCTTCGGGCTGTACCGGACTCGTGACGACCGTGATGGATGACGGCGCGGGCTCGCTGGTTTTTGGCCGCACCAGCCCCGATACATTCTCCGTCTACAACGGACTGACCAATTCAACCGGACAGACCAGCTTCACGCTCACCAATGGACAGTTCGCAACCTTGAACCAGGCCGCAAGTGGCATCTGGGAAGTGCGGATCAGTCAACTTTCAAATCTCGGGACACCGACCACGTTGACTCTGACGAACGCAACAGGCTTGCCGATTTCAACCGGAGTGAGTGGTCTGGGAACGGGTGTCGCAACCGGGCTCGGAAACGCGGCCACGGGATCAGGTTCCCCGGTCTTGGCCACATCACCAACATTGGTGACGCCAAATCTCGGCACGCCGTCTGCTGTCACGCTGACCAATGGCACCGGCTTGCCGCTCGCAGGCCTCGCAACCGAGTCAGCTAACACGGTAGTCGCCAACGTCACCGGGAGCACAGCAGTTCCCACGGCAGCCACAATTCCCGCGGGCATCCAGAACTACGTGCTGGGCACGGGCTACAACCAAGCGACGGCCCATCAGATGGCCGCGCCCCTAGCCTGCAACGACGCGTCAGGCTCAGGCACAACCCAGAGCTGCAGCACAACCCCGAGCTTCACGCCAGCAAGCGGAGACTGCATCAACTACACCCCCGGAACGACGATCACCGGAGCGCTGACGTTGAATGTCAATGGAACCAGCGCCGCAGCCGTACAGAAGTGGCTTGGTACGGCCTTAGTCTCAGGTGATCTCAAGGCGAATAAAACTGTCTACGCCTGCTTCGATGGAACCAATTGGCAGACGATGACGATCGGGAATGCGCCGGGGGGGAGTGCAGCATCCGCCGGCATGATGATTGTCCCAGGTTACGGCGGCGGAACTCCTACGACCCTCACTGTGAATGTGGTGAATGTGAGCGGGTGGTATGTTCCAAGCCAGTTCACGTCTACTCAGGTCGCCTGGACGCAGGGCGGAGCCGACACCACGCATACGATGGACATTGGCCTCTACACGGGCACGTCGGGCGGTACCTGTACCCTTCTCGCGAATCTAGGCGGAATCACTTCCTCAGGCAACAATGCACAGCATCACGCGTGGACCCAAGGAACCGTTACCGTTCCCCAAGGCCGCATTTATTTGGCGGCAACTGAGGCGACAGCGGGAACCGTGACTCTCGGAAACGTGTCGAGTGTGTTTACGTTTCTGACTGAGGGAACAACGGGCACGACAACAGCCGGCGTTCTTCCATCTACGTTTACGTGCCCAGCCGATGCTTGGGCCGGAACCTCGTCGGGCCTGACGGGGACGGTTTTAGGCTTCGGGGTCTACTGACATGAGAGCGTGGCTCTCCGTTTTCCTCCTGTCTGGGTCGCTCTTTGCGACCACGTACTACATCGATTACACGAACGGCCTCGATTCCAACAATGGAACGACCACAGGTACACCGTTTAAGCACGCTCCGCTGATGAATGGCTGTACAAGCACTTGTGCGGGAGTGACACTCACTGCAGGATCGCGAGTCATCTTTAAGGGTGGTATTCGCTGGACTGGTACAGATTCTTTTACATGGGTAATGTCCGCCAGCGGCTCTGCAGGAAACCCAATCTACATCGGAATCGATCAGACCTACTACGACACGTCAGGCTGCCAACAAGTCCTCGCAGTGACCATGACGAACGCCGGAAGCGGTTACAGTGTCACCAGCCCGCCAACGCCAGTGTTCAGTGCCGGAGCAGGAAGTGGGGCGGCAGGCACGGCCTATCTGAATTCTTCCGGCGGAATCGCTGGGGTGATCATGACCAACCGAGGAACCGGATACTCCTCCGCATTCTCGGTAACGTTCTCCAGTGGCTCTGCAGCAGGAACAGCGGTAGTGAACTCGGGCTGGTGCCGACCAATATTCGATGGGAATCACATTAACTATGACGGGCATCCTGTTTCAGGTTTCAATACGATTTATTACGTTACTGGCGATCACGTCACACTTGACAACATCGAAGAAATACATACGTCTGTCTATCCCGCTTCAATTTCAAATGCCATCAATCAATTAACCGCAGGCAGTGGGCCAAATCATTCACAGTACGATTTGTGGAAAAACATTTACGTGCATCAGTGGGATTCGTCTTTCTGCCTCGGTATCGGAAACATCGCAGCCAACTCCGCGACGATCACGAACTTTGTTCCGAACGCGGGGCAGTGCACACCGGACATTTCTGGGTATCTCTCGGCAAACTCTTTCCCCTACTCCATGCCGATTCAAGCACCGCCACAGGGGCACTACTGGCCCGTGCAAAGCGGCGCACCGGTTGTCAGTTCCGTTTCCGGCTCGAATCCCTACACGATTGTCACCAACAGTTCGACGGTCGGCTCCGTCTGCTCCTCATGTCTGATCCAGATGGGCGGTGCAGCGGGGGCGGAAATCTTCTACGGCAACCAAGGCGGCAACATAGGATCGGGAGTACTGAACAGCGTCTTCAGCGGACAGGACACCCTCGCCACGCTCATCAACCCTTATCCAGATTGCGGGGCCAGCGAGGGCCTGAACACGGTCTACTGCATCGTGGCCTCCATCGTTGCCGCATGGCGCGGCCCGCAGAACTGGGAGGGGAACACGTTCCTCTACATCGACAATCCGGCAGTTGGCGGGTGCGGAGTCGTAGACCAAAACACGATCATGTACGAACGGCTGGGCACAAACCCCACAGGCCACACAAACATCTGGGAATCCATCGCACCAGCAGGCGATTACTCTGTGACGGGGTGCCTCTATTATGACAACGTGGAAGTGCACACCACGATTCAGAACGCGTCCGCGCCAGGCGGGCAGCAGACCATCGGCCTATCGCTTGAGCCAGCTCCGAACACGGGCCAGACCTGCTACGCCTTTAACAACATCAGTTCGGATACCATTGCCAATACTCTGTGGGAGCCAGCCGGGAGCGGGGGCAACTGCATTTTCTTTAACAACACGCAAGACTGCGGGCCAGAGTGGAGCCTGTCTTATACCTGCGTAGCTCCTCCAGGCGCGGGCGGGACCAGCACTTCGGTCAATAATCTCTTTGTCACGACCGCAGGCAGTCCGTACAACGGCACCGTGACACATTCAGGGGATATCCCCTGGACTCCAACCGTCGCAACCGCGGCCGGATACACCCCATCGCAAAGTCCCTATATTTATTTCCCCACGTCCAGCAATTGCAGCGGACAAACTCCCTGCACCGTGGGAACGGGTAGTTCGATTGCCGGTTACTGTACGACTCTGAGCGGAATCTTCACGACGAACGCGACAGAACTGGCACCATTCTTCAATGCCGGGACGGCCTGTGGAGAGGATACAACCTACGGCGCAAGCTACGATCCGATTCACAACACGTCCGTCGCTGGCCTGCGAACGCCGCGGACGCGCTCGACGAGCACGCCAGACGTGGGAGCCTTTCAATTCAGCGCAACGCCTGTGCCCGCGGGTGCAACTGCTCCGTGGTTTGCAGAAAATCGGCCCAGCGCTGATAGCCCGCATCGTTTAAATGAATTGCATCCGCGGACAGGTCTGTTGTCGCAGGCAGGGGCATTACAATGACCTTCGCATCTGGAAATCGCACCTCGAGTGCTTCGACGATCAGCGATGTTCCCGCGCGAACTTGTGCGAGTGAACATTTGCGCCGCTCCCAGAAACGCGGTACGGGTAGTAGATCGTTCGCGCCGATTCGAACGACAAACATTGCCGGATGGAAGGCTGCCAGTTTTCCGCTCTCGACTAACCAGAGCAAGTTGGCGGTGTGGTACCCACCAACGCCGAGATTCGCCGCGCTTCCGAATGACGCCCACAACGCAGGCCTAAACCTCCAGCGCTCCGTGATGGAATCACCCAAGAAAACTATCGCTGCGTCTTTCGGGGCATTCCGAATCTGCAATTCCGTCAGGTCGAGATCAAGCGGCTCGGGCCGCGTGGGGATTGAATCCGGTGGCCGAAAATGAACCAGACCCAAGAGAACCACAAACAAGACAACACTGAGAACTTTCATGCAACACCTTCTTGGGGGAAGGCGATTGAAATACTAGCACGGTGAGGCTTCGGGTCAAATAGGACAAACGTGCCATGGCGAGTTCTTTCATCACATCCTGGGCCAGCGCGATCGCCGCCTTTGAGGGCTTCAATACATCGGGTAGTGTCGCCGCGCGGAACAACAACCCCGGCAACCTGAAATATGCCGGACAGGCTGGGGCTATCGGTCAGGACGCGAACGGCTTCGCCATCTTCCCGGATCCGTCGACCGGCTGGTCGGCCCTCTACAACCAACTCCAACTCTACGTGAACAACTTCCCCGGGTACTCGCTCCTGCAGATCATGGCGCACTATCTGGGCCAACCATCCCCGACAACCGATTCTCAAGGCAACGCCTACAACTACGCCGGATACGTCGCCAGTTCGCTCGGCACAGATCCCGGCGCCACGCTGGCCGAGCTCGCCAGCAACTCAGCGCTGCCCGCCGATGGCTCAAGTCTGCCAGACTATTCGGGCGACATCCCAATCGATACATCGCAGACTATCGGCATCAGTCCTCTTTGGTGGGTGGGTGGGGCTCTGCTGGGCGGGGTGCTTCTGGTGTGGGCAGTTTTCGAGGATTGAGGACGGCGCAAAAACAGATGCTTCTGCTATCCGCTTTGTGCGAAATTTCGCACACGTAGAATCAAGAACTTACACAAGCAAAGAATTTTGGGTTTTTGCGCCACGGAGGGCAACGCGGCGGCAAGTATCCTTGCTGATGCCCAATCCGCTCGCGATCTCCGCCCACGAGCAGCCGTTGGCGCGTAGCTTGACGATTTCGGCGGCATTGGCTTCAACGCGCGGTCGGCCCCACTTCGTGCAGCGCCGTCCGGTTTTCTTCGCGATGAAGTATCCGTGATCCTGTAGTTGCTTTTGCCGATCGTCAACGCCAGACTTTACCCGTTCCCGGATCATTGCCAGTTCGAATTGCGCCACGGCGCCGATAATCTGGTACATGAACATTCCCGCCGCCGTAGTGGTGTCGATCTGATCGCGCAAACTCACAAACTCGACACCAAGCGCCTTGAATTCATCGAGCGCGAGAATCAGGTGCCGCAAGGAACGGGCAAACCGGTCAAACTTGTAGACCATCACGACGTCGAACCGCCCGCGGCGAACCTCCGCCATGAGTCGATCCAGTCCAGGCCGTTTTTCTTTGGATCCAGAGATGCCGTGATCGAGAAAGGGGGTCGGCTTCCACTTGCGGAGCTCGCAGGAATCCAACATCTCCCGGACCTGCATCCCCTCATCCTGTTCACCCGTAGACACGCGCCCGTACAGTGCGGCTCGCTTCATGCCTAAGAGTTTAGCAGGCAGGGGTGGGGAACTCTCGTATTCGCAATGATCCTGGCCATTCTTGCGGATCGCCGCCCTTGCGGTCCTTGATGTTTTTCCAGATTCCGCAAAAGTGCGTCTCTCGATCGCAGCAGTTTTGGCAGATTGGCTTACTCCCCACCTGTTTCATAAAGAACGCCACCCCTGCCGCTTTGCACTGTTCTTTCAGGGATTCTGCCCAGGCGAGGTTGAATGGTCGGGCGTGCGGGCCGGATTCGCCACCACAGATCACCCAAGACACGCCACTTTGCGTCAGACGCTCGATTCCGTGTGAGCACCCCTCGTTCATTGCGTAGCCTGGAATTTCGTCCATAGAAAGTTTGCGCCAGAATGCGCGCTCAATGTTAACCGCTTCCAGTTGCGGTTCCACACTGAGAAATCGCACCGCCGCCGGTGTCTGGAGTAGCAGCGGAATCCGCTCGTCCGCATACTTCTGGGATTCGACGGAGACACCGAACCACATCCATGTCGGCGGTTGCTCTTCCGGCTCTGCCCACTTTTCCATCATGCCGCTCACCATGCGCTGCATCCTGTCGGCCCGCTTGGTGAGAAATTGAAACGTGTGACGCGGCAGTTTCCAGGCGACTCGCAAAACCTCGGCGATCATCTCCTGCGGTATCGCCTCATGAAACAGGTCGAACATGTCCCCCACGAAGATGGTGCAGGGCTTCTTAGTTTTCAGCGGCTCCTGCAGGATCTTCTCCGACAGAAAGAATTCAACGTTCTCCAGGTTCGGCACCGTGTATTCCAGTCCGTTGCCGAAGCGCTTGTTGATGACCGAGGCGTAACAGTTGGTGCATCCGGGAGAGATGCGGGTGCAGAACGTGCCCGAAGCGTAGC
>Ga0070733_10002944_pt1 | contig 11820 bp, 12 predicted proteins | sample Coa_R1_9_FD_66450 | JGI IMG/M metagenome (GOLD analysis project Ga0070733, IMG submission 66450) | Surface soil microbial communities from Centralia Pennsylvania, which are recovering from an underground coalmine fire - Coalmine... | ecosystem: Environmental > Terrestrial > Soil > Unclassified ... | reverse complement strand
CGACACTTGCAACGAAGCGAAGTGGCCGAGGTCGAAGAACCGTTCTCGTCCGGCCAGAAGGGTTCTTCGGCGATGCCACACAAACGGAACCCCGTAATCTCAGAGCGGCTCGTAGGTCTGGCTCGGGTTCTTCGCGGCTACCTCGTCGCGGGGTTGGAGGATGTCGCACTCTGGCACGAGCGCGACATCTCGCATAGCTCGGCCGAGCGGATCATCCTTCCTGACGCGACGCAGCTCGGCTACTACTCGCTGAGAAGGGCAGCTCGACTGATCGATGGTCTCGTCGTCAAGACCGAGCGGATGCGAATGAACCTCGACCACTCGCTCGGGATCGTATTCTCGCAATCAGTGCTGCTCGCGCTCGTTGATGCCGGCCTCGGGCGCGACACCGCCTACCGAATCGTCCAAAGCGCCGCCAGGCGGGCGTTCGACGAGCAGCGCCCGTTCAAAGACGTGCTGAGAGAGGACCGAGAACTCGCCGCGGCGATCGGAGCGTCACGGGTGACAGAGGTTCTCGACGAGGCTTTCGATCTTGACCGTGCCGTGCGTAATGCGCGCCGGACGGTCGACGCGCTGAGTGGGATTGTGCGATGACCCTCGATCTCGTCTACACCGGGAAGGTCCGTGACATCTTCGATGCCGGCGACGGCCTTCTATTGATGATCGCTTCGGATCGGGTTTCGGCGTTCGATTACGTATTTCTCACCCCGATTCCACAAAAAGGCCGCGTGCTTACCGCGATGACAACCTTTTGGAGTGAACGGTTGGAGTCGCTCGCCCCTACCCATCTCGTGAGCACCGACCCATCCGACTTTCCACCTGAAACGAAGGACTGGGCAGCCATCGCCGGACGGGCGATGCTCGTCAGGCGCGCCGAGATGCTCCCCATCGAGTGCATCGTCCGCGGCTATCTGTCCGGCTCGGCATGGAAGGAGTACAAGACGACAGGAACGATGCACGGCGCGGCCCTCCCAGCCGGCCTCGCCGAAGCATGCCGTCTTCCCGAGCCGGCGTTCACACCTTCAACGAAGGCGACCTCGGGACACGACGAGAACATCAGCTTCGAGCGGGCTTGTGAGCTCGTGGGTGCAGACTTGGCACGCCGCGCGAGAGAGATCTCGCTCGCCGCTTACGAGGAAGCGGCCCAATCAGCACTCGAGCGCGGTGTGATCGTCGCTGACACGAAGTTCGAGCTCGGATTGATCGACGGCGAGCTCGCGATCTGCGACGAGATTCTCACTCCGGACTCGTCCCGGCTTTGGGCCGTCGAGTCTTGGCGCGAAGGCAGCACCCCACCCTCGTTCGACAAGCAACCGCTTCGCGACTGGGCGGTCGCGACAGGATGGGACATGAACTCTCCGCCGCCTCCGATCCCAGACGAGATCGTTGCCGAAACGAGCGCGAGGTACGTCGCCGCCTATGAACGCACGACGGGACTCGACTTTTCCGGCTGGTGGGGGTGTGGAGGCGAATCGTGACCTACCTCGTCGATGTGGAGATCTGCGGTCTCGAGGGACTGGCCGATCCCGAAGGGCTCGTCATCGAGCGTTCCCTACCCGCGCTCGGGTTTTTTGGAATCCGAGAGGTGCACGTCGGCAAGGTGATTCGTTTCGAAATAGACGCCAGCAGCGAGGACGAGGCGCGAAAGGTCGCCGAGTCGCTGTGCGATCGTCTCCTTGCAAATCCGGTGACCGAGCACGCCGAGATCCGTATCGGTGAAGCGACAAAGGCCGCCAAGTCGTGACGACCGAGATCGGGGTCGTCTGTTTTCCCGGGACGAACTGCGAATTCGACGTGGCGCTGGCGCTCGAAAGAGTCGGTTCTTCGGCGCGAATTGTCTGGCACGAAGAGCGCCACCTCGAGGACCTCGACGCAGTGGTGTTGCCGGGAGGTTTCGCTCACGGTGACTACCTACGTCCTGGCGCGATTGCCCGGTTTTCTCCCGTCATGGAATCCGTGAGCACGTTCGCCGCTGCCGGAGGACCGGTGGTCGGCATCTGCAATGGATTCCAAGTGCTGACCGAGGCGGGACTCTTACCCGGCGCCCTGGCGCGCAATTCGGGACTTCGCTTTTTGTGTCGCGTGGTGGAGTGCACTGTCGAGTCGACGGCGTCGGCCCTGACCACAAACGCAGTCGAAGGTTCGGTGCTCCGCCTACCGATCAACCACTTCGAAGGTCGTTACGTGTGCGATCGCGACACGCTTGACGAGCTCGAGGCGTCAGGACGTGTCATTCTCCGCTACGTCGACAACCCGAACGGCTCGGTCAACGCGATCGCCGGAATCACCAACGACAAAGGAAACGTGGTCGGTTTGATGCCGCACCCAGAGAGAGCCGCCGACCCGCTGGAGGTTGGGACGGACGGCTTGGTGCTGCTCGGCTCGCTCGTCGCGTCGGCGCTCGGAATCACCGCCACGTCTCGACTGGTCGCGCCCGCAGACGCGCCGAGCTAGGAGCCGCTCCCTCGGTGAACGCCAGCCTTGCGCAGCACCTCGGCGGGAACTCCCGCCTCTCGCCACGTCGCGTAGTCGATTCCCTTGCGGTGACCGTATTCGGCGGCGGCCGATATGAAGCCGACCTCGAGGGAGGAAATGTCCTCGGTGCTCGACCCGGCGCTGATGCGCTCTTCGATCGCCTTTCGCTTTTGGATGAGGTGAAGCCTTTGCAGGGGATCGGACTCTTTGAGCTTCGACTGAATGTCGGAGAGCTGCTTGTTGAGCGACTCGGCGCTCGGGCGCCGGCCGCGGCGTGGCCGGGTGCGCTCCAGCGCCTCGAGGTATCGCCGCACCGCAAGTCCTTGGGCTCTCCCGGCGGCGAGCGCGGCCTTGTGCTCAGACGTCATCGAAGTTCGCTTCTTTTCGTTCGCCATAACCTCACTATGGTCCGGTTGCAGAGCGGTTGCAATCCCCTAATCAGGGTCTCCCGATTTTTTTGTAGACAGCACCTCTCGAATCGGATGGATTCCATTGTCTGACCGACCGGATCAGGGCCTATCGGGCGTGTCCGCAAGCCATCGGATCCTCGGCCTTACCGACGCCGAGTTGGCGCTGATCGTCGAAGCGATCGGGCGTGACCCAACCCCGACTGAGCTCGCAATGTACGCCGTCATGTGGAGCGAACACTGCTCGTACAAGTCATCGAGGATCCATCTCGCCAGATTGCCCAGTGAGGGCCAGCGTGTGGTCGTTGGACCGGGTGAAAACGCCGGCGTCGTCGATGTCGGCGACGGGCTCGCCATAGCGCTCCGCATTGAGAGCCACAACCACCCCTCCTTTATCGAGCCTTACCAGGGCGCAGCGACAGGAGTCGGCGGAATCTTGCGCGACATCTTTGCTGTTGGCGCCCGTCCCATTGCAGTGATGGATGCGCTCTTCTTTGGCTCTCTTGACGAGGCAAGGACCCGCTACATCGTCGATGGAGTGGTACGCGGAATCGCCGGTTACGGTAACGCCGTTGGTGTCCCAACAGTTGGCGGTCAGACCACGTTCGATTCAACCTTTCGCACCAACCCGCTTGTCAACGTCTTTTGTCTGGGGATGCTGCCCGTGTCCAGGCTCGTTTTAGCTCGAGCCTCGGGGCCCGGGAACCTCGCCGTGTTGCTCGGTTCGAGGACCGGTCGCGATGGGATCGGCGGCGTAAGCGTGCTTGCCTCGACCGGCTTTTCGGACACCGAGCACGACGCGAGCTCGACCAAGCGGCCGAGCGTCCAGATCGCCGATCCGTTCGAAGAAAAGCGGCTCATCGAGGCGTGCCTGGAGCTCCTCGACGCCGGACTGGCGATCGGCATCCAAGATCTTGGCGGTGCCGGCCTCTGCTGCGCGGTGAGCGAGACGGCGGCGCGCTCTGGTCTTGGGATCGAGGTCGATGTCGACCGCGTTCCACGTCGCGAGCCCGACATGACTGCCGCCGAGGTGATGACGAGCGAAAGTCAAGAGCGGATGCTGGCGATCGTCGCCCCCCAGTCCTTCGATGCCGTCGAGGCGGTCTGTCGGCGCTGGGGAGTCGAGGCGTCGGTGGTCGGAACGGTCACCGCCGCCGATGATTCGAAGCCTGGCCGTCTTCGCGTTCGCGAGGGCGCGACACACGCAGTCGTCGCCGACATCCCCGCCTCGTCACTCGCCGACGGAGCCCCTCGCTACCGCCGCCCTGCCGCGCCTCCACCGGACGCGGACCGAGGGAGCGGCCCGGACGAGCTCGAACGGCCCGGCGATATCGGCGCCGAGATAGTGGCCCTCATTGACGACCCCTCCCCGGTCTATTCGCAGTACGACCACCGTCTGTTCCTCAACACCGTGCTTGGACCGGGAGAAGCCGATGCGACTGTGCTCAAGCTCGCGGCGCCGAGAATCCCGTGGTCCGGAAAAGCCCTTGCCATGAGCGTCGACGCCAACCCGGGATGGTGCGCGGTCTCGCCTCGGATCGGCGCGGCGGCGACGGTGGCCGAGTCGACCCTCAACGTGGCGTGCACCGGCGCCTCGCCGCTCGCGCTGGTCGATTGTCTGAACTTCGGAAACCCAGAGCATGAAGAAGTGATGTGGCAGCTGCAAGAAGCCATCGACGGAATCGCTGAAGCGTGCGAAGCGTTCGGCCTCCCGGTCGTCGGTGGAAACGTCTCGCTCTACAACGAATCGCACGGGCGCGACATCGACCCAACTCCTGTGGTCGCCGTCGTCGGCCTGATCGAACGCCTCGTTCGCAAGCCGCCGACGCCAACTTGGCACAAGGGTGACGTGATCCTCGTCCTCGGACCAGAGGCCGGTTCGCTGGCCGGGTCCCGCTGGGCGAGGGATCTCCACGCCTGTCGGGGCGGCGTTATCGACCCGATCGATCTTGGCGCTCATCTCGCGCTTTTGGACCTCATCGCCGGTCTCGTCGCCGCCGAGGTGAGCGGCGAATCACCCCCCGGGCTAGTCGGCGCTATTCACGACGTCTCTGATGGCGGGCTCGGCGTCGCCCTCGCCGAATGCGCGATCGCCTCGGGCGAGGGGGCGGGGATCGATGGAATCAAGGACCATCGAGCATTGTTCGCCGAGACCGCCTCGAGGGTCGTCGTCGCGACGCCGCGCCCGGACGCGCTCGTCGAGCGGGCGTCCGAACAAGGAGTCGGAGCGGTGGTAGTCGGTGAAGTTGGTGGGTCGAAGCTTTTGATCGGCGGCCTCGCCGAAGTGAGCCTTCGCGACCTCCGCTCTCCACAGCGAATCGCCCGAGCGCTCGCCGCCAACGCGGTCGACTAGGTCCGAAGTCCTGTGGTCTGACGCCGGGATGTTGTCCACAGCTGTGGAGAATGCTGGGGAGAATTACAGGCTTGTAAGGCGGGTCAGCGGTAGCGGGTCGATAGGAGCGCCCCGGTGAGGATGCAGACGAGCCCACCGAGGGTGTACCAGTTGGTCGGGCTGCTCGGCAGGGCGTTCACGTAGTTGAGGACGATGAGGAGGACGCCTAAAAGAAGCAGACCGAGGAGCATCCACGGGTACCAGCGAGGGCTGCGGCGGATCTGGCGGGGAATCGGCGGGGTGTAGCGACCAGACGAGGGGCGGCCCTTGGGCGTGACGCGCCCCGCTCGCTCGCTGCTCGTCTTCGGCCGGGGCGCCACGGTCGGCAAGGATACCGACGCCGGTGCGCCGAGCGTGAAACGGGTCGCTCAGGTCGAGGGCGGGCCCGTGCTTGAGGTGGTCGACGGAGTCGTCGTCGACGTTGTCGTCGACGAAGAGGCGAACCCGACGAACAGCTTCACCGGATAGTTGGGCCGCACGTGGTGCCCCGGCTGCGGGGCCTGGCTGACGACATAGCCGACCTGGGCCGGCGTTGCGTTCGGGGCTTGGAGGACCGTGTAGGAGAGGCCGTAGGTGCTGAGCTCGCTCTCGGCAGACGCGACGGGCTGTCCGATGACGAGCGGGACAGAGATGAGGTTGCCGCCGGAAACGACGAGGTTGATCGACGTCCCGAAGTCGACGAGCTGGCCGGGCCCCGGGTTGGATGAGATGACATTCCCGGCTGGGACGGTCTGGGAGTACTGGGTGTGGATCGTGCCGACGGCGAACCCGGCGCCCGTTAGCTGGGATTCCGCGTTCGATTCGGTCTGTCCGGCGAGAGTTGGCACCTTGAGCCTGCCGACGCCTCGAACGACTGTGAGCGTGATCTTGTCGCCGACCGGCGCACTCGTCCCGGCGCCGGGACTCTGGTCGACGACGTCGCCCTGAACCATCCCGGCTTGCGTCGTCGGAACGTACTTCACCTTGTATTTGAAGCCCTTCGATTGAAGGGATGACTCGGCTGCCGCCTGCGTGAGGTTGGTCACCTGCGGCACCTGGGCGGTCGGCGGAGGCCCGGCGACGTAAAGCGTTACCTTCGCGCCGCGCTGGACAGTTGTCGGTGGGTTCGGGACCTGGCGGACAACTTTGCCAGAGTCCGACGCCGTGCCCGGGACACCCTTTCGGATCGGGTCGAGGCCCTTTGATTCGAGCTTCACGAAGGCCGCCCTTTCGGTCATGCCGGTGACGCCCGGGACCTGAAAGTACGCCGCGCCGCCGAAGTAGCCGAGCGAGTGGCCTCCGAAGTAGATGATCAGCCCGATCGCGATCACAAAGACGCCGCCGCTTCCGACCCAGTACGGCGTCGTTCTTTTCGGCTTCGGCTCGGCCTCCTCGGCGTGCCCGTTGCCGACCACCGCGGGTGGCGGAGTTGCGCCGATCGGGGGGACTGCGATCGTCGCCTCTTCGTCGGTCGGGGCACGGGCGAGAACCGGCTGGCCGTGAACGAAGCGATCGAGATCCGCTCGGAGCGCGTCGGCCGTTTGGTAGCGGTCCGAGGGGGACTTGGCCATCGCCTGCAGGATCACCGCTTCGAGCGGTGCTGGGACCGACGGATTGACGAGAGTCGGCGGCTGCGGGCGCTCGCGGACGTGCTGATAGGCGATCGAGACGGGCGATTCGCCACTGAAGGGAGGCTTGCCGGTGACCATCTCGTAGAGGACGACTCCGAGCGAGTAGACGTCGCTTCGACCGTCGACCGCGAAGCCCTGGGCTTGTTCGGGCGAAAAGTACGTCGCCGTCCCCATGACGAGGCCGGTCTGGGTGACCTGCTCATCGGCACCCATCGCCCGGGCAATCCCGAAGTCCGTCACCTTCACCTGGCCGTCCGAGGTGATGAGGACGTTGCCCGGCTTCACGTCGCGGTGGACGACCCCGTGGCGATGCGCGTAGGCGAGCGCCTTGGCGATGTCGGCTGCGATCGACGCCGCCTGCGTCCCGGCAAGAGGCGCCTGCGTGCGAATGATCGACGACAGCGCCTCGCCGTCGACGTACTCCATGACGATGAAGTAGGTGGCGTCCGCCTCGCCCCAGTCGAATATGGGGACGATGTTCGGATGCGAAAGGTTCGCAGCAGCCTGCGCCTCACGGCGAAAGCGGGCGACGAATGCGCTGTCACTCGAAAGCTCGGAGATGAGAACCTTCAATGCCACCGGTCGGTCGAGGAGAAGGTCGCGGGCCAAGTAGACCTGGGCCGTTCCGCCACGGGCGATCTGGTCGCCTAGCTCGTAACGCCCGCCGAAGACTTGGTTCTCGCCGGTCGTCATCGGTCCGTGAGCCTACGCACGCTCGATGGGCGCAATAGCGCACTCGCCGCGCTCATGTGGAGGACCCAAGCGCCGCGAGGAGGACCGACTTCACGATCGGCCCGGCGTACTCCGCCCCCGTGCCGTTGCAGGCGCCGCCTATTGGTTGGACAACAACGGCGGCAACGGCCACCTTTGGCACCTGGCCTGCGCCGGCGGGACCGGTGGCGATCAACCAGTCGTCGGTGCACGCGCTGACCGAAGTCTCGGCGGTACCGGTCTTGGCGGCGATGTTGAGACTCGCCGGGAAGATCCCTGCCGCGGTGCCGTACTGCGTGACACCGATCATGAGCTGACGCACGGAGGAAGCGGTCGACGCCGACGTCGCCTGCAGCCACGGGTGTGGTGTGTATCGCATGACGACGGTGCCGTCGCTGTTGACGACGCTCGACAACAGGTGGGGCGTCATCATCGTTCCCCCGTCGCCGATCGCCGCCGCCACGAGCGCGTCCTGGAGCGCGGTCGCGGCGACGTCTTCTTGTCCGATCGACGAATAGGCGATGCCGGGAATGTTCTGCGCGAACGCAGACGGAGGAGGGAAGACGGACGGCACCGCTTCGCCCGACGGAAGGTCGATCGGCGGCACCTTGTTGAATCCGAAGGCGGTCGCCTCGGCGTACAGGTTCGGCGCCTTCAGCTTGAGCCCGATCTCCGCGTAAGCGGTGTCGCACGAAAGGGCGAGATCGCGGGCGAGATTGCCACCGCAGACCTCATCAGCGAAGTTGTGGAGCGGCAGATTCGTGTCCGGGATCGATATTGACGACGCGTACGGGACATTGATCGATTCGAGCGAAGGGTCGTGGTCGAAGATCGTCGCCGTCGTGATGACCTTGAACGTCGAGCCCGGGGGGTAGCGCTGGCCGATGGCGCCGTTGACGAGCGGAGACGAGCCGCTGTTCGGGTTGAGCGAAGCGAGGTACTTCTCGACGGCGGCCAGATCTGGAGATGACAGCTTGTTTGGGTCGTAGGTCGGATTGGCGTACATGGCGAGGATGGCGCCTGTTTGTGGGTCGATCGCGACGACTGCTCCCGTGTACGAGCCGAGAGCATCGGCGGCCACCTTTTGCAATTTTGCCGAGACCGTGATGCCGATCGAGTCGGTGCCCGTCTTTTGGGTGAGGATGTCCTTCAAATTGTGGATGGTCGGCGTGTTCGGACTCAGGTACTGGTCGTATTCACTCTCGAGTCCGTAAGGAGCTGCATACTGCGCCTTGTCCCAGTAGCCGGTGATGCCGGCGAACAACGGTCCTTCTGGGTAACGGCGGACGTACCCGTGCGACCTCGTTTTCACGGAGTAGGCGAGAATCTGGCCGTCGGCGGAAACGATGTCGCCGCGCGGTAGATCGAAGTGGTTCGTGCCGCCGGTCGACGGGTTGAGGCCGGACCTTTGCAAGCTCGACGCCTGGCGCACTTGAAGGTTGGCCAGTTGTAGTCCCATCAGAGCGAAGCAGGCGACGGCGACGAAGGCGATCGTGCGGATGCGTTTGTTCATCTCACGCGCCCTTCGTCGTCGTTGTGGTCGTCGACGTGTTCACAGAAGTACTCGGCGAAGCGAAACCTAAAAACGTGCTCTCGTGCGAAAGCGTGTTCACCGTGTTGAGCGCTGCCTGATATGAGGGCTCGAGCAGTCCTTGGCGGAGGAACGGAAGCGAAGTCGGAAAGACGGCGCTTTCGTCGAGCGACGTGAGCTTTGCGACCGTCGGCTTGAACCACAAGAACCCACCTGGGCGTCCTTGGTAGATCGCCACCTTGGTCCCGGCGATGCCGACGAAGTACGAGGCCTTCACGTACCAGCCGACGAATCCTGCTGCCCCTCCGAGCACCGCCAAGAAGATGAGGACGAACAGCACCGACAGCGGAGTGATGACCGAAGTCCGAAATGGCGTTGAAGGGGTCTCGGCGCGCCTGCGGGTCATCGCCGCGGCGGTTGGCGTCGAGGTCGGCCGGGCCGTTCCTCGCGGCGATCCCTCGACGTTTCCGACGATTACGGTGACGTTGTCGCTGCCACCGTTGCGGATTGCCCGCTCGACGAGCGCTCGCACCGCCGCCGCCGGGTCGGGGTTGGCAAGAAGAATCGATTCGATCTCCTCGTCCGTGCACTCGTTCGTCAGACCGTCACTGCACAAAAGGACGCGGTCACCGTCGTGGACTGGAATCGTCCAGGCGTCGACGTCAACGTCGGATTCGACCCCGATCACCCGCGTGAGGATGTGGCGGTGCGGATGGACGAGAGCCGCGTCCTCGCTCAGTTCACCGCGACGCACCATCTCTTCGACGAGGCTGTGATCCTCGGTGAGCCGACGAAGCTTTCCTCCGCTCAATAGATAAGCCCGTGAGTCGCCGACGTTTGTCACCGCGACCTCCGCGCCCTTTTGCCCATCGATCAGCGCGGCGGCGGTGAGTGTCGTGCCCATTCCCCGCAGGGCCCGGTCCTGTTCTCCGTGGTGGAATACGTCGGTGTTGGCGCGTTTTACGGCGGTGACGAGGCCCTCTGCCGACGGCCGCTCCTCATAGGCGCGCTCGACGCTCTCGACTGCAAGGCGAGCGGCCACCTCACCTCCGACGTGGCCCCCCATGCCGTCTGCCACCGCCACGAAGCCGTTTGCGACGACGGCGCGGTCCTCATTGACAGTTCTCACCCGGCCGGCATCGCTTGCCATCGCGGCGAGGAGCTTCGTCACCGTCCCACCTCGAACAGGGCCGCGCCGACCGTGAATCGGTCGCCGCGACGGAGCCGCTCGGCTTCTTCAATGCGCCGCGTGTTGAGAAACGTCCCGTTCGTCGAACCGAGGTCTTCGAGGTAGACGCCTCCGTCCCTCGACTGGATGCGGGCATGGACATTCGAGACGAAGGCATCGTCGGGAATGCTGATCGTGCAGAGGGGGGATCGACCGATCGTCGTCTCGGTGTCGAGGCTGAAGCGCTGGCCGGCGAGCTCGGCCGGCTCGAGGACCCGCAGCCTCATCGAGCGGCGGGGCTGGGCATGCTCGACGCCTCCGATCGCTTCTCTTGCGCCGAGAGAGGCGCGCTCGAGCTGTCCGCGGCGGACCTCGACGACCACCATCCGGGCGGCATAAAGCAGGAATAGCCAGAAAAGGCCGAGAAGGAAGTACCGGAGGACATCTAAAAGACCGTGGTCCATGGTTGATTTGAACTCGTCAGGGACCCTCGAAACGGAGCGAAGTCCGCCCGATGGTGATCACGTCGCCGTCATTGAGCTCTCGGCTTTGCACCGGCGCCCCGTTCACCTTCGTGCCGTTGGTCGACCCGAGGTCGAAAAGGACCACGCGGTCACCTTCACGGCGGATCTCGGCGTGGTGGCGGGAGACATTCGGGTCGGCGAGTGGGACCGAGCAGTCCGGCATGCGCCCAACCGTTATCGGCTCGGCGGTGACCCCGAGCCGGCGGCCGTCGGGGAGTTCCACAAACCCGGCGATCGCTTCGGCGTCGTCGTCGACCTGAGCCGCGATCTCGAAGGTGCTCGGCTGGAGCCCTTTGTCGGCGCGCAGGTCGACCGAAACCGGTCCCAAAAACGTGTAGCCCTCGTTGCGGGCATGGTCGCGGGCGAGGTCGACCAGCTCCTTTCCCAAAGCGTCGGCGAACCCCGAAAACCGCTCGTAGTCAGGGGCAGACAGTACGACGACGAACGAGTTCGGAGCGACCATGCCGCGCACCGACACCGACCGGTGAAGGTCCATCTCTCGGGTGAGTCGCCGGCCGAGTTCGATCGGCTGGAGTTCGCCGCGGAAAGCCTTGGCGAAGGCGCCCTCGACCATGCGCTCGAGCCGCCGCTCGAACTGCTGGAGTCCCATGGCGCTGCAAACACTACCGGGCTGGCCAAATAGCATCCGGCCAGGAGGGATTACCATCCGCCCTCACGGGCGAGTGGCGGAATAGGCAGACGCGCAGGATTCAGGTTCCTGTGTCCGAAAGGACGTGGGGGTTCAACTCCCCCCTCGCCCACTGTTTCGAGATGATGGCTCTTCGGAAATGAGCGGGGAGCAGGTGTCTCTCAGCTCGCTACGAACGCCGCCACCTCCTTCGCGAAGCGGCGGCGCTCTTTCGTGACGAGCGAGATATGCCCACCGGGGACCTCTACCAAGGTGGATCCGGCGATCGCCGTGTGCATCCCACGCGCCAGTGCGAGTGGCGTCATGTGGTCACGTCGGCCATGAAGGATGAGGGTCGGAACGATGATCTCACC
>Ga0070733_10002943_pt1 | contig 11823 bp, 8 predicted proteins | sample Coa_R1_9_FD_66450 | JGI IMG/M metagenome (GOLD analysis project Ga0070733, IMG submission 66450) | Surface soil microbial communities from Centralia Pennsylvania, which are recovering from an underground coalmine fire - Coalmine... | ecosystem: Environmental > Terrestrial > Soil > Unclassified ... | reverse complement strand
TCGGCTGGAATGGGGTTGTTCTTCTTCCAGCCTCCGCAGGAGTACTGATAAAAATCCGTACACGGATCCGCGGACTTGTCCATGGCTTTCACATCCAGGCCGGGTGTATAGGGAAATGCCGGCTCCGGTGCCGGCTTGACGCCGGTTTGGGCCAAAGCCGGTGCAACCGCGAATGACACGAACAGGAGCAGAAAGAATGTCTTATGCATAATGACCTTGGACGTTTAGGTTCGGAAAAAGCACTGGCCAGATAATACTAAATGAAGCCAGGGCGCCTGCTTACGGACGTGACACTCGTCCAGTGCGCCGGGGGTGTTCGTGTTCCACCGGCAACTTGGGCGGTGTGATCTGGATTAACGATCGGCTTCCCACATGCACAAAACTCAACTCGCGCGCCGACAACAGAGCATTGATAGCTTCTCTGATTCGCGATCGTGGCACAAAATTGCCGAAAAAAGCCTCGATCTCCTGCTGATCGGCCGCGACCACGCAGTCCAGATACTTCGAAAGCAGGGCCGACAGCGCTTCCGCCACTGAAAGCGAAATGCCTTCGCGCACAGCTTCCGGCGACCAGCGGTAAAGCAAGTCCCATGACGAACCCTCAACCGGGCTGTAATCCACCCGCGTAATGCGCAGCCGCGACCACAACTCCGCCAGTGACTTGTCGAGCGCCGGCGTGGAAGTGCCGCCGCCTAGCGCCTCCAGCAATTTCTGTTTCGAGATGGGCCCATCGCGGCGAATAATCTCGTATACATCGCACACCAGTTCCGAATACTCCGAGCGCGGGCCAGGCTGGGGAGCATGCTTCGGATTCCGCTCCCCGACCAGCGCGTAAAAATAAGGAAAAATGGACCCAGCCACCAGGAAACCGTTGTTCTCATCGAACGGATTTGCCTCATACGCCGCGCGCTCACGCAACAGGCGAACCATCAGCTCTGTGGCCTCTTGCGCGCGAGGATCGGCATAGGCATGTTGCCAGGTGGGCAACCGCTCATCCGAACCCACCCACGCCCCAATAAACGTCGGCGCCAGTACCGGCGTCTTCAGCGGATACACCAGGCAGAATCCGGCCGACTCGATGAATTCGCGAGCCTCCTCAAGCGTGCGCACGGGACGCCCGTCCAGATGCCACTTCGCACGCCGCAGTTGGTCGAGATCAAACATAAATCAGCTCTCAGCCGTCAGCTGTCAGCTTCCACCTCCCGGTGATTTAGGCCGAGAGCTGATAGCTGACGGCTTTCTTTCAAATTCTCTTAAACGCCTTCTGAATGTCCTTCATTGAGTATCGCAGAACCACCGGGCGGCCGTGCGGACACGACATCGGACACTCCGTCTTGGCCAACTCTCCCAGCAACCACTCCATTTTGTTCTGCTCCAGCGGCATGTTCACCTTGATCGCAGCGTGACAAGCAATCGATGCCGCCACCCGGGCGCGCACTTTCTCCATATTCAGCGCCTGCTCCTCTCGCGCAAACTGGTCGAGCAACTCGTGCAGCATATGCTCGACTTGTGTGGCCTCCACTCCCGCAGGAGCCATCTTCACCGCAAAGCTGCGCGTACCAAAAGGTTCGGCTTCAAAGCCGTTTTGATTCAGCTCTTCACAAATTTCGCTGAACACCGCCTGCTGCGCGGGAGTTAACTCCATCACCAGCGGCATCAGCAGACGCTGGCTCTCAGCCTTCATTGCCGCTCGTTGTTTCAGGATTTTTTCAAACAACACCCGCTCATGCGCCACATGCTGGTCAACAATCCACAGTCCTTCGTGATTGACCGCAAGAATGAACGAATCACGGATTTGGCCCAGCGGCTTTAACGAAGCCAGCGCTGGCGCCAAATCGCTTGCGGCCTCGGGTTCGTCGGCAACCGGCGGAGTGCAACCGTCGCTCTTGCTGATTTGCGGCACGATCTGCGGAAACGCGGCGTGCGGCCCGCGTGCCAGCGAAAGCGCAGCGTTTCCCTCGATGGCGATGCCATCCATGCCGAAGGCAAATCGCTCGCTCACCAGAGGAGGAACAGGAGCTTGCAGGGTGAACCCCTGAACGTCGGCAGGTGCGTAAGTTCCCCAAGCCGCGGCCGAACCTCCACTCGCCGGGCGACTGCCCGGCGTCAGCGCCTGCGGCGCCGTCGGATGCGCGCTGATCTCGGTGACAAACTGTGGCACCGGCCGCGCTTTCATCAGCGCCACTCGCACCGCATCCCGCACAAAATCATGAGTAACGCTCTGCTGACGGAAGCGGACCTCGGTCTTCGAAGGATGAACGTTCACATCCACTTCGCCAGTAGGCATTTCCAGAAATAGCAGCACCACCGGATAAACCGTCGGCGGCAGAATGTTGCGGTAAGCCTCCGTAATCGCGTGCTGGATCAGCCGGTCCCTGATCAGCCGGCCATTCACAAAAATGTAGATCGAATTACGGTTCAACTTCTGGATTTCCGGTTTCGAAACGAACCCGTGAACCCGCAACTCGCCCGGCTCGACTGGAGCTGAATTCTCGTCCTCTTCTTTTCTTCTCCACGGCGGCGGCTGGGGCAGTCCGATCCGCTCGAGCGGCTGCATGGCCGCCACCGGAATCAACTGCTCCAGCACCTCCCGCCCAAACACCTGGTACACCCGCTCACTGTGGCCAGCCACAGGAGACGCCACCAGCACCGCATTGGTGGCCGAGTGCAGTTCGAAATGCTTGTCAGGATGAGCCAGCGCATAGTGCGTCACCAGTGACGCAATATGGGAAAGCTCGGTCGATTCCGCCTTCAGAAATTTCTTGCGCGCCGGCGTATTGAAGAACAGATCGCGGATGGTGATCGACGTTCCCGCCGGCAGCCCCGCTTCTTCTACCCTGAAAATCTTGCCGCCGTTGATTTCAACGAGCGTCCCTGAATCTTCATCACCGGCTCGCGTCTCCAGCCGCAGCCGGCACACCGACGCGATCGAGGGCAAGGCCTCGCCCCGAAATCCCAGCGTTGCCACGCTGAGCAGGTCTTCGGCATTCTTGATCTTTGAGGTCGCGTGACGCTCGAAGGCCAGCAGAGCATCGTCACGGACCATGCCGCAGCCGTTGTCGGTGATCTGAATCAGCTTCTTGCCGCCCGCCTCGACCTGAATCTTGATGCGTGTGGAACCCGCGTCCAGCGCGTTCTCCAGCAGTTCCTTGACCACCGAAGCCGGGCGCTCCACCACCTCGCCGGCGGCGATCTTGTTGGCAACAGCTTCGGAAAGAACGTGAATGCGGCCCATTGCGGTACGGCCAGTTTGGCAGAAGATAAGGGAAAAGCAAAGCCGAGGTAGCAGACCGTCAGGGAGTGCCCTATTTCTTCACCTGAATCCCCAACTCTTTCAACTGCGCATCGCTCACCGGAGTCGGCGCGTCCACCATCAAATCCACCGCCCGCGCCGTCTTCGGAAACGGAATCACTTCCCGCAAACTGTCGGCTCCCGCCAGGATCATCGCAATTCGGTCCAGCCCCAGCGCAATCCCGCCATGCGGAGGCGTGCCATACTCCAGCGCTTCCAGAAAAAATCCAAAACGCGCCCGCGCCTCTTCCTCCGTCATGCCCAGCGCATGAAAGATCTTCTGCTGAATGTCCTGCCGATGAATACGAATCGAGCCTGATCCCAACTCCGTGCCATTGAGCACCACGTCGTAAGCCAGCGCCCGCACCGCGGCCGGGTCCGACTCCAGCTTGTCCATGTCCTTCTCATGCGGCGAAGTAAACGGATGGTGCGCCGGAACCCAGGTTTTACTCTGCTCGTCATACTCGAACATGGGGAAATCCGTCACCCACAGAAAGCGAAAATCCTGCCGCGGATCTCCCGTTCTTTCGAAGGCCCCATGCTTATCTCGATATTTATCCGCCAGCCGCAGCCGGTAAGCGCCCGCTATCTTTCCCAGCCCTCCAATCGTGGTCTTGAATGCAGGGGCACTCTTTGCCCCGACCAGCGCAATCAGATCATCCGCATTCGCCGAACACATGCCCTTGAGGTGCTCGGTTGCCTCCGGCATCGACTTTTCCAGCCGATCCATGTCCAGCAAATTGAACTCAGCGTGAGCGCCAAATAGTTCCTTGTTTTCATCCCGCTCCTTGCGCGACAGCTTCCCCACTTTCGGAATCCGTATCGCCAACAGCGGCAACGCTGCGTTCACGCCGAGTTTTTCAATATCGGCAGCTGCGAATGCCTCCCGCACATCGGTCATCTCCGGCAAGCGCATGTCAGGCTTGTCGCTGCCGTAAAGACGAATCGCTTCGTCATAACTCATGCGCGGAAACGGCGTCTGGATCTGGTGCCCGGCAGCCCGGAACGCCGCCGTCAAAAATCCCTCCACCACTTCCCACACTCGCTCCGGCTGCGGGTAAGACATTTCCAAATCGATCTGTGTGAACTCCGGCTGGCGGTCGGCGCGCAAGTCCTCGTCGCGGAAGCAGCGCACAATCTGGAAATATTTGTCGAAGCCCGAGATCATCAGAATCTGCTTGAACAACTGTGGCGATTGCGGCAACGCGTAGAACGATCCCGGCTGCACCCGGCTCGGCACCAGGTAGTCGCGTGCTCCTTCCGGCGTCGACCGCGTCATAAACGGGGTCTCGATTTCGAAAAACCCCTGCCCCGAAAGATTCTCGCGAATGGCCAGGGCAATCTTGTGCCGCAGCTCGATGTTGTGCTGCATCGCATCGCGGCGCAGATCCAGGTAGCGATATTTCAACCTCATCTCTTCATTGGGCAGGACCGTATCTCCGGGCAGGAACGGCGGCTGCTTCGATTCATTCAGTATCCGCAACTCTTCCGCCACCATTTCTACTTCGCCGGTCGGAATGTTCTTGTTGGTGGTGTTCGCATCGCGCAGTTTTACCGTGCCCACGACCGCGATGACGTACTCGCTGCGCAGCCCCGACGCCTTCTCATGAATGGCGGCATTTCGTTCTTTGTTGAAAACTACCTGCGAGACTCCCGAACGGTCGCGGATATCCACAAAGATCAGGTTGCCGAGGTCACGGCGGCGGTTCACCCAGCCCATGAGAACGGCCTTGCCGCCGGCATCGGAAGGGCGTAACCCTCCACACATATGGGTTCGCCGAAGATCGCCTAGGAAGTCGAGCAAGCTGTACCTTTCACTCAGGAATTGCGGCGCAAGCCGGATGCGGAATTATAAATGCTGGACAGTGCGCTGGTCAGGTCAGTCGATCGGCCGTCGCGCCGTGGCTTGCTGGAACCGCAACCGCCACTGCTCTCCCTGCTTCACCCACACATCGGAGATGTGCTGATACCGCGGCGCCAGCAAGTCGTCGCCTTCGGCCATGTGGATGACAGCATCGTAAGTCACAATGACTGCGTTATCGTCTACCGCGAGCACTTTGAGATTGTAGAGAGTGTAGTCCGTGAGCTTGCCATCTTTGGCATCGCCCATGACATCGTCCTTGTCGTGCAGTTTGCCCTCGCTGCCCACCTGTTGGAAGTCGTCCGCCAAAAGGCGTTTTAGGACATCGCCATCTTTAGCCTTCTCCGCCTGCGCCACAGCCTGGCTCTGGCTGATCAGCATCTGCTCCGGCTGCGTAGTATGGGCGCCCGCAGTCTGGGCGGAACACGCAACTGCAAAAAACAATGACAACGCAATCACAAAACGAATCACAGGACAACCTCCAGCCCGAACTTTGATAGCCGCAGCGCATCACGCTAAGAAGCCGCGCAGCGGGCGTAAAAATAAAGCCCACGGCGCAAGCCGTGGGTCAAGCTACCGCCCCGCCTGAATCTTCTGCGCCAACTCGCCCCGCGCCACCGAAACCTGCTGGCCGCTTTCCAGATTCTTCAACGCGAAGGCTCCCGCTTTCACCTCATTCTCGCCGACAATCAAAATGTAGCGCGCCCCCAGCTTGTCGGCGATCTCAAACGATTTCTTCAACCGAAACGTCTCATCTCCCAACTCGGCGACCACGTCATGCCGCCGCAATTCCCGCGCCAGCCGCGCGGCTTCGCGATCCATGCCTTCACCGAGGGGAGCCACATAAACATCGGGCCTGACTTGCGCCGCCTCAGCCGGTTGCTTCAGCGCCAGCACCAACCGGTCTTCGCCGATGGCGAATCCGATGCCCGGCGCGCTCGGGCCGCCCAGCGATTCCGAAAGCCCGTCGTAGCGGCCGCCGCCCAGAATCGCGTTCTGCGCACCCAGCGCCCCGTGCGTAAACTCGAATGCGGTCCGAGTGTAATAGTCGAGACCGCGTACCAGGCGGCCGTTCAGAGTGAACGGGACTCCCGTCGCTTTTAGAATCTCCTGCACCTGTTCGAAATGCTTGCGGCAAGGCTCGTCCAGAAACTGGCTGATGCGCGGCAGCTTTTCGATGATCGGCTGATCCTCTGGCACTTTGCAATCGAACACCCGCAAAGGATTCGTCACCGCCCGCCGCTGGCAGTCGGTACACATTTTCGCCGCCATCGGCTCCAGCGCCTTGCGCAAAGCGTCGTTGTACTTGGCCCGATCGTCGGCACAGCCGATGGAGTTCAGCTCCAGCGTCCAGTTTTCGATTCCCAGGCGATCCAGTAGAGTTGCCAGCAACTCCAATATTTCCGCATCGCGCGCCGGAGATTCGCTGCCCGATGTAGCCGGCCCCAGCATCTCCGCCCCAATCTGATAAAACTGCCGGTACCGCCCCTTCTGCGGCCGCTCCCGCCGAAACTGCGGCCCAATATAGTAGAGCTTGTTGAGCCCGCGATCCCACAGCTTGTGCTCAATGTAAGCGCGAACGACGCCGGCGGTATTTTCGGGGCGCAGGGTGAGAGACTGACCCTTCTCGCTTTCCGCCCGTGTGCGGTCTTCCCACGTGTACATCTCTTTCGAGACCACGTCCGTCTCTTCCCCTACCGCGCGCGCAAACAACTGCGTCTCTTCGAAAATCGGCGTACGAATCTCATGGAAGTTATAAGCGCGGAATACATCGCGCACCGCGGCTTCCACAAAGTTCCACAGCGCCGTCTCCGGCGGCAGCAGATCCCGAGTTCCCCGCACCGCTTTAATCATGGTCGTTTCGCACTGTCATCCTGAGCGCAGTAACTGCTTCGCGAAGCGGAGCAGTTACGGAGCCGAAGGATCCCTATGAACTTAACCACCGTACGACGCCTCACGGAGTTCTCCCCGTGAAGCGGGGGGAGAATGCCTTGCGGCTTGTCTAAAGAAACATGGATTGCAGGGATCCTTCGACTGCGCACGATGCCCGCTGCGCTGGCATCGCACTTCGCTCCGGATGACAATTCTATATGTTGATGGCGGAGTACTGAATGTTGACCGCTACCGCTCCGCTAAATACGCCTCTTTATAGCCCAGATAGTTATTCGCGTACCTCAGAATGCTCTCCTGATCTTTTTCCTCCAGCTTGCGGCGGAATCTCCCCGGCGATCCCATCCACAGCGAGCCTGGCTCGACCACCGTCTTTTCTGGAATCAGCGTGCCCGCCGCAATAATCGACCCCGCGCCGATGCGTGCGCCGTTTAAGATAACGCACCCCATGCCAATCAGGCAGCGGTCTTCGACCACACATCCATGCAGCGTCACCGAATGGCCGACGGTAACATATTCACCCAAAAACACGCCGTATTGTTCCTTCATCCCGTGCAGCACGCAGCAATCCTGTACGTTCGAGTGCGCCCCGATGCGGATCGAATGCACATCGCCGCGCACCACCGCGTTCATCCACACGCTGACGTGCTCGCCCAGCACCACATCGCCGATAATCTGCGCCGAGTCATCCACGTAACAAGAAGCCGGAATGACCGGCGTGACACCTTTGTAGGAGCGGATCATGGTCAGGAATTCGGTCGAGCTTTGAACATATCACGGGTGTCAGCGCTGAGGAAAACGCTCAACCAGAAAAGGAAATTATTCCGGCAGTCCCAGCCGCCGCATGAGGTCGGCGTAGCGGGGATCAGAGCGGATGGGATCAAGCGCTGGATAACGGAGAACGAAGATCATGTCGTCGTCTTCGATAGCGTACCCTCGGTTCAGACATTCGAAAACTTTATCCCGGTCGCCGACAAGCGCGTAGGCTAGAGCGGCATCGGAGGGATTTGTGTTGACCCATTTGCCTCCCTCGGCGGCAAGTATCAACTGGAGGTATCCGTTGGCGGTCGGGCTGAATGATCCGGGAACGTCACCAAGCTTTCTTGCCTCTGCGATCGCTTCATCGAACCGGCCCGCAGTGGCCAACACTTGCGAAAAATAGAAGTGTTCTCCCGGGATTGACGTATCCCGTTCCAGAAGCTTTTGAAACGCAGTGATGGACTGTGGTGTCTGGCCGGCGATCATCAGGGTCAGGGCGTAGTTCAGGTTGACGATGGCAGAAAGGGGATCAAGCGACAGGGCGGTGCGGTATTCGGCCAGCGCCTGGTTGAAGTGCCCTTCCGGAACCAGATAGCCAAAGGCGTAGAAGTAGTGTGCACTGGCATTGTTCGGATTGATCTCGATGGCCTTCTGGAATTCCGGCCCGGCCTCACTCCAGCGATGCGACGCGGCCAGCGCGCTGGCCCGCGCGGCGTGTACCTCGGAAGACGAGCTATCAAGTTCAATCGCTTTGCGGCTGGCCTGTTCGGCCAGCAGGTGACCCTGCTGCGCGCTAATGCCAATGTGGTAATCGGGCGCAACCACGTAGGTGTCGGTTAGCCCGGCGTAGGCGAGCGCATAGTTCGGGTCAGCCGCGATGGCCTGCTGGAACAGATCAACGCTCTTCTTGAGACCTTCCTGCGTGCGGCCATGCCAGAGCTGGCGGCCTTCTAGGTATAGCCGGTAAGCTTCCGGATTCGTCGTGCCGGCATTGCCGATCTGCTGTTGTTGGCTGCCACTCAACTGGATGCGAAGTCTGCTGGAGATGTCGCGCGCGATGTCGCCCTGGACCTGGGTGATGTCGGTCGCCTTGCGATCGTAGTGCGAGCCCCAGATCTCGGAGCCATCGACGGAACTGACCAAGTCAGCCTCTACGCCCAGGCTGTCGCCGTGCTGAGTAATGCGTCCCATCAGGAGCGCGCCGACTTGCAGTTCCTGGCCGATTTTCTGCGGATCGTCTTCCTTTCCCTTGAAGCGGAAAACGGTGCTGCGCGCCATAACCTTCAGGTTGGGAAGCTGGGAGAGCGAGGCGATCAGGCTTTCGGTTAAGCCATCGCTCAGGTATTCGTTGTTGGCGTCACTGGTAGCGTTGACGAAGGGGAGAACGGCGATGGAGGTGATCTTCTGACCGCTGCCTTTGCCGCGCACGAAATAAACACCTGCGCCGGCGGCCGCCAGCAGCACGACCGCAGCGATGCCGGTCAGCAGCGACTTGTTGGAACGCGTTGGCGCGGCCGCCTGGACTGAGCCCGAGCTTGTGGAAAGAGTTGCAGCTGCACCTGTCGAGCGTCCGGATTCGACGTCCCGCTTCAGGCGGGTCAGATCGGTACGCAGATCGGCCGCGCTCTGGTAGCGCATATTGCGATCCTTTTCCAGAGACTTGCCGATGATGCGTTCCAGTTCTGGCGGCAAGTCAGGATTGAGCCGCAAAGCCGGCGCCGGAGCACTGTCAAGAATCGCCCTAAAGATCTCAGCTGCGCTGTTCCCACGAAAAGGAAGCGTGCCGGTTGACATCTCGTAGAGCACAGCGCCGAACGAGAACAAGTCGCTGCGGGGGTCGAGCTCCCGGGCGCGGGCCTGCTCCGGCGACATGTAGGAAACCGTGCCCAGGGTAGAGCCAGGACTGGTGAGGTGTTCATCGGCCGCCGTCATGGTCGCGTCAGACGTTACCTGGGCGGAAGTTGAGGGCGTTACCTTGGCCAGTCCGAAGTCGAGGATCTTGGCGTGACCACGCTTGGTGACGAAGATATTGGCCGGCTTGATGTCGCGGTGGACAATGCCCTGCGCGTGCGCGGCGTCGAGGCCGTCGGCGATCTCGATGGCCAGCGACAGAATCGTTTCGGTGTCCAAAGGCCTGCCGGCAATGCGATGCTTCAAGGTCACGCCATCGAGGAACTCCATGGCGATGAAACTCTGGTCCCCATGCTTGCCGATTTCGTAGATGGTGCAGATATTGGGGTGATTCAGGGCGGACGCCGCCCGCGCCTCTCGGCGAAAACGCTCAAGCGCTTGCGCGTCGCGGGAAACCTCATCCGGCAGAAACTTGAGGGCGACGAAGCGGCCGAGTTCGGTGTCCTCGGCTTTGTAGACGACGCCCATGCCGCCGCCGCCCAGCTTTTCGATGATCCGGTAGTGCGAGATGGTCTGTCCGATCACTGGAGCGAATCTTACGTGGGGCAGAAAGGCCGAGTCAACGAGGGGCGTGGTTGTGAAACGGGGTTCAAACTACCGCCGAGGATCACCCTGACGAAGCCTCAGTTCTCGGTGACCGCCGGCGTGCTGGGCTTCGCTGGCCGCGCACGCGGTGCCTTGGGCGCGGGCGCCGGCGCTGGTGCCGGCGTCGCTTCCGCTACCGTAGATCCCTTGCGAATCTCGATATTTCCGTGCTCGTTGGTTACAACCAGATGCGGCCCACCGCCGCCCACCATTCCCGTCGCCGTTGCCTGGTCCTCCCGGTTGTCCACCTTCAAACCGTCGAAGTCGGTTTCCACCTCTCCGCCATGTGCGCGCGCATCCACCTGAAACCCGGCCTTGTCGGGAACATAGATCTGCACGTCGCCCTTGCGGTTTTCGAGCTGCACGCTGCCGAGCTTGCTCATGTGCAGTTCCACCGAGCCGTCTTCATCCTGCAGGCGCACATCGCCGGCCACGCCGGTCAAACGAACATCCTTGGCGCGCGTGCTCAAGCGCACCGGACCTGCTATGTCCGAGGCTGACAAATCGCCCGAGTCCAGATCCAGATCGCCGTTAAGGCGGAAAAATTGCAGATCGGTACGCGAAGAATGGAAAGTCACTCCCTGCGCCAGTCGCGACAGTTTCACGCTTTCCATAAACTCGCCTTCAAGGTGGACCGCGCCCTTGACGTCTTCGATGGAAACATCGTTGGCTCGTCCCTCAATCGAAACATCCGAAGAAATCTGCGAAACCCGGGCCGAGCTCCGCTCCAGACTCAGGCTCACCTTCCCGTTGATGTCGGTCGTGGTTACATCATTGTGTTGGGCCGAGATCTGCACGTCGCCGTCCCGCCCCACTACACTGACGTCGCCATTGCGCGTTGAAATGGTCACCGCAGCCTTCCGCGGAATCGAAATGTCGAGGTCGGTCGCTATGCCGTGATCGCCCGACGCCTGATTGTTGGCGTTAAGCGAAACCACTCCCCCGCTTACGCTGATTGTCGGTTTAGTCCCGGCGTTCCACTTGTCGGCGTCGGACGCACCATCGGCATTGATCCGTTTGTGCACCGAAACATGAATCTGGTTGTCGTCTCCCGCGCTGACGTTGACCGCTCCCCGAATGTCGGTCACATGCAGGGCGCTGCCCGCCGGGAAATCCTGCGCCAGCCGGTCTTCGTACGTATATTTCTGCCCAAAGAGGGTGAAATCGCTGTCATCGACATCAATCTGGTCGCGCAGCTCTCCCCAGTTGAACCGCGACGCCTGCGTAGCCAGCAATCCAAAAAACACCACCAGGATGATGAGAAAAACCCCGCCCGCACCCAGACCCGAGGCTCGCGTGCCTTCCCGCTGCGCCACTTGATACTCAACCAGCTTGATGATGCCGGCGGCAATCAGAATCAACGGCCAATAATGCGCAAACCAGTGTGCCAGGTTCGCCCAGTTCAGCACGCCCATCGTCCCCAGGAGAAAAACTCCGCCAATCGCGATCAGAATAATCGGCCCTGATAACGAGCGCCGGTGCCGAATCGGAGGAACTTGAGTTGGGCTAGCCATTTCTCACCTCA
>Ga0070733_10002942_pt1 | contig 11824 bp, 5 predicted proteins | sample Coa_R1_9_FD_66450 | JGI IMG/M metagenome (GOLD analysis project Ga0070733, IMG submission 66450) | Surface soil microbial communities from Centralia Pennsylvania, which are recovering from an underground coalmine fire - Coalmine... | ecosystem: Environmental > Terrestrial > Soil > Unclassified ... | reverse complement strand
GCCTGCGCCGACATCCTGGTGCGCAACGGCGTGAAGCCCGTGGTGTTCGATCGCCACCCGCGCATCGGCGGTCTGCTGACCTTCGGAATCCCGCCCTTCAAGCTCGAGAAAGAGGTCGTGGAGAAGCGCCGCGAGATCATGGAGGGCATGGGGGTGGAGTTTCGCCTGAGGTGCGAAGTGGGGGCGGATGTTCCTTTCGAAGAGCTGCTCGCGGAATACGACGCCGTGTTTCTCGGCATGGGGACCTATACACCGGTCAAGGGCGGCCTGCCGGGCGAGGAGCTTCCCGGGGTGCACGAGGCGCTGCCCTTTCTCATCTCCAACATCCGCCACGAGCTCGAGCTCGAGGGTGCGGCACACGCCCTCGTCAGCATGGCGGGCAAGCGCGTCATCGTGTTGGGGGGTGGCGATACGGCGATGGATTGCAACCGCACCGCGGTGCGCCAGGGGGCCGAATCGGTCACCTGCACTTACCGGCGCGATGAGGGCAACATGCCGGGCTCGCGACGCGACTACAAGAACAGCCGCGAGGAGGGCGTCGAGTTCCTCTTCAACCGTCAGCCGATTGAGATCGTGGGAAGCGAGCGCGTCGAGGGCGTCAAGCTCATCGAGACGCGGCTCGGCGCGCCCGATGCGCGGCGCCGGCGCGTGCCGGTTGCGGTGCCCGGATCGGAGCAGATCGTGCCGGCGGATGCGGTGATCATCGCTTTCGGATTTCTGCCGAGCCCGCCCGAGTGGCTCGCCGCGCACGCGATCCGTTTGCACGACAACGGCCGCGTGCGTGTCTCGGCCGGGCAGGCGAATGCTTTTCAGACCACGCACCCGAAAGTATTCGCCGGCGGCGACATGGTGCGCGGTTCGGACCTCGTAGTGACGGCGGTGTTCGAAGGACGGGAAGCGGCGCGGGGGATACTCAATCAGCTCGGAGTCGTATAGCTGCGGGGGGGCCGCGCGTGACGGTTCCCCAACTGACAGTGAAACGTTCATTTCAGTGAAAGAAGGCTTGGGGGGACCGGCGGTGTCTTCGATTGACTCAGTTGAGGTTGATGACCGGCACTGGAGTAGTCTGGTTCGACGTGTCAACCCCGTTACCCAGGGCGCCGAGAGCGTAGTAGCCCCAGCACTCCACGGTGCCATCGGCCAGCAGCGCGCAGGCGCTGTTCTCGTTGACGGAGATCGCCGTGGCGGGATTTGCAGCCGTGATGTTGCTGACCGTCACCGGCGTGGTCTGGTTCGTGTTCGTCGACCCGTTGCCCATCTGACCGTCCTGGCCGTTGCCCCAGCACTGCACGGTGCCATCGGCCAGCAGCGCACAGACGGATGAGTAGCCCACGGAAACGGCGGTCGCCGTGCTGATGCCGCCGATCTGCACGGGGGCGTCGACCTCCGTGGCCGTCGATCCGTTACCCAGCTGGGAATAAAGGTTCGATCCCCAGCACCACACGGTCCCGTCGCTCTTTACCGCGCACACGACATCGGCGAGCCCGCCCACGGAAATCATGGTCACGTTGCTGAGGCCGGTCACCGGCACTGGAACCGTGCTGCAATTGTGGGTGTCGCAAACCTGCGGACCCGAGAATGAGCCGGTCCCCAGCTCACCCTGAGTGTTCGAGCCCCAGCACTGCACGGTGCCGTCGGCCATCAGGGCGCAAGCCGAGCTGCTGCCGACGGAAATGGCTGTCGCGGGAGTGGCCGTGCTGATGCCGCTGACGGGCGTGGGAGTCAGGGAGAACGCCGTCGAGCCCATCGTGCCGTTGCCGAGCAGCGGCGCGGCGGGATTGCCGCCGTCATTGCCCCAGCAGGCGGCCGTGCCATCGTGGAACACCGCGCACGCCGCGTAGAGGTTGACGGACACCTGCTTGACCGGATTGTTGGCGCTGTTGCTGTAGGTCGTCACCGCGGTCAGGGAGTTGGTGGTCGTGCCATTGCCGAGATTGCCGTAACCGTTGTATCCCCAGCACTGGATGGTGCCGTCGGTCAGCGCTGCGCAGGTGGAGGAGCCCATCGACACCCCCTTGGCGCGATTGGTCGTCGACACGGTGGTGGCCACTACCGGCGTCGGCTCGATGGCCGAGGGGTTGGAGTTGCCGTCGCCGAGACTGCCAAAGTAGTCCTGACCCCAGCACTTGGCCGTCCCATCGGACAACAGCGCACACACGTCGCCTGCGAACCCCGTCGACAGGGCTATTGGCGTGACGCTGGCGGCCGTCACCGTGAGATTGGTCTGCGCGCTGACACTGCCGAGGCTCGCGGAAATCACCGTGGTGCCCGCCGCCACGCCCGTCGCGAGGCCCGCTGTGCCGGCCGCCGTGCTGATGGTCGCGAAGGTCACCTGGCTCGAGGACCAGATCACCTGCGTCGTCAGATTCTGCGTCGACTGGTCGGAGTACTGCCCGGTTGCGGTGAACTGCTGAGTCGCCCCCGCGGCGATGGTCATGTCGAGAGGAGCGAGGGAAATCGACGTCAGGGTAACGCTTTGCGCCTGGACGGTGACCTTCACCGACGCACTGGCCGTTGGCGTGGCAACAGTGGTCGCCGTGAGGTTGCAGGTCGTGGCCGCCGCAGGCGTCGGTGCGGTGTATACGTTGAGCGATGAGACCGAGCCGCAACCGGTGCTCGGAGAGACGGTCCAGGTCACGCCCTGATTGGTGCTGCCGGTCACGGTCACCGTGAAATTGATGGTTCCGCCCGCGGAGACCGTCTGCGGGCCGGAGGGGCTGAGGCTGAGCGAGATCGCCGATCCGGCGGTCGGGGTCGCGCTGACCTCGGCGGATACCGCGCTCTCGGCGCCGAGGGCGGTGACGCCGGAGATGCCGTTGACCGCGGTCACGACCATGTAGTACGGGGTGCCATTGGTGAGCCCGCTGAGGACATACGGGCTCGTGACACCGAGGTGAATCGCATAGCCGGGCAGGCCGGTAGGGACTTCCTGTACGCCGGACTCGGTCGCCAGATACAGGTTGTAGGCAGTGGCCCCGGATACCGGGCTCCACGATACCGACGCCTGCCCGTTGCCGGGCGTGGCCACGACGTTGGTCGGAGCCGGAGGCGCCGTGAACAGTCCCGGCTGAGTCAGAGCGGTCAGCAGCGCCGGGACTGCGGTTGCATCACAGGTATTCATGTTGGAATTGATGAATGCGACCACCGCGGTCTCCAATCCGGTGAGCGCCTTGCCTTCGATGAGCGACAGCGGAACCGGGGGGCCGGAAATCGCAGGGACCATGATCGCCTGGCCCTTGGCGTCGCCGTCCCACGTGCCGTCGGAGGAAATGTCCTGGATCAGCGCCTGGATCAGCGCGGCGGAAGTGACGTTGCTCGAGCTCGCGAGATCCCCGATGCCGGCGAGCAGGAGCGATGCACCGATACTGTCCGTCGTGGCCCCGGCGGTGCAGCCCGCCTGCGTCAAATCCAACAACGCGGTGTTTACGACGTTGCCGATGCCGAAATACTGCGATATCAGATTGTTGGCGGCGGTAGCCGCCTCGCTCACGGAGATTTTCGGCGAGCTGTCCGCAATCACCGTCGCCATCAGTTGAGCCGCCATCGTGGTGAGCGGCGTGATCTGCGCGGTGACCGTGCCGGACGCGTTCGGGATGATCGTCGCCAGGGTCAGCCCGCTGCCGGTGAGGTCGACCGTCTTCCCGGTGGCCGTGTCGACGTACGTTCCGCCGGCGCTGGTCAGGTACACCGAGCCGCTATAGTTGCCCAGATTCAGCGAGTAATTGCCGGTAGAATCGGTCGTCACGGGGCCGGTGATGAGTGCGCCCTGAGTGCCGTCGGGGTTCACCTGATAGGCGTTGACGGTCGCTCCCACGACATAGGCGTCCACCACCTGTCCTTTCACGACATTCATGACGGGGGGAGGAGGTGGGGGCGCAGAATGGCCGCCGCCGCCGCTACAGGCTGCGAGCAGCGCTGCCAGGAGAAGGCCGAGGAGACCGCGTCGCGCGCACGACGCTCCACCGCTCCGCCCATCCATCCGGAACCACTTAGCGCTGCCCATATGACGATCCCCTTGAAAGCCGCCTCGAGACCCTGACGCTCTGACCACGGTCCCTCTGTCTGGGAAGGCGCAATCCGGGGAAAAACTGGCTCATCGCGGCTGGTCGTGGCGTTCGCGCGGCCAGCCCGGGGGCACGATTTATGTTGCATCGCATGGGCCGCATCCGACGGGTCTACAATCGGTCAGAACACAAAAGAGGCCACGCATGCCGGGCCCGTCGACACCCACCGAGCTACTGCTGAAGTGGCGCACCGGAGACAAGCAAGCGCTGCACGCGCTGCTGCCTGTCGTCTACGAGGAGCTGCGGCGCGTCGCGCGGCGCCACCTGCGAGGTGAGCGCGCGGCGCATACGCTGCAGACCACGGCGCTGATCCACGAGGCATACCTGCGGCTCGTCGACCAGCAACCGCTCGCGGCCCGCGATCACCACCACTTCGTCGCCCTGGCTTCGAACCTCATGCGCCAGGTGCTGGTCGATCACGCGCGGCGGCGCCTGGCAGAGAAGAGAGATGGCGGCTGCCGCATCACGCTGTCCGATGACCTGGCGGAGTCCGAGCTGCCCGAGGCCGACGTGCTCGCGATCGACTCGGCGCTCACGCGGCTCGAGCGACTCGATGCGCAACAGGCGCACGTCGTGGAGCTGCGCTACTTCGGCGGGCTCTCGATCCGCGAGACCTCGGATGCCCTCGGGGTGTCGGAGGCGACCATCAAGCGCGACTGGGCGACGGCGCGTGCCTGGCTGAAGCGCGAGATGCAGCCGGCGACCCGCGCGTGACCCCGGAGCTCTGGCAGGAGGTCAAGGCGGCGCTGCACGAGGCGATGGCGCTGACGGGCGCTGCACGCGCGGCATTCCTCAGGGATATCGCTGCCCGCAATCCCGAGCTCGGCGCCGAGGTCGAATCGCTCCTGGCCGCCGACTCCGGCGATGGCCGCTCGCTCGAGACCCCGGCCCCGGCAGTGCTCGATGCGGGGCGCGTCGGTGCCTTCGTGGGACGCCGGGTTGGCGCCTGGCGGCTGCTGGAGGAGATCGGCGCGGGCGGCATGGGAGAGGTCTACCGGGCGGTCCGCGACGACGACGAATACCGGCAGCAGGTGGCGGTGAAGCTGGTGCGCGCCGGGCCCGGCACCTCCTATATCGGTGAGCGGCTGCGCGCCGAGCGGCAGATCCTCGCCAACCTCGAGCACCCCAACATTGCGCGACTTCTCGATGGCGGCACGACCGCGCACGGCGTGCCGTACCTCGTTATGGAGCTGGTCGACGGGCTGCCGATCGATGAGTACTGCAGGCGCCACGCTCTCGACACCAACGCCCGGCTGCAGCTCTTCATCGAGGTGTGCGTCGCCGTGCAGTACGCGCACCGCCACATGGTGATCCATCGGGACCTGAAGCCCGGCAACATCCTGGTGACGCCGGAGGGCGTACCGAAGCTTCTCGATTTCGGGATCGCCAAGCTGCTCGATCCGGGCGTGGTGCCGGTCGCGGGCGATGTCACCCTGGCGCCCTTGAGGCTCTTCACACCGAGCTACGCGAGCCCCGAGCAGCTCAAGGGCGAGTCGGTGAGCACGGCCACCGACGTCTATTCGCTGGGGGTGATTCTCTGCGAGCTGCTCACCGGGACGACGCCGGGTGCTGCGACGGCCGGCACCGGCGCCGCGACAGTGGGGGCTAACCGGCTCGACGCCGATCTGCGCAACATTCTGGGCATGGCCCTGCGGTCCGAGCCCGATCGGCGTTATTCGACGGTCGAGCAGCTCGCGCAGGACCTGCGCCGGCACCTCGAGCACCTGCCGGTGATCGCGCGCCCGGACACGCTCGGCTACCGTCTCTCGAGGTTCATTCGACGCCACCGCATAAGTGTCGCCGCCGCCGCGCTCGTTGCCGTGACGCTGTGCGGCGGGCTTGCGGCGACACTGTACGAAGCGGGGATCGCCAGCCGGGAGCGCGACAGCGCCGTGGCGGCGCAGGATCGCGCGCTCACCGCGACTGCGGCCGGGCGGCTCGCGGGCGGCGATGCGGCCGGTGCGATGGGCATCGTTCTCGAGCTGCTGGCGGATCCGGCCGCGGCGGGCGCCAATCCCGCGGCGCTCAACGTCTTCCAGGAGGCGCGTCGCGCCGACCACGAGATCCTCGCGATTGCCGGACATGCGGGCCCCGTGCTGTCGGTCGCGTTCTCACCGGACGGCCGGCGTCTGGTCACCGCATCGCGCGACGGGACTGCGCGCATCTGGGACGCAGCGACCGGCCTCTCGATCGCGACCCTGAGCGGCCACACGGATCGTGTGTTGTCAGCGCGGTTCTCAGGGGATGGGAGCCGCATAATTACCGGCTCGGCTGACGGCACCGCGCGCATCTGGGACGCAGCGACCGCTCGGCCGCTGCTTACCCTGGCGAGCCAGTCGGGAAGCGTGTGGTCCGCGGCGCTCTCCCCCGACGGTCGCTACGCCGTCACGGGCCTGCGCGATCACACCACGCGGGTGGCGGACGCCGTGACCGGCCGGGAGCTGCGCGTGCTGCGCGGTCACACCGGAGTGGTCCGTGCTGCAACGTTCTCGCCCGACGGGCGGCGCATCCTCACAGCCTCCTACGACAAGACCGCGCGGCTTTGGGACCTCGCCACCGGCCGCCTGCTGCGCACCTTCGCAGGTCACACCGATCTGGTGCTCGACGCCGCGTTCTCGCCCGACGGAACGCGGATCGTCACCGCTTCGCTCGACAACACCGCGCGCCTCTGGGATGTCGCAACCGGGCGGCAGATCCTGCTGCTCGGCGGACACACCAACTGGGTCGCGAGCGCGGCTTTCTCGCCCGATGGCGAGCGCATCCTTACCGCATCCTACGACAAGAGCGCCCGCATCTGGGATGCCGCGACCGGCCGTCAGATTGCGATCCTTCTCGGGCACACCAACTGGCTCGTCGGGGCAGCGTTCTCGCCGGACGGGGGCCGCGTGGCGACGGCGTCCTACGACGGCACCACCCGTACCTGGGATCTGACGCCCGAGGGCGAGACTGCGTTGCTGCGCGGTCACTCGAACTGGGTAGCGTCGGCGGATTTCTCGCCCGACGGGCGCCACATCGTCAGCGCCTCCTTCGACAGAACGGCACGGATCTGGGACGCGGCCACCGGTCGGCTGCTGCGGGTGCTGAGCGGACACGTGGATCTGGTGAGCACTGCCACGTATTCGCCGGATGGTCGCTGGATCGTGACGGCCTCGAACGATCGCACCGCGCGCCTGTGGGATGCGCTCTCCGGTGCAGAGATTCGCGAGCTGCGCGGCAGTCCTGCCGAGCTGGAGAATGCGGCCTTCTCGTCCGACGGCACACGCATCGTCACGACCTCGGATACCAAGGCGCGGATCTGGCAAGCCGCGACGGGCCAGCTGATCGAGCAGCTCGAGGGGCACACCGATCAGGTGTTCGGCGCAGCCTTCTCGCCCGATGGCCGGCGACTCGTCACGGCATCCTGGGATCGGACCGCGCGTATCTGGGACCTCGCCGCGCGAACCACGGTTCTCGTCCTGCGCGGGCACAGCGATCAGCTGGTCGGGGCAGACTTCTCGCCCGACGGCCGGCGGGTCGTGACCGCCTCTCACGACGGCACTGCGCGCATCTGGGATGCCGCGACCGGGCGGGAGCTCGCGGTGCTTACGGGCCACACGGCAGCCGTCGACTCCGCGAGGTTCTCCCGCGACGGACGGCGAATCGTGACGGCCTCGCATGACGGCACTGCACGCGTCTGGGATGCGATGAGCGCCCAGGAGCTCATGGTCCTGAGCGGCCATGCGGGCGCGGTGCTCTCGGCGACATTCTCACCGGACGGCGCGCGCATCGTGACCGCCTCGGATGACAAGACCATCCGCGTCTGGGACGCGCGCGTCGTGGAGCTAAGCGCGCAGTTGCAGTGGGCGCGCGCAGCACGGTTCGACGGATTTTCGGGCACCGAGCGCTTTCAGCTCGGTCTCGCAGCGCCGGTTGACGAGCGGCTGGCGCACGGCGGACCGCAGTCACCCGACCCGACGATTCGCGGGCAGGAGCTCGCGCAGCGGGCTGCCGAGGCCGAGCGCGTCGCCGCCGTCGCGCCCGACGTGCGCGATCGCGACGCTGCTCTGCTCGAGGCGTTCAAGGACTACGCCGCGGCGGCCGACCTCGCCAGTCGCGCAGGCTGGGGGGAGGATCACTGGCGGGAGTGGCGTTATGGGCGGGCCTCGCTCGCGCGCGTACTCTCTCGCGAGGGCATGATGCAGCAGGTCGCGGACGCCTACCGCGCAGCGGGTAAGCCGTAGTAACACCCGTGCCAATAAAAAAGCCCCGCTCGCGAGAGCGGGGCTTTGATTCATCATCCCATCAACCGACCCGGTGGCTTCGCTGTCAGCTAGCTCCGAGGGGCTTGTACTCCGGATTCAAAAGCGATTCCGGCACTGGCCCACCGGTATGTCGCGTCGTCACGAGCATCTAATCGTTCGGCTGAAACGTTGGAGCGCCTGGCTCCGGCTTCTATCGCGAGGCCCGCATGGTGCTCCACGCGTTTGATCGTTCCTGACAGCCGCTAAAAGGTAGCCGCTGTCTCACCCGTGCCCGCGTCGATCCCCGGGTTTTCTCCTTATTAGATTTCGTCTCCTTTGTTTAAACGCATCACCGCCGCAACATCCAAATCTGCTCGAGACGCTAAAAACTCTTTGCTGACGGTAGCTTCCGTCTACAAATTATACTGATTCCAAGAGAAAAAGACATGTGGCGATAAGCCGACAGGACTAGGGAAACCCCCGGGGGAGGGACGGGGGGGCCGCTAGCGGGGCAGCCGGATCGAGAAGCAGACGCCGCCTCCCCCGGGAAGGTCGCCGGCGGCTGCCGAGCCGCCGTGGAACTCTGCAATAAGTCGCACGATGTAGAGGCCGAGGCCGAAGTGCGGGCGGTTGTCGCCCCCGGAGCGGGACTGCCACAGCGACTCGAACAGTCGCCCCGGCGCTTCCGCGGGCAGCGCAGGCCCGGGATTCTCGACCTCGAGGAACGCGGTCTGCGGCTCGAGCCGCAGGCGGACCGTAATGGTTGCCCCGGTGGGGCTGAAATCGACGGCGTTCTCGATGAGCTTATCGAGCATCTGCACGATGAGATCGGGAGCGCCGTCGAGCACCACGGGCTCCGCCGGCAGCTCGCTCGCGAAGCGCCGCTCGGGGAAGGCGCCGCGGTAGGCCGCCACGGCGGAGGCGAGGAGCGGTACCAGATCGAAGCGGCTGCGCTCGGCGTGGCTGATCGCCTCCTCGACACGGGTCGCGGCGCCCATCGCCAGCAGGATCGCATTGAGCCGGTCGCTCCCGTGGCGGGCGCGCTCGAGGTAAGCGCGCGTCGCCTCCGGCAGCCGTTCCGCCTCGAGGTTCTCGAGCGAGGAGCGCACGATGGTGAGCGGGGTACGGATCTCGTGTGCGAGCTTGCCGGCGAGCGTGCGCAGGTAGCTCGTGTACTCGTTCAGCCTGCCGAGGAGAGTGGAAAAGCTGCGCGCGACGTCGCCGAGCTCATCGCGTGAGTCGGTGTCCGGAAAGCGCGCGTCGAGGCCGGTGCGCGTCAGCGCAGATTCGCTCGCCTCGCGCAGCCGCGACAGCCGCAGCGCCAGCCACGCGGCGAACGCGAACATGGCGATGACCGCCAGCGCCGAGGTGGCGAGCGTGAGGTTCAGCATGCGGGTGAGCGCGCGATCGCGCAGGTGCAGCCAGCGATCGGGGGTTTGCGTCACCTCGATGGCGCCGATGGGCGAGAGGTGCTCGCGATCGTAGATGGTCGCGCGCGCCTCGATCGGCGGCTGCACCTCGGAGCGATCGACGAAGCGGCGATAGAGCCGCGCCAGGAGCGGCGGTGCGGGTCCGAGAGCTGCCACCTCGCGCAGCGCATCGACGCGCGCCAGCAGCTGCCCGGCCGGGCTCGTGACCGCGAGCCTCAGTCCCGGCTGGCTGAACTGCGCGAGGTATGCGGTCAGCTCCGGGGAGGCCATCACGAGATGGCCGAGCGTGTGCAGGTCATCGGGGTGCAGGCTCCCATAGCTCACCGGCGTCGCGCCGCGCGCATCGCGATCGTCGACCAGGAGCCCGAAGCCTGCGCCGAGCATCGAGAGCGGTACGCGCAGCTCCAGCCGATAGCCGCCGGGCGTGAGCTGCCAGGCGCCGCGCACGCGCGGCTCGAGGGGACTGAGCTTCTGCCCGTACTCCCCGCCCTCGATGGTGCGTCCCGTGACAGCGCCTGGCCCCGTCGCCGCGATGAACACCTGCTGCTCGGCGCCGTTGGGGTCCTTGAAGCCGAGCCAGACCCGGTCGCCCGTACCGCGCGGATCGAGGGGGCTCAGACCCGGGGCGTCGAACACCGGATGCGCGTCGCGCACGTCGATCAGCAGGTACAGGACGCGCTCGAACACGCCCGCCAGCACGCCGAAGCGATGCTGCGGATCCTTCTCGTACCAGGTCCACTGGGCATCACGCGGCCAGTCTTCGGAGTAGCCGTCGACCAGCGGCGCCGCGGGCAGCACCACGGGCTTGAGGTCGTAGGGGCCGCTCGTCGGCAGCGTCGTCGGGCCTGCGGCCTCGGAGCCCGGCGGCGGTGCGGGCAGCCGGTAGAGAAGATCGAGGCGTCCCTCGAGCGATGCGGCGAGCGTCTCCGCGACCGACTCGAGCGAGGTCTGCTCGCCCTCGCGCAGCGCCGTTTCCATCTCGCGCGCGTACTGACAGCCGGCCCAGGGAAGCGAGAGCGTGAGCAGGCCGAGCAGCAGCAGCTTCAACCGCAGCGACATGGATCGGCCCGCTGCCCTACTCGACCCAGCGGTAGCCCATGCCGTACGCGGTCTGGACCGCGTCGAACTGCGGATCGACGCTCTGGAACTTGCGCCGGATGCGCTTCACGTGCGAGGTGATGGTGTTGTCATCGAGCACCACGTTGGCCGCGTCCATGAGCTGCTGCCGGTTGCGCACGTGGCCCGGATGCCGCGCGAGCGCGTGCACGATCCAGAATTCGGTGAGCGACAGCAGCACGACCTTGCCATCCCACTGCACCGACATGCGCTCGGTATCGAGCGTGAGCGGGCCGCGGCGCAGTACATCGCCCGCGGCCTCAGGCTTGCGCAGCGCCTCCACCCGGCGGAACAGCGCGTTCACGCGCGCCGAGAGATGCGCGAGGCTCAAGTCCTTCGAGAGGAAGTCGTCGGCCCCGAGGCGCAGTCCCGAGACCGCATCGAGCTCGCTGTCGCGCGCGGTGAGAAAGATGATCGGCAGCACGGGCGAGAGCGCGCGCAACTGGCGGCACAGCTCGTAACCACCCTCGGGCTCATCCTCGAGCGAGATGTCGATGATCGCGAGGTCCGGAAGTCGCGCGGCGAAGGCAGTCATCGCCTGAGCGCGGTTGGCGTAGGTGCGCACCGCGTAGCCCTCGCGCGTGAATGCGGCCGCGTAGTTGTCGCGGATGGCGGCCTCGTCCTCGACGATCGCGATCAGACGTTTCATGCCGAGAGGCTACCGCCCTTGCAAGGCACGTTAAAGCGCGCACCGCGCATTTCGCGCGCCTGCCACATTTCGCCACGATTCATCGCGCGTGCGCCCGATGGGCGCCGCGGGCGCGCCCGCGCGCTCGTGCGCAATACTCTTCATGAACGCCCCGCGCACCCCAACCGCCACGCAAGGGCCGCCACCCTCGTCCCCCCGCTGGCAGGTGCTCTTCAACTGGCTGGCGCTCCTGATGCTGCTCGCCGGCAGCGTCGTCTGGCCGCGCTGAAGCACTGCCTTTTCGGGGGTTAACGGCCTGCCGTTGAGCCTTGCCCCGCGCCCGTGCTAGTTTGTCCGCCGCCCGAC
>Ga0070733_10002939_pt1 | contig 11828 bp, 10 predicted proteins | sample Coa_R1_9_FD_66450 | JGI IMG/M metagenome (GOLD analysis project Ga0070733, IMG submission 66450) | Surface soil microbial communities from Centralia Pennsylvania, which are recovering from an underground coalmine fire - Coalmine... | ecosystem: Environmental > Terrestrial > Soil > Unclassified ... | reverse complement strand
TCCCAGCGTCAGCCGCACCCACGACGTCCGCTCGTCGTGCAGGTGCCGCTCGGCGAACGCCAGCAGGGCGGGCGCCCGCCGCCGCAGCCCCCCGAGGCGCGGGCTGCGCAGCGCCCGGCCGACCGGCTCGCGCAGGTGGTGGAAGCCGCGGTGGGGCAGGATCCAAGCCAGCGCCGCCACGCCGCCGATGCCGAGCACCAGCGCCGCCGTGCCCAGCATCTCGAAGATCGCGTGCAGAGTCATTGCCACCCTCCCCGGCCGGAGCGCTCGGCGACGAGGCCCGCCGCCTTGCCGGCGATCAGCAAGAAGCTCTTCGCCCTGGCCTCGCGCGCCAGCGTCTGCAACTGTCTCGCGCCCGCCTCCGGATCCTCGCGCAGCTCGATCTCGCCCAGGATCAGCCGCGCCTCCAGGACCGACCCGAGAGCATGCGTCCCCTCGGCCCGCGCCCGCGCCGCCGCGGCCAGCGCGCGCGCCGGCGCCGGACGACCGTTGGCGGCCTCGACGCGGGCCTTGGTGAGCAGCACGAAGAGGTTGGCCTGGTTCTGCCGGTTGCCCGCCAGGGCCGCCCGCGCCCGCTCGCAGTCCGCCGCCGCGGCAGCGCCCTGCCGCAGCTGGATCTCGGCCAGCGCGCCGGTGGCGAGCGCCAGCGCGACGTTGCCGGACTGGTGCATCGCGGTGAAAGCCTGCGCCGACTGGCGGGACAGCGCCAGGCCCTCGGCGGGCCGCTGCTGCTCGTTGCGCAGCTGCGCCAGGTTCATGCGGGTCTGCGCCGCGGCATCCTGCTCGTCCAGCCGCCGGCGGTCGTCCAGCGCGGCGCCGTACAGGCGCTCCGCCGCCGCCAGGCGCCCCTCCGCGAGCAGCACCGTCGCCAGGTCGTCCTCGTGCCGCGCGATACCGCTGGCGTCGTGCAGCTCCCGGCACAGCGCCAGCGCCTCGCCGTAGCCGCGGTAGGCCTGCTCCAACTCGCCCGCGGTGAGCTGGGTGTCCGCGATCGAGCCCAGGGAGAACGCGGCGTATTCGCGGTCTCCGATCTCGCGGCTGATCGCCAGCGCCTCGCCCTGCATGCGCAGCGCCCGGGCGATCTCCCCCTGATCCGCCAGGGCGTTGCCGATCGCGCCGAGGCCCCAGACGATGCCGCGGCGGTCGTCGATCTCGCGGCTCAGCGCCAGCTCCTTCTCGGCGCCGCTCAGGCTCGCCTCGACGTCGCCCGCCATCCAGCTCATGTTGGCGATGTCGCTCCAGGCGTGCGCGGCGCCCTTGCGGTTGCCGGTGCGCTCGAAGCTGGCGAGCGCCTGCCGGTAGAGGGCGATGGCGCCGTCGTAGTCGCCGCGATCGCCCAGGCCGTTGGCGATGCCGAGCAGCGCGCTGGCTTCGGCGTTGGTGTTGCCCAGCTGGCGGAAGATGTCCGCCGCCTCGCGCCGCGCGGCATCGGCGGCCTGGCGCTGGCCGAGGCTGCCCTCGGCCGTAGCCGCGGCGGCCAGCGCCTCGCCCAGCAGCAGGCGCAGCCCGCGCGTCCGCGCCGCCGCGGCGGCGCGCTCGGCGCTCGCCAGCTGGCGCGGCCAATCCGACAGCGCGCCGCTGGCGGCGGCCTCGGCCAGGTCCAGGCGCGGGTCCTGGCTCGCCGGCGCCGGGCGCCGGCGCAGCGCGGCGATCACGGTCAGCGCCTCCGCCGCCTTGCCGCCGGCGATCTGGGTGCGGGCGAGGTTCAGCCCGTATTCGAGGTCGTCGGGGAAGAAGGCGAACAGCGCGCGCTCGGTGTTGGCGGCGGCCGTCCAGTCCTTCTGCGCTTCCGCCAGGCCGGCGGCGATCTCGAGCTGCTGCGCCCGGGTCAGCCGGCCCGCCAGCGCCACCGCGCGCTTGGCCTCGTCGACGGCGCCCTGGTCGTAGCCCAGCGCCGACAGCGCCTGGCTCAGCGCGACGTGGGCGAGCGGATACCCCGCCTCGATCGCGATCGCGCGTTCGAGCAGCGGCCGGGCGCCGAGCGCGTCGTATTGCCGCAGCTTGGCGAGGCCCTCGGCATAGAGCCGCGTCGCCGCCGGCTGGGCGGGCAGCGCCGCGGCCGCCGCGGCGGTGGACGCGGCGGTTGCCGGCGGCTCCAGCCCGAGCTTGGCGCGAAGCCGTGCCACCGCATCGTCGATCAGCGACACCATCCGCCGGGTGGCGCCGGTTCCGGAAACCGTCGCGACGGTCTCGCCGGTCGTGGTGCTCTGCAGGACCACGTCGAGGCGCAGCACCTCGCCGTCGGGGCTCGCCAGGGTCAGGTACGAGCCCTTGACCACGTAGTCCGCCGCGAGCTGCCAGCGTGCCGCGGCGAGAGCGTCGCGGCCCAGCGCGCCGGGCGCCGTCGGCAGCGTGCTCGCCAGCCGCATGGCATCGACGCCGGGAACCAGCCGCAGCCGCTCGCCGGCGGCGAGATCGGCGCTCATCATCTCCGCCAGCGCCGTGGCGATCCACGCCGCATCGCCGCGCCGCGCCAGGTTCTCGAAGCCCAAGACGGCGACCGCCGGGCGCGATGGCGCGACTGCCGCGGCGCGCGGCGGTGCGACTGCCGCGGCGCGCGACGATGCGACTGCCGCCAGGCGCGGCGGCGGGGAAACCGCCGGCGCCGTGCCGTCGCCGCCCAGGCGGGAGCGCACGCCGGCGGTGAACGCCCAGAGCGCCAGCAGCGCCAGCACCACCGCGGCGCCGCCGAGAGCCAGCGCCGATCGGCTCGCCGCCGGCGGCGAGCGGGTAGGCGGCACGCCGCTCGCGGCCGGATCGAGCCTTGCGACGGGGGCGACGAAGCGGTAGCCGGTGCGCGGCACCGTCTCGATGAAGCGGGTCTCGCCGTCGCTGCTTGCGGCGCTGCCGGCGGCGGTCTCGCCGTCGGCGCCGCCGAGCGCGCGGCGGATGAGCCAGACGTTCTTGGCGAGGTTGCTCTCCTCGACCACCGCATCGGGCCAGAGGCTGGCGATCAGCTCCTCCTTGGTGACCAGGTGCCCGGCGCGTTCGACCAGGTACAGCAGGGTGTCGAAGGCCCGCGGCTTGAGCGGGATGGCGACGCCCTCCCGGAGCAGGCGGCGCTCGCGGGCGTCGAGCGTGAAGCTGCCGAAGCGGTAGAGCCGAGGTTGCGGGGTGCTCGGGTGGGGCGGGTCGGTCAGAACGCTCACCTCGCCGGCCGGCGAACGAAAAAAGAAGCAACGGCGAAGCTCCGTCCAGGACAAGTCTAGCGTTCGGGCGTCATCGTGGGCAAGGTCGCACGCCGCCCGGAGCGGCCTCCGGGAGCCGGCGGTGCGCAGGAGGAGAAGCGCATGCACCTGCATTCCGAGACCCGATGCCCGGTCCTGGCGGCCGCGGTCCTGGCAGCCGCCGTCCTGGCAGCCGCCGCCCTGGCAGCCGCGGGTTGCCAGCGGCCGCAGCCGGCCCCGCCCGCGCCGGAGGCGGGCGCCGCGCCCGCCGCGAGCGGTGCGCCGGCCGCCAGCGGTGCGCCGGCCGCGAGCGCCGCGCCCGCCGCCGCCGCCGGTGCGGCCACACCCGCCGCCCCGGCCCCTGCGGTGCACGTGTGCTCGCTGCTCTCCGCGGCGGAGGTCAGCGCGGTGATGGGCAAGACCCTCGTCCAGGGCAAGGGCGGCGGCTGCGACTACGGCCTCGATCCGGCGGTCAAGGAAAAGCAGCTGGCGCAGAGCCGGGAGGCCTTCGCGGGCACCGCCAGGCATGCCGGCGCGAAGGGCGGGATGAACGCCTTCCTGCAGGGCATGGCGCAGGGAGGAGCCAAGCCGCCGCGGCTCGGTGCCGGGATGGCGGGCATGGCGGGCATGGGCGCCGGCATCATGGACCAGATGACCATCTCGGTCAGCGCCAACCGCGACGACCAGACGGAAGCGGCGGTGAAGGCGATCTACGCCAGGACCGGCGAGGTCGTGCGCGGCGCCCTGGCTCCCGAGCGGCACGGCCTCAACGGCGTCATCGAGGGGCTCGACGAGATCGGCGGCGTCGGCGATTGGGCGTTTGCGACCAACGTCGCCGCGGTCAACATGGGCATGGGCTTCACGGTGCGGGGCCGCCTGCTCGAGGCGCGCAAGGGACCCTGGCACGTCACCGTCGGCGCCACGGTATCGCCCGACCCGGGGGTGGCGGCCTTGGACGGGCGCCTGGCCGACCTCGCGCGCGCCCTGATGGCCAAGCTCTAGGCGGCGGCGCGGCGCCGCGCCCGTCGATCGCCGAGGAGAAGATCATGCCGAAGTCAGCCAAGCTCGCCATCCTGCTCGCCTGCGCGCCGTGCACGCTCGGCGCCTGCTCGCGCGGCGCGTCGACCCTCGCGGCCGGTGCCGCCGCCGCGTCCCCCGCGTTCACGACCGCGGCGACCGGCGCCGCCCCCGCGGCCAGCGCCTGCGATCGCCGGCTGGTGTCGGCGCGGGACGCCGCCGCCATCCTGGGCGCGCCGATCGTGGTCACCAAGGACCTGCAGGGAGACCCGCAGTCTTGCACCTTCAAGACCGCCGACTTCCATTCGCTCACCGTCAGCGTGCGTCCCGCTTTGGGCAAGGCGACGGTCGACACCTGGGCCGCCGGCAAGATGGGTACCACGGCGACGCCGCTGGCGGGAGTGGGCGACAGGGCGGTGTGGGTCGAGGACCTCGGGGAGGTGGACGCGCAGAAGGACGACCTGCTCTGCGTCGCCAGCGCCCCGGGTCTCCGGAGGTCTCTGGGCGACCCGCACGCCGCGGCGAGCAGCCGCAAGCTGGGCGCCTTGTGCAACCAGGTCTTCGCCGGATCGTGAGTGGTCCGGGGTCCGCTCCCTGCCAACCGATGCGTGTTCGGCTGGCAGGCGAGGGCACCCGCTGAACCTTACGCCGGAGGAACCGTCCTGCCTAGCAGACCACGCAGGTGACCTGACCGCAGGTGGCGCAGGTGTGGAAGATGCAGCTCCCGGCGCACGAGTGCGTCATCAGCGTGCCGCCGCCGACGGCATCCAGCCGCTCCGGCGCCAGCGCGGCCAGGGTCTCGCGGTTCAAGCTCAGCTTCCTTGCGCTCTTCTTCATACAGGCTCCTTCGCTCCGGCCAGGCGTGGCCGATGGTGGCTGGGCGTGCGCGACGGCAGCAACGCGCGGACAGTCGAGACCACGCCCTGGCGCCATTATCTGCCCTTCCTTAATCGCTGTGGAGATCCACTTGCTCGCACCCCGATGAGACCACCGGTCGACGATCGCCTGGTTGCCGTCTTACATCACTGGTAAGATGGATCTCATGAAAGCCGCAACCCGCGTGACCAGCAAGGGTCAGGTCGTAATCCCTAAACTCGTCCGCGAGCAACTCCGGTGGGTGTCGGGGACTCAGCTTGCGGTCGAGATCCTTGGCGATGGCGCCGTGCGCTTGACTCCTCTCGCCGCCAACGACTCGATCGACATCCTCTTTGGCTGCTTGCAGGATCTCCCGGGAGACCCTGTCGCGGCCCTCGAAGCCGAGCACCGAGCCGAGATCGAAGCGGATGAGCGCCGGCAAAGTCGCGGTCGTTGATGCCTGGGCGATCCTGGCCTTCCTGCGCGCGGAGGAGCCTGGCGCCACCGCAATGCGCCGCTATCTTCGCCGTGCTCAAAGTGGCAACCTCCGCCTGCTGCTCAACCTGGTCAACCTCGGCGAGGTCTTCTACCGCCTACTCCAACTCACCGGCGAAGAGCAGGCGGAGGAACGCCTCGGCCAGGTGAAGGCGCTGCCCATCGACATCGTACCGGTTCGCGAATCCTTGGTTCTTGAAGCAGCTCGAATCAAATCGAGGCACCCCCTTTCCTACGCAGATTCTTTCGCTGTCGCCACCGGCCGGCTGGAGAACGCGCCCGTCCTCACCGGAGACCCAGAGATCCTATCCCTGCCAGCGACCGTTGTGCGTATCCGCAGGCTCGACCGGCATGCGTAAGCCTCGTCCGTCGTAGCGGAACGCGGTCAAGGGATCGACGCCGATGGGCCTTCGCGATGCGGGCCACCGCCAAGCTCAGGGCAGGCTGAAGCTCTGCAAACCGCCGCCGAACAGGCCGAGATAGAGGGTCGTTGGCAAGGCGCCGGCCTACCTGCGCGGCCTGGCCAACGGGTTCATCCACTGCAGGCCCGGGAACCTGGTGAAGTCTGCATCCGTCGAGCACAGCTCGCATTGGTGTTCGATCGCGAGGGCCGCCAGGTGAGCATCCGTGGTCAGATTGCCGCCGGCGCCGAGCCGCTCCAGGAGATCGAAGACGATGGAGGCATGGCGTCGGCCCGGCTCGAGAATGACCACCTGGGGCTGAGCGAGCCACGCGCGGACCTCGTCACAAGCGGCCACCACCGGCAGCGGCTCGCGAAAGATGCGCCGTTGCGTTGCAAGTCGGATGAACCCCAGCATCACTGCCCAGCAAAGCCCAACTGGTCGTGAGTTGCCCAGCGTCTTTTCCCACCATTCCTTCGCTTGAGGGTGAGAAGCCGAGCCGCGATTGTAGGCGTGGACGATGACGTTCAAGTCTGGCAGGATCATCCGGCGTGCTTCCGCGCCAACTCTTCAGCTTCGATCTCGTCCGCCAGTTGGTTCATTTTCTCGGGATCGATACCTGGCTGAAGACCATCGACGAAGGCGCGAATCCTGAACCGTGAGGGCTGAACGGGTTTCTCGGCAATTCCCAGACCGGTTCTCAGGGCTTCGTTCACCACGCCCTTGAGGCTCTTGCCGCTCCGCCGCACGACGCGCTGAAGCTGGTCGGCGACATCGGCGTCCAAAGTGAGAGTCGTCCGCATGTTGGCATCATGATGTTGGCCAAGATTGATGTCAAGATGTCGAGATGTAGTCGCCCGCCGGGATGCCAGCGAGCACCGCAAAGTCGCGCCGCACATACCAGGCGGTCGCGAACGAGCGAAAATGGACCCGTGCATCGACTTGCCTTGGACGGCTGCTCGCGCCGCAAGCTCATCCCTCACCGCGTCCGGCACGTCACGGATCGTGATCTGAACACTCATGACTGCGTTGTGACGCCGCAGACTGCAAAATGCAAGCATCGGTGCGCGCAGCCCTGAGCTGGGCGCACGGCCAGCCCGGCGCAGCGCTAGGGGGTGTACTGGAAGCCCAGGCGGAAAGCGGTGCCGGAGCCGGGGAAGCCGACGAGGACCTGGTAACGGCGGTCGGTGAGATTGTCCAGGCGGGCGCGGAGGTGCCAGGCAGGAGTCAGCTGGAAGGTGGCGCCGGCGCCGACCAGCTGATGGCTCGCGACCGAGTCGCGGTCGGGGACGGGGATCTCGGTATCGAGGTAGCGCGAGACGCCCTGGGTGTCGAGGCGGAGGCGGAGGCGGGGGGTGGCGTCGAAATCGATGTGGGCGCCGCCGATCCAGCGGGGGCGGTGGAGCAGGGGGCCGTCGCCGGCGGTGAGGTCGGTGACCTCCTGGCAGGTGGCGTCGAGGGCGGCGCTCAGGCGGGCGGCGGGGCGCCAGGCAAGGGTCAGCTCGGCGCCGCGGGCTTCGACGGCGGAGCGGTTGACGTGCAGGAACTGCTGGAAGTCGAAGTCGATGAGGTCGCGGAAGTGGTCATAGAAGAGGGTGGCGTCGACGTCCAGGTGGGCGGCGGCAAAGCGGTGGGCGATGCCGGCGTCGCCGCCGGTGCCGATCTCGGGGCGGAGGCTGGGGTTGCCGCCGAGCGCGCGGGGGCTGGCGAGGGCGAAGAAGCTCGGCAGCTTGAAGGCGCGGCCGCCAGAGGCGTGCAGGCGGGTGTCGCCGCCGCCGAGCTGCCAGGCGAGGCCGAGGCGGGGGTCGAGCTCGATGCGGTCGCCGCCGGTGCCCGGACCGGTCACGCGGTCCAGGCGGCCGCCGACCTCGACGGTCACGGCGCTCTCCTGGAGGAGGGCCTCGGTGAAGGCGCCGAAGAGGTTGCGGGTGATGCGGTAGTCGCCGTCGACGTTGCCCTCGAAGGGGACGGCGAGCAGGAGGCTCCGGTTGTCGCCCTTCTCCTCGCCGAGGTCGAGGCCGCCGCTCCACTGGAGGTGCTCGCCGGCGTAGAGGGTGCCGCCGCCGCCGGCGCGCAGCTGGGTGAAGGCGGTGTCCTCGGTCGAGGCCGGCACCTGGTCGAGGACGGCCGGGCTCGTGCGGTCCAGGTCGTGACGGTAGAACGAGGCGCTCCAGCGGCTCGGGTGGTCGCCGCCGTCGAGGTCCAGCTCGGCGAGGACGCTCTGCTCGCCGTGGTCGGAGCGGCGCAGCTCGCCGTCGCCGTAGAGCGGCCCTCCCGAGGCGTCGGTGTAGTCGTCGGCGTGCCACTTGGAGTAGCGGCTGATGAGGCGCACCTGGGCCTGGTCGGCCACCGGCTGGCTGGTGTTGCCGTAGAGGTTGAGCTGGCGGAAGGCGTCGAGGGCGACGCGGTGGCTCTCCTCCTCCCAGCCGCCGCCCAGGAGGTAGGCGCCGGGGCCGAGGTCGCCCGCTACCGAGCCGTTGGCCTGGCGCAGCGAGGCGTTGCCGCCGTCGGCCGCGAGCTGGCCGGTGGTCGGGCCGCGCCGCCCCTGGCGGGTGATGACGTTGACGACACCGGAGAGGCCGGTCGAGCCGAAGAAGGACGAGAGGGGGCCGCGCACCACCTCGATGCGCTCGACCTCGTCGGCCGGCACCCCCTCCAGGTTGAAGACGTCGCCCTCCTCGTTGGTGGGGTCGGTGACCGGCACGCCGTCGACGAGCACCATCGACTTCTCGTCGCCGCCGCGGATCTCGGCGAGGGTGAGGCCGCCGCGGGCGCCATTGGTCAGGATGTCGACGCCGGGGATGAAGCGCATCAGGTCGCCGACCGTGCGCGCCGCCGAGCGCTCCACCTCCTGCCGCTCGAGGACGGTGACCGACGCGGTCGCCGAGGAGAGCGGCCGGGCCACGACGGTCGCCGTCTCGTAGAAGGCCGGCACCGCACCACCGGCGCCGCCGGCCTTCGCCGGCGTCGGCGAAGGCGCCGGAGCGGTCGCCGGTGGCGCGGGCGGCTCCTGGGCGCAGATGGCCATCGCGAGGTGCAGGCCGAGCACGGCGGCGCAGAGGGCGCGCGTCACCTCGGCTCCGCTACGGCAGGGGCACCTGCGGGTACTTGCGCACCACCAGGTCTCCCCAGGTTTCGAGGACCCTGCGCTTGCCGGCGGACAGGTCGCGGGTCACCGGCATGTAGAGCGTGCTGGCGACTTCCATGTCCTCGGTGATCATCAGCATCAACTGATCGATCGCCCCCTCGACCCGAACCAAGTCGCCCAGCGGCATGAACAGGTCCATCACCGGGAAGATCATGTCGTAGACGTAGAGGATGTTCCCGTAGACGAACTGCCAGACCTGGAGGCGGTTGTAGGGTTGTGTGCCGGCGTAGCTGCCGGTGGCGTTCCAACAGTCGACGAACCTCTGCATCAGGCCGTCGTCGAACGGCAGCACCCGGGCCACCGAGTAATAGGCGGTGCCGATCGAGAAATTCGGGGGCTGGGCGAAGCCGAAGGTCACCGGGGTCTGGGATTGCAGCGACTGCCCTGCAAGGGCAGGGTAATACATGAGGATCGGAAAGCCAGGGGCCTGTGAGGGGGCGTTGAAGCCGGCGTTACCGTTGGCGTCAACCGCAACGAAGAACGGCGGCGGCGGAACGTTGAGGAAGGGCGTGCGGGCCAGCACGTTGCAGACGGCCGCCGGGTCCTCGGAGGTCGGCGTCGAGCCGAAGAGCGACCAACTGCCGCTGCCCAATTTGAGCAGCCACGGGAAATACTGACAGATGTACACGATGGTGCCCGGCGGCGGCGGGGCGTTCTTGTAACGGACCTGGAGCGAGATCCTCTGCGTCTCTGCCTGATCGACGTAGACTCCGCGGTCGTCGGTCTCCACGGTGAGCGGCGTTTCCTGGGACAGGATCTGCCCTTGGGCCCGGAGGGCAAGGGAGCCGTTGCCCGCTCCCAGCCACTGGTTGATCAGGTCCGCCGTCACTCCGGGGCCGAAGGGGACGTCCACCAGGCCGCCCTTCGCGCTGTAGGCGGTCTTGTCATATTGGGCGTAGCCGAACGTGCCGATGAGGTTGAAGGTGTCGCCCGGCATGCGCACGACCACGTCGATCGGGCCGTAGTCGTATCTTGCGGATTGCAGGTCGGCGTCCAGGGTGTACTCGGGAATGGCGTTCTGCAGGTCGAGCGCAACGATTCCGGCGCCGGCGTTGATCTCGGCGTGGATCACTCCCGGCGCCAGCGGCGGCAGCGTGCTCGTGGTGGCCGCAAGATCGGCCCCCGGCGCGAATTCAAGGGCGGTATGGCCGATGACGCCGATCGGCACCGCCGCGCGGACGCTGGCCGCGCTGGCCGTCGAGGCGGGCGCGAGTGGCATGTTGGGCACCAGCATGTGGCCGCCCGGCGCCGTCGCCAGCTCTCCTCGATTCCACACCCCGAGCACGCCGACCACCCGGCTGTAGGCGGGGTTGATGAACACCTTGCCCTGTTTGTACAGCGCGGTCAGCTCGGAGCAGTTGCGTGGCCGTTCGGCGATATCGTTGAAGATCCCGTTCTGATAGTAGACCGTGTTGTAGGTGGCGAAGCGCAGCATCACGCCCGCGGCGCCCGTCGCCTGCGCGGCCTGGCGGAGCGCGGCCACCAGCGGCGAGCTCCCAGCCGTCTCCAGCGACGCCGTCGGGATCGTGGTCTGGAAGATGGCGCCGATCGGCCCTGCGATCATCAGGTCCGAGCTGATGTTGCGCGGCACGAAGAAGGAGCGCGAGTACATCCGCTGCGAGACGGCCCCGCCGAGATAGGTCTGGGCGTCCCCGGCCTTGAACGACGAGAGATAGATCTGGCTGCAGAAAGGCGAGGCCGGGTTGATGTCGATCAGGCGGGCCGGCGACGTCCGGCCGCCAATCGTATTGCCGATGATCTGCACCGGCTGGTTGAGGATGGGATCGGACGGCGACGCGGGCTGGCCGTAGGCGAGGTCGCCGCCGCGGGTCAGCGAACGGGCATTGTTGGCCGCGTGCTGGATGAAGCCGCAACCCTGGCCGCCGTAAAAGTTCCAACGGCTGGGCAGATGGGAGACCGGGTCGCTGCCGCAGGAGTCCGAGGGGCCTTCGGTGCTCTGCGGACAGGAATCGCGGTAGGGCTCGATCGCCCAAGGGCGGAACGAGTCCCGAAAGTTCTCCGGCGTGATCGGCGGCTGCAAGTTGCCGAGGAAGGCCCAGTCGAGGGCGGCGGTGGCGGCGTCGTACACCGGGAGGTAGTCGTTGTTGTTCGAAGTGCAGACATCCCACTCCAGGTAGCCCTGGAAGTAGATGCGGGGGAACGACAGGACGCTCATCGGGTAACCTCCTTGCTCTCGATCCGCTGCGGGCCTACGGCGGCGGTCCTTTGCCGGTGGGCGCGCTTCATCGACCAGACATAGTCCAGGAAAGTGTAGCCGTCGAGGCTCGGCGGGATCCCGACGTAGTAATTGAGGTTGCCGTTCTGCGTGTAGGCCAGGTTGAAATACGTGCCGTTCGGTTTGATCGACGCCAGGTGGTGGCAGGTGATGCAGGACGATTGCGTCTGAAAGGCGGATTCGATGGTCGAGTTGGCGAGCAGCGTAGGTTGTCCCGTAGCCGGCACGGTGAAGTCGGTCTGCACGCCGTCCAGTTGATAGTGGGCGAACACCGAGCCCTGGCTGCCCAAAGCGCTTTGGTGGGACGCGTTCGCGGCCTGGGTCTCCGGCGTGAGGGGCAACTCCAGGTGGGCGGCGGTGAACTGGCTGTCGAAGACGTTCTCGAAAGTGATCCAGACCCAGTTCGGCATGCTCTTGTTGCTGATGTGCATGCCGGCCAGGGCGGCATAGCCCACCGCCCAGCCGGCGGGCTGGCCATCGCGGTCGAATTGCTGGTAATAGGCGTTGAC
>Ga0070733_10002938_pt1 | contig 11830 bp, 8 predicted proteins | sample Coa_R1_9_FD_66450 | JGI IMG/M metagenome (GOLD analysis project Ga0070733, IMG submission 66450) | Surface soil microbial communities from Centralia Pennsylvania, which are recovering from an underground coalmine fire - Coalmine... | ecosystem: Environmental > Terrestrial > Soil > Unclassified ... | reverse complement strand
GCAGGTGATGCCGGGCAACGGCTGCCACACGTCCCGCTGCCCGCGGCGGATCCGCACCTGCCACACCGACAGTTCGCCTGGGGCGCGACGCTGCGCACCGATCACTACGGCAACACGATCGCGCCCACCCATGACTGCCTCCTGCTGTTCGACGTGATCGGCCGTCCGACGCCTCAATACGTGCGCATACTTGAGTCGTCGCTACGCGAGCTCGAGCACGCCTTCCCGTGGGGTCCGGACGGTCTTCTGTTCACCGCTGGGTGGGGGTCGGCCTACTTCAAGCTGATCGAGGCGAAGTCCCCGATCCCAGCAGCCAAAGCACTCTCGGACTTCGAGCTTCCGACCATCGATCCCTACCACCTGTGCCTGCACCTCGCCTGCGACGACGAGAGCCGGCTTCGCGAGATCGAAGCTGCCCTAGTTCATGGCGCGGCGCTTGCCGGCGTTCGCCGCAATCTATCGCTGGCAAGCATCCTGAACTGGCGCGAAACGCGCACGGGTTTCACCGGCCCGGGGCTTCCAGCGGCCAATCAGGATGTGGGCGGAATCCCCGCAAACCATCCGGTTTCGAGTTCGACGCCTCTATTCATGGGGTTCAAGTCGGGTCTCAACCGCAACCAGGCCACCGAGGACGATGTCGCGATCCCCACGGGTGCATTTGCCGACGGCACCACGATGCACGTCAGCTACATGCGCCTGCGGCTCGACAGCTGGTACCAGGGCCTCAACGAGCGCGACCGTGTCGCCCGCATGTACGCGCCGCAGGTCACTCCGGGGGAGGCGGCCCGTTTCACGACAGATGCCGCAAGCGATCCGCAGCTGCTGAAGCAGGCGATCCAGCGCTACGGCGTCATCGGCCACGCGCAGACCTCCGCTCGAGCCCGCCGGAACGGCCGCCCGATCATTCTCCGCAGGGACTTCAATACCGTCGACGGTGGTCAGGCAGGCCTGCACTTCGTGTCGCTGCAGCGCACGATTGAGGACTTCGTCACGACGCGCACGGCGATGAACGCATCCTCCGCGCAACTCGCAAACCCCGCGATCGGCGACACCGTCAACAACGGGATCAACGAGTTCATCTTCGTACTGAAGCGAGCCAACTACGTCCTGCCGTCCCGACCCGACCGTTCGTTCCCGATGCTGCCCGGTCGCAGCAACGCACTCGTCTGAGCCCGTGCGGATTACCGAACACAACCCCGTCCAGCTGCTCGTTCGCCTGCTGCTCGTCTGCGCTCTGGCGCTCGGTGCCGCGGGTGCGCTCGCCACAACGGCCCGGGCGGACGGAGACCCCGGCAGCGACGTGCTCGTCTACCAGTCGCTGTTCCTCGCGTCAGACTCGGGCATCTCCTTGGCCGAGCAGGCGCGGCTCGGGAACCTCCTCGACCAGGCGAACAAGGCGGGGTTCCCGGTTCGCGTGGCGATCATCGCCAAACCCGACGACCTCGGCTCCGTGACGGCGTTGTGGCGGAAGCCGAGAACCTATGCCCGCTTTCTCGGGATCGAGCTGTCGCTGGCCTACAAGGGACGGCTGCTGGTGGTGATGCCGAACGGAATTGGGTTCAACTGGCCCGGTCACCCGGCCACGGCGAGCTACGGGATCCTCAGCCGCGTCAGGCAAACGAGCGGCACCGCGGGTCTCGCGACGGCGGCCGAGCACTCGATCACCGCGCTGGCCGCAGCTCAGGGCGTTCACCTGGCATCCCCGAGTACGACTGCCACAATCAGCTCGCAGACTCGCAGTCAGAACAGCCAACCCGCAGGCACGGTGCGCTCGGCATCAACCAGCACACGTGCGCTCGCCTTCATCGCCCTGGCGCTGCTGGCCGCGGCGATCGTCGGCGCGCGGGTGCTCTACGGTCGACACAGGCTGGCCGTTACCGCGACTACGAAACGCCTCGCCAGCCGGGTGCTGGCCAACCGCCGCGTGTCGCTGAGCGTGACTCTGACCGGTGCCGTCGCGGTTCTGGTCGCGGCGTTCTTCGCCGCGTCGCCGTTCCAACAGGCCGCACCTGCCTCGGGGCTGAGCACCAACCCCGTCCTCGACCCAGGCACTGCGCTGGCCCGTCCCGCCAACAACTTCACGCTGGTGAATCAATTCGGCCAGTCGGTCTCCCTGCATAGCTTCCGCGGCAAGGTCGTGATCCTCGGCTTCAACGACTCCGAGTGCACGACCATGTGCCCGCTGACCACCACAGCGATGCTCGATGCAAAGGCAATGCTGGGGGCCGCCGGCTCAGACGTACAGCTGGTGGGCGTGGACGCCAACCCCAAGGCAACCTCGATCGAGGACGTCATGTCCTACTCCGAGGTCCACGGCATGGTGCACGCGTGGGACTTCCTGACGGGCTCGCTCCCGCAGCTCAAGAGCGTCTGGCACGACTACAGCATCGGCGTCGAGATCAGCCACAACCTCGTGGACCACGACCCGGCGATCTTCGTAATCAGCCCGCAGGGGCAGATCGCCAAGCTCTACCTCACTCAGCAGTCCTACGCAGCCGTCGGCCAGCTGGCGCAGCTTCTTGCTGGCGAGGCCTCAAGCCTCCTGCCCGGCCACCCGCAGGTTCACTCGCACCTCACCTACTCCCACATCACCGGGATCAACCCCGCCGAGAGGACCTCGATCCCGCTAGCAGCAGGGGGGAAGCTCAAGCTCGGGCCTGGGCACGCCAGGATCGTGCTGTTCTTCGCCACCTGGGATCGCCAGATCCTCGGACTCAGCGGAGGGCTGGAAGGACTCAAGCACTACCAATCATTGGCGCTCCGCGAAGGCCTTCCGCCACTGACAGCCGTCGATGAGGGAAGCGTCGAGCCACCAGGGGCGCTTACCTCGTTCATCAAGACGCTGCCGTCGGGCCTGAACTATCCGGTGGGCGTCGACACCACGGGCCGGCTGGCCGACGGGTATGAGGTTGACGGACAACCGTGGCTCATGGAGCTCAACTCCTCCGGAAACATCGCCTTCTATTACTCCGTGGCCGCGCTCGGATGGCCAACCACCGCCAAGCTCGCACATCTCGCCCGAGTCGGACTTCAACGGGTACCGGCGACCACCGGGGCTGCTGCACTCACAGGCTCACCTCCCAAACTCGCCGCCCTGCACCATCAGGCCTCTCAGCTGATCGGCGATTACGCAGGCCTCGCCAAGCGGATCCGCTCACTACGCGGCTACCCGATCGTCCTGAACGTCTGGGCGTCCTGGTGCATTCCCTGCCGCGCCGAATTCAACCTGTTCGCGGACGCCTCAGAACGGTACGGCCGCAGCGTGGCCTTCCTCGGCGCCAATACCTCGGACTCAAGCGGCGACGCCCGAGCGTTCCTGCACCAACATCCGATCAGCTATCCGAGCTACAGCGTCTCGAACACTGGTCAGCTGTCCCCGCTTGCCTTCGTCGAGAGTCTCCCCACGACGATATTCATCAACAAGAACGGAAAGGTCGTCAACGTCCACATCGGGCAGTACGACACCCAGGGCGTGCTTGACTCGGACATCGAAAGCTATACGTCGTAGGGATCGTCGAGCCAAAAACAGCAGGAACCCCAGTAACTAAGGGAAGTTCCTGCAATTCGCAGGATGCCGGAGGAGGGACTCGAACCCCCGACACGCGGATTATGATTCCGCTGCTCTAACCGACTGAGCTACTCCGGCTGGAGTGGTCTGGCGAGTCTATAAGCTCACCGGGACTCACCGCCCCCAGATGGGGAACGCTGTCGGCGAGCCCTTCAGATGCTGGCGATTCCGAACTTCTCAGAGGGCCGCGACCCGCGGACGATTGCGTCGCTGGCGGCGGCGCTCACCGGCGTCGACGGCGTGCGGCTGATCGACACCCACAGCGATCCCGACCACAACCGGACCGTCTACACGTTGGCCGACGTGGGTGGTGGGCCGTCGGCGTCGCTGGCCGATGCACTCACCGCGGGCGCGGCGCGTGCGATCGAGCTGCTGGACATCGCCACGCATGACGGCATGCATCCGCACGTCGGGATGCTCGACGTGGCACCGATCGTGTACATGGAGGACTCCGAGCGGGGTGCCGCGTGCGCCCAGGCGCTCGTCCTCGGGGAGCGCCTCGGTGATGAGCTCGGGCTACCCGTCTTCATGTACGGCGTCCTCACCGACTGGCGGGTCACGCGAGCGGATATCCGCCGCGGTGGGCCATGGGCACTTAAGAACCGGATCGATACGGGTGAGATCACACCGGACTTCGGTCCTCGCAGGCTGCATCCGCGAGCCGGTGCCGTTCTGGTGAGCGCCCGACCCCCGCTGATCGCGTTCAACGTCGAGCTCGCCCCGCCGGCGACGCTGGAGACGGCCCAGCGGATCGCGGCACTGATCCGTGAGGGCGGCCCGGAGGGTCTCCCAGCGGTCAAGGCGATCGGCCTGACGCTGCCGCACCGCGACGACATCGCCCAGATCTCGACCAACGTCGAGGACTACCGTCAGACGAACCTCGCGGCGCTCGTTGCGGCGATCGCGAGGCACGCCACCCCGGTCCGTGCGGAGCTCGTCGGGGTGCCGCCACGGGCGGCGTTCGAGGGCTTCCCGGATGATCTCCCGGTCCGCCATCGGCGGTACCTCGAGGATGCCCTGCAGAGCGCCGTGGGCAGCAGGCCGAATACCCACTAAGCTCCAACTCACCAATGGCCCAGGCAAAGCGCAAACGCCAGACCAAGCATCGCGGCAACGCCGGCGGTGTGATCGAGGCGCGTGGGCGTACCGGCCGCCCGCCGAGCGCCGAGGAGAAGAAGCGCTCCGAGCGTGAAAAGCGCCGGGACGATCGGATGTACCGGAAGCCGACCTGGAAGGGCTCGATTCAGCGCGCGCTGCTGGCCGGCGTGTTCGTGTTCGTGATCCAGGTGATCGTGTACCACAACAAGAAGAACGGGGTGATGGCCGCGGTCTTCACCAGCGCGATGGCCGTGGTGCTCTACATGGGCATCGGCTACTACATGGAGACATTCCTGTGGCGCCGGCGGATGGCCAAGAAGCAGGCGGCCACGCCGCGGCGATGATCGACGTTCGCAGCTTCACGGTCGGACAGCTGCAGGAGAACTGCTACGTCGTCCGCCGGCCTGATGCGACCGGCGCCGTGATCGTCGACCCAGGGGATGAGGCTGAGCGGCTGATCCAGGCGATCACCGCGCTCGGCATCGAGTCGCTCGAGGCGATCCTGCTGACGCATTGCCACTTCGACCACGTCGGCGCGGTCAAGGCGGTTCACGATGCCACCGGCGCGCCCGTGTGGTGCCCGGAGCTCGAGGTCGAGCTGCTCGCCGACGTCAACTCCTCCACGTTCCCGGGCTTCGGGCCCTTCGAGAGCTACAACGCCGAGCACACGGTCGCCGGCGGTGAAGCGCTGGAGCTCGCCGGGATCACCTTCGACGTCCGCTTCACGCCCGGCCACAGCCCGGGCCACGTCGCATACGCCGTGCGCGATGAGGAAGTCCTGCTGTCCGGTGATGTCCTCTTCCAGGGCTCCGTCGGCCGTACCGACCTACCCGGCGGCGACTGGCCGACCCTCCGCGCCTCGATCGGCGCGCTGATCGACGAGTTCCCGCCCGAGACCCGCATCTACCCGGGCCACATGGGAGTGACGACGCTCGGCCAGGAGCGCGCCACCAATCCGTTCCTCCGCGAGCTCACGCCCCAGTCGTGAGCAGCCGCGCAGCGAAGGCGGCGCGGCGATGATCCAGGCGCCGAAGGGGACCTATGACGTCCTGCCACAGGACATGGAGCGCCGGCGCGCGCTGGCCAACCACGCCGAGCGCATCCTCGGCGCCGCGGGGTACCGCCGGATCGAGACGCCGGTCTTTGAGTCCACCGAGCTCTTCGCCCGTGGCGTCGGCGAGGCCACGGACATCGTGCAGAAGGAGATGTACAGCTTCGATGACGGCGGCGGCCGCTCGCTGACGCTGCGTCCGGAGGGCACCGCGCCGGTCTGCCGTGCCTACATCGAGCACGGCATGCACAAGCTGCCACCGCCCGTGAAGCTCTGGTACCTCTCATCATTCTTCAGGGCGGAGAACCCGCAGAAGGGCCGCTACCGCCAGTTCTGGCAGGTGGGAGCCGAGGCCATCGGCTCAGACAGTCCCGAGACGGATGCCGAGGTGATCGTGCTGCTCGCCGAGCTGCTCGAGGCGATGGGCGTCAAGGGCACCCGGCTCCGGCTCGCGAGCCTGGGCCAGCCGGAAACGCGCGGCGCCTACCGCGAGGAGCTGACCGCGTACCTGCGAGCGCACGAGGACCAGCTGTCTGCGGAGGTCAGGGCCCGCATCGATCTGAATCCGATGCGTGCGTTCGACGCGAGCGACCCAGGCACCCAGGCGGTGATGGCCGAGGCGCCGAGGCTGCTCGACCGCCTGGACCCTGACGACGCGGTCCACTTCGCTGAGGTTCGGGAGCTGCTCGACGTCGCCGGCATCCCGTACGAGCTCGACTCGACACTGGTGCGCGGCCTGGACTACTACACGCGCACGCTGTTCGAGTTCACCAGCGACGCGCTCGGCGCCCAATCCGGTGTCGGCGGCGGTGGTCGCTACGACCGCCTGATCCAGCAGCTTGGCGGGCAGCCAACCGCCGGCATCGGCTGGGCCGCGGGGCTCGAGCGCATTCTGCTTGCGGCGCCCGAGCAGCCCGTGGCGACCGATGTGGTGGATCTGCTGGTGACCGTCGCCGACCGCGAGAGCCGCCCCGCGCATCTGGCTGCCTTCGAGATCGCGCGTGAAGCACGGCGCGCCGGCCTAGCTGCACAGCTCGAGCTGACCGGCAGGTCTCTGAAGAGTGCGCTCAAGCACGCAGATCGCATCGAGGCTCGCTACGTTGCAATCGTGAACGACGGCGAGCAGGCAAGCCTGAAGGACATGTCCAGCGGCGAACAGCACGAATTGGCAACCGGCGCGGTGATCGCAGCGATCCTGCGGGGGAGTCGGATGTGATGAGACAGTCACCGCGCGCAAACGGCTTCCGCGACGCCTGGGCTGCCGAGCTCACCGCGCAGCGCACCGGGTCTGACGCGCGCGTCGCCGGTTGGGTCCATCGCCGCCGCGACCACGGCGGGCTGATCTTCATCGACCTGCGTGACCGCTCGGGCCTCGTGCAGCTGGTCTTCCACCCGGAGAGCGCGTCCGAAGCCCATGCAACCGCGCATAAGTTGCGTTCCGAGGATGTGATAACGGTCTCTGGCGCTGTGGTCGCGCGTGAGCTCAAAGACGTGAACCCCAAACTCGTGACAGGTGAGATCGAAGTCGACGTCGCCGAGATCGAGATCCTCTCCGACGCCGAGACGCCGCCGTTCCAGGTCGATGAGGACGGTCCCGTCGATGAGAACCTGCGCCTGCGCCACCGCACCTTGGATTTGCGCCGCACGCCGATGCGCGAGGCTTTGGAGCTCCGTCACCGCGTCGTCCAGACGATGCGATCGGTGCTTGACGAGCGCGACTTCCTGGAGATCGAGACGCCTTTCCTGACGCGCTCGACCCCCGAGGGCGCCCGCGACTTCCTGGTCCCGGCCCGCACCGATCCAGGGTCGTTCTATGCGCTCCCGCAGTCCCCGCAGCTGTTCAAGCAGCTGCTGATGGTGGGCGGGCTCGAGCGGTACTACCAGATCGTTCGCTGCTTCCGCGACGAGGACTCGCGCGCCGACCGCCTGCCCGAGTTCACCCAGCTCGACATCGAGATGGCGTTCGTCGACGAGGACGACGTGCTCGAGATGATGGAGGCCGTCTACGGCGCGGTGTTCGCTTCCGAAGGGTTCCCGGTCCGGCCGGCTCCGTGGGAGCGCGTCACCTGGACCGAGGCGATGAGCCGCTGGGGCTCGGATCGGCCCGACCGGCGGTTTGGGTTGGAGCTGCATGATTTGAGCGAGGCGGTCGCATCCTCCGAGTTCCAGGTGTTCTCCGGCGCCCTCGCTGCTGCTTCGGGCACCGTTCTCGGGGTGAATGGCGGTCCGTTGGAACTGCCCCGGTCTGATCTCGATGCGCTGACCGAGTTCGCCAAGCAGTACGGCGCCAAGGGCCTGGTCTGGGCGTTCGTCCAGGAGGACGGCTCGCTGCGCTCCCCGATCGCGAAGTTCCTCTCCGAGGCTGAGATTGACGCGATCAAGGCGGCTTTGTCGGCAAAGGTCGGCGACGCGCTGTTTGTGGTGGCCGATCAGCTGCCCGTTGCCCGCGCCGTGCTGGGCGCTCTGCGTCTCGAGCTCGCCCGGCGGTTTGCATTGATTCCGGACGATGCACCTCACGACCTGCACTGGGTCGTGGAGTTCCCGATGTTCGCGCCTGATGGTGAGGGCGGCTGGACCGCCGAGCACCATCCGTTCACCGCGCCGACCGGAGATCTGAGCGACCCGGCATCGTTGCTGTCGCGTTCCTACGACCTGGTGCTCGACGGCAACGAGGTCGGCGGCGGCTCGATCCGCATCCATGAGACCGATGTGCAGCGGCGCGTCTTCGAGATCATCGGCCTGGACGAGGAGGAGGCGAACGCCCGCTTCGGCTTCCTGCTCGATGCCTTCAAGTACGGAACCCCGCCACACGGCGGCATCGCCATGGGCATCGACCGCCTGATTGCGATCCTCGCTGGCCGCGACAACATCCGCGAGGTGATCGCCTTCCCCAAGGCCACCTCCGGCGCCGACCCGCTGACCGGCGCGCCGGCGCCCGTCGATGACATCCAGCTCCGCGAGCTGGGCCTCCGCCTCCGCTGAACCTGTAACAAAAGCGTGCCATTTCTCGGACTCGCGGCCCGCGTGTCCGACCATGCTCGCTCATGGTCCCGCGGCGCGAACTTTGTGCGTATACCCCGCAGAACGAGGGGTATACGCACAAAGTTCGGCTCGCGGAGCTAGCTGGGAGGCAATCCGGGTGCGTCACGTGGGCCCAGCTCCGCGCGGTTGGTGTGGCCGAGCGGACGATCAGGCGCTGGACGGACATCGGTTATCTCGTGCCGATACCTATGCTGGCCCGCGTCTACACGGTCGGCCCTGGTGCGGATGACGAGCGAACAAGACTCCTTTCCCTAGCCCTATTCGCCGGTCCCGGCGCGGCGCTCAGTCACGGAACCGCCGCGCATTGGCGCGGGTGGCTGCGATACCCCGTGGCCGTGACTCATGTGAGCACGCCCCGCCAGATCCGCGCCGAGCTCCGCGACGTCCACTTTCATTGCCGTCGTGAACTCCCGCGCGAGCTCATCAACGGCATCCCGTGCACCACCCCGATTCAAACCCTCCTCGACCTGGCTGCCACCGACAAGCCCGGCAAGCTCGTCAACTGCTCACTCGCGCAACTCGACTTCGAGCGCCGCCTCGACGCCCACGCGATCCGTGAAGCGTGCGGCCGCGGGAAACCCGGTAGCGCGACCCTCATCGAGGCGCTGAACTCCTACATGCCGCAACTGGCCCGCACCAAGAGCGACCTCGAGGACGAGTTCCTGTACGTGTGCCAGCGGTTCAAGATCCCGCTGCCGGAGGTGAACACGTACGTCCACGGGGAGGAGGTCGACTGCTTCTGGCCCGACCTCGGCCTGGCCGTCGAGCTCGATGGCGGCGGCAACCACAGCTCGACGGCGCAACGCCGCCGCGACCAGCGCAAAGCCCTGCTGCTGCGCTCTCACGGCCTGACGGTGGTCCGCTACAGCGAGGACCAGGTCTTCAACGACCCGAAGCACGTGGCAGCCGACACGCTCGCCCAGCTCGACCAGCGGCGCAGGCTCACGCTCTGACTCAAATATCCTGCTTAGGGCATGGACACGCTTGCCTTCGAGCACCACCTCACCTCTCCGCAGGGCGAGGGCCACGTCCCAGACAACGCGTTCACCGTCACCTTCGGCGGTGGCGAGTGCTGTGATGAGGTCACCTTCAGCATCCAGACCGACGGCACCACCGTCACCGACGCCGGCTTCAGCGCCAACGGCTGCGGTGCGTCGCACGCCGCGTCCTCGGCGGCGGTCACCCTCGTCCGCGGCGAGACGCTCATCGACGCCGCTCGCATCGGTCCGGCACAGATCGCTGACGAGCTCGGCGGACTGAGCGCCGGGAAGCATCACGCCGCATCGGTGGCCGCGGACGCGCTGGCACGGGCGCTGGGGGCGGCAGTCCGATCGCGTGGCGCTGTGGCCGGTCCCGCTGGACCGCCCACGACCAGGACGCTCGTGGCAATGTCGGGTGGCGTCGACTCGAGCGTCGCCGCGCTGCTGGCCGCAAACGACGGCGAGGCCGTCGCAGTCACCCTGGAGCTCTGGTCTGACACGGAGAACGACGCCGAGCAGAGCTGCTGCTCAACGAGCGCCGTCTCACAGGCGCGAGCGCTGGCCCACCAGATCGGGCTCCCGCATTTCACCCTCGACCTCAAGAACGAGTTCCGCGCCGGCGTCGTCGAGCCGTTCATCGCCTCCTACGCCGCCGGCGACACCCCGAACCCCTGCGTCGGCTGCAACGGCCAAGTACGGCTGGATGCGATGCTCGACTTCGCAGACCGCCTCGGTTGCGACACGCTCGCAACCGGGCACTACGCGCGCCTCGAGGACGGACTACTGAAGGTCGCCGCCGATCCGGCCAAGGACCAGACGTACATGCTCGCCGCACTGAGTTCCGACTCGCTCGCGCGTATGCGCTTTCCGCTGGGCGAGTACGAGAAGCCGCAGGTTCGCGAGATCGCGGCGGCAGCGGGCCTTCCGGTCGCGACCAAGGCGGATTCCCAGGACCTCTGCTTCCTGGCGGGAACGACACGCCAGCGCTTTCTTCAGCGCCACGGGACCGCCGATCCACAGCCCGGGCCGGTCGTCGATCCCGACGGCAACGTTCTGGGGGAGCATCAGGGCCACGAGCTCTTCACCGTCGGACAGCGCCGCGGTCTCGGCGTCTACTCGAGCGAGCCGCTCTACGTGATCGACAAGGACGCCGCCAGCAATCGTGTGCTCGTGGGCCCAAGGGAAAAGCTCCTCACGAGCCGCGTGCGGGTGCGCGGAGCCCGGCTGCATCGTGACGGCTCGCAGGTGGACCGCGTGAAGCTCCGCTACCGCTCGAAGCCGCTGCCGGCGCGGATCGCCGACTCACCGGGCGCGGGCAATCACCGCGAGCTCACACTCGAGCTCGACGAGCCCGTCGCAGGCGCCGCCCCCGGTCAGCTCGCCTGCCTGATGGACGGCGAACTGATCATCGGCTGGGCGACGATCACAAGGTGACCGGCGCGTGCCAGACGATCAGAGGCTGACGGTCTGGCCCGGCTCGGCCGCGTACAGCCGATCCGTCAGCCCGTGACCGGCAAAGGCGGCCCGGATCTGCTCGAGCCCCTGCGTGAAGTGCGACCAGCCCTCGAAGTGCACGGGTATGACGGCCCGTACACCGAGCCGTTCGGCAGCGATCGCCCCACGGTCGCTCGACAGGGTCAGGTAAGCGCCATCGAAGCGGGTCGGGATCTGCACGGCTCCCACGAACAGGATCGCGACATCGATCGGACCGATCCGCGAGGCGACCTCGTCGACGACATCGAGGGAGGCGTTGTCCCCCGAGACGTAGACGGTGTCCTGCCCCTTACAGCTCAGCACGAATCCGATCACCGGCCCGGTGATCGGCTCGGCGCCCGGTGGCCCGTGAAGGGCCGGAACCGCGGTGACCGTTACATCTCCGACCGACACCGCAGACCACGGCTCGATCCCCTGAGAACCACCACCCAATCGCTCGGCGCCGGCAGTCGTCGTCAGCACCATTCCGGCTCGCGGGAGGAACTCCCGCCCGGCTGGATCCAGGTTGTCCGCGTGGTGGTCGTGCGAGAGCAGCACCACGTCGACAGGCTCGATGCGCGCGGGAGCGAGCGCAGGTGAGGTCGTCTTGGTGAGGCC
>Ga0070733_10002937_pt1 | contig 11831 bp, 9 predicted proteins | sample Coa_R1_9_FD_66450 | JGI IMG/M metagenome (GOLD analysis project Ga0070733, IMG submission 66450) | Surface soil microbial communities from Centralia Pennsylvania, which are recovering from an underground coalmine fire - Coalmine... | ecosystem: Environmental > Terrestrial > Soil > Unclassified ... | reverse complement strand
TTGGATATACCCGGCGGTTGTGCCGGGGACATCTGTGCGCGCAGCATTGCCAGTTGATCGGCGCTGATGGCCTGGGTAGCCATGAAACCACCTTCCCCATCCGGGCCCATATGCTCTTTATCGATCAACTGCGCCTCGATACGCACTTCACCGGAACGCAACTCGCTGCTAGGGTGCAGGCGCAGCACCGGCATGATGCGCAGGGTGTAGTGATGCTGGCGCGCGTACTGCACCAGGTGATCCTGCCAATCCCTTTTTAAGGTAGCCTCGACCTGGTTTAGCTGCTGGTGGTCTTTGAAACTGAGATAAATGTCGTATATCTCAGGAGCCAGTCGTCGTCCCTCACCCTGGAGCAACGATTGATCCTCCATTTCGCGTTCCAGTCTACGCAGCACCTGCGCGGGCTGTAATCTGCTAGGGAAAAGAAGCGCAAAGGGGCGTTCCACCATGCGCTGTAACAATGATTCAATTTTTGAGAGCGGGTTCTGGCGAGTTTTCACCCTGCTCAACCTCCCTTTTGGAGAAGCAGACGCGCTTGCTGCGCATCTGCCGCAATCTGGGCCTTCAGCGCATCAATGCCGTTAAAGCGTTGCTCGTTCCGTAGGCGCGATATGAAGTTAATGGTTATACGCTGATCGTACAGATCGAGTTGAACATCGAGGAGATGCGCTTCTACCAGGCGCCCTGTCTCCTGCTGCCCACCAAAGGTCGGACGGACGCCAATATTCACCACGCTGTTCCACCTGTTCTGTTGATCATCATAAGAGACGGGTATCTGATCTATCGCGTCACTTTCTCTGGCATTGTCTGTATACACCAGCGCGGCATATACCCCATTGGCCGGCAGGAGCTTATGCGCTTCCGGCAGCAGGTTCGCTGTTGGAAAGCCCAGCAGTCTTCCGCGCTGATCGCCTTTGACGACGATGCCGCTGGCGACGACCGGGTGCCCCAGTAACTCATTCGCCGCTGTGATCTGCCCCTCACTTACATATGAACGGATGCGGGTGCTGCTTATGCGCGTGCGCTCCACTGCTTCCAGTTCAACAGGCAGGATGAGTATTTGATGATCCTGTCCGTATTGTTGCAGGAAAGCGACATCGCCCATCCTGTTGTGTCCCAGGCTGAAATTGTTGCCGATGACCATGGCCTGGATACGAAAGTGCGCCCTCAGTTCATCCAGAAATGCGCTGGCGGTCATGGCTGCCACTTCTTGCGTGAAGTGAATCACAATATTATCTGCTACCTGACCATACTCTTTCGCGAGAGCCAGTTTCTCTTCAAGCGTGGTCAGGCAATCCAGTTGAATGGCCGGTCTCACCACCAGTAAGGTATGTGGCGAGAATGTTACCATGACTGGCTTGCAGCCTAAAGATCGAGCCACCGCACCCAGTTCATGCAACAGACGTTGATGCCCTCGATGTATCCCATCAAAATTGCCGATGGTGATGGCGATTGGTTCGTTCCCCGATACGGTTGTTACAAAGTCCATATGTTGTCTGACACAATTATCCTATGTAGGGACGCGATTTATCGCGTCTTCAGGCTTATAGTACCACAGTAACCCCTTACAGGCAATAACGTAGAGTCATTGCACCAGGGTTTGTGAAATAATACCAGGGAGGCCAGGATGGGGACAAGGTAACGAGAGAGTAGCAGGTATCCTGATGAACTTTGCCGACCGAATGGGGGCAAAATTCATCAGGATGGCAGGCTATTTTTCCCGCCATTGACCTGCACATCCGCTAAATATCCGGAGCGGTGAGGCCGTGCATGCCGAGGGAGTAGGCGATTTCGCCGCCGTGATGCAGGTCATGCTCGATGACGTGCCAGATGACCCATGCGCGGGTGTAGGTGTATATCTGGCCTTCCCACTCATCCTGGACAGTAGACTGTAAATCTGCGAGCGTATAGCGCCCCAGCACCTCCTGCATGACCTGCCAGGTTTTTTCCAATCCGCTCACCAGCTCATCCGCAGAGCGTGGGAGACTCCCAGGCCCATCCCACTCATGAAAAGCGCCGAAGTCCTCATCGCCCTCTTCCAGATTATAGTGGAACCACCCGGCACGCACCGCAATCACGTGACGCGCCAGCTCATCGATTGAACGCAGTTCAGGCGCTGCACGGAGTGCAAGCTGCTCTGGTGAGAGTCGAGCGAGAGCTATGCTCAATTGATTCTGGTAGTTTTGCCAGCCCTGGGTAAAGAACGCCAGAGTCTCGCTTGTTTCGCTCATATTTTTCGCTCCTTGTGGCTACAATAAGATGAAACGTCCCCCTGCTATTTTACACGATTGAGGGAGTGTTTGTACATATGTACTATCTAATGATTTTTGATGATCGAATGCGGTAATAGCAAGAGGACTTGCTCCTGCTCTGGATACTGCTGGTAAAATACACATGAGAGAAATGTCAGAGACAGGAGTGCATACACATGGTTGCTATATCGATACAAATCGAGGGACAGGATGGCCTGACGTGGCCGCGCTGGAAAAAGCTGGTTGACGAGGTTGAAGGGTTGGGTTTTGCCGGGTTGTATCGCTCGGATCACTTTACCAACGCGCGCCCGCCGGATAAGGCATCGTTGGAGATGGTCGTTTCGCTGGCCTACCTGGCGGATCATACACAACATATTTTCTTTGGGCCGCTTGTTGCGCCGCTTTCGTTTCGTGATCCCACGCTGCTGGCCCGGCAGGCTGCCGCGTTGGATGATCTGAGCGATGGGCGCATGATTCTGGGGCTTGGCGCGGGCTGGCTGGAGCGCGAGCACATGCTCTTTGGCCATGAACTTGGTGATATACCCACGCGTATGGCGCGCTTTGAGGAGGGGCTGGAAGTGATTACGCGCTTGCTCAAGAGCGATGACCCGGTCACATTTGAGGGTCGTTTCTACCGGTTGCGCGGCGCAACGCTCTTGCCCCGCCCGCAGCGTCCCGGTGGGCCGCGCATCCTTATCGGCGGCAATGGCATCAAACGCACATTGCCTCTGACCGCGCGTTATGCCGATGCCTGGAACGCCAATTTCATTACACCGGAAGCGTTTCGCGAGCGTTCAACTGCGCTTGATGCACTACTCAAGGCCGCTGGGCGTAGACCAGGTGCTGTCCGGCGCAGTGTGATGCTCGGCCTGTTTTTCGGGAGTGATCCGCTAGAAGTTGACCGGCAGTTAAGCTGGCGTCACAATGTGTCTGAACTGGCGGACAAACCCATGGATGCTGTTATTGAAAGTATCCACGCCCAGGGACGCGCGCTCGCGGGCACGCCTGAGCATATAATCAGGCAGATACAGGCGTATGCCAGCGCGGGTGTCGATGAATTGATGTTGCAATGGTTCGATACGGCTGATATCAAGAGGTTACGCGACTTCGGCGAGGGTGTGCTGCCGCGAATCTGAAAAACCTACTTGTTAGCTATAGGAGCACTTTGATAGGTTGCCATATTTGTTGCTCTCCATCCCACCCGGCGATAGCCAGAAATCGCCCCAGGTGATCGTAAACGCGTGCCAGGCTCTGCTCGTGTACCATATCCGGTTTCTCCTCGTGCTGGAATGCGTTCCCATGGCGCACGCGCTCGGATGTAGCTTCGTCTAGCATAAGTGCGGGGTATTGCTCCATGGCTTTGTCGATAGGATGAAGGTGGCGGGCGACCACAAGGGTTGCCCCTACATTTTGCGATTCCGGTTTGATGGCTTCCGCGAGTTGTTCGAGCGTGATGCTCTCTGCCAGTGTGAATGGACCGCTGCGCGTGCGCACCAGCGCTTGCAGGTAAGCGCCGTATCCCGATTGTTCGCCGAGATCATAGGCCAGGGAACGAATGTAGGTTCCTTTGCTGCACTCGATGGCGAGCGTGAGCGAAGGGGGTTGAGGGGATTGGGGTGGTTGCCAGTCGATGATCTCAAGACTGTAGATAGTGATGGGGCGCGCCTCCATTGTGATGTCCTCACCGGCGCGCGCGCGTTTGTAGGCGGGCTGCCCCTGAAGTTTGATGGCCGAGTAGCGCGGCGGTACCTGCATCTGCGCGCCAATGAACGCTGGTAGGAGGGCTTCAATTTTTGAAAGCGTCAGGTCTTGCGTGCTGGTTGTGCGCATGATGGTTCCTTCGGAGTCGTAGGTATCGGTGACTGTGCCGAAGACGATAGCCGCCTGGTATGCCTTGCCGCTCTCGCTCAGGTATTCGGCGACGCGCGTGGCCTGGCCAACACATATGGGCAGTACGCCGCTCGCGGCAGGATCGAGCGTTCCCGCGTGTCCGACGCGTTTCTGTTTGAGCAGCTTGCGCACCTTCGCCACCACATCATGTGAGGTCATGCCCGTGGGTTTGTTGATGTTGAGTATGCCGTCCATATGCTGCTCTCTAACTTCTTTGATGTGGTTGCCAGGGCGGGGACAAGCCCTGGGGTAGCTTGTGGTCGCCCTGGAACCTCAGGTGTGTGACATGACCCTCTTCAATTCCTCAACCACCAGCGCCGTTGCTTCTTCAATGGGCATGTGGAAGGTGGCACCGGCGGCGCGAGCATGTCCACCTCCCAGTCCATTGCTGACGCGCTGGCAAATCTCACCTGCGTTATAGGGAGCGGCGCAGCGCAGGCTTAGGCGTGTGACATGAGGATCTCCATAGCTCTTGAAGAAAGCGGCGACCTCTACGCCATCTATGTCGCGCAGCAGGCCGGAGGTGTTTTCATCCATCTCCGGGATTGCGCCTGCTGCCGCAAGCGTGGCATGGTCGGCAGCGGCCCACATCAGGCGACCTTCGCAGGCGGTCTGGGCGCTGGCCAGCACGATGGCCTGGAAGCGCACCTGGGCCAGCGGGCGAGTGCGATAGATGGGTTGCACAACAGTTTCGGGAATGGCTCCGGCGCGCAGCAAGATTGCGGCGGCTTCCAGAGTACGCGGCGTAGTATTGGTGAACTGGAATGAGCTGGTGTCGGTGATGATGCCGGTGAGCAGGCATACGGCGGCGTCAAGATTGAGTGGCAGGCGCGCCTGCTGCTGGAATAAGACCAGCAGTTCGGCGGTGGCCGACGAAATGGGGTCGATGATGTTGACCTGTCCGCAGCCATCGCTGGTGATGTGATGATCTAGATTAAGAACTGCCGAGTGATCGAAGAAGGCGCGATGTTCCTCGTAAAGCGCTCCAAAACGGATGAACTCGCCGGCGTCGAGAGCAATCACCAGGTCGAAAGCCTCGTTCTCCAGGGTTTGCTGCATGCTTTCGATGCCGGGTAAGAATGAGAGATTGCGCGGCGGCGGGTCAACGCAGGCGGGTACGCAGGTCTTTCCCAGCAGGCGCAAAATGTGCGCAAAGCCGAGCGCAGAGCCGATGCAGTCGCCATCGGGATGCTCGTGAGCGATCAATAAAATACGCTGCGCCGGCTTGATTAAGGCCAGCGCAGTATGTACAAGTTGTGGGTCCAGTTGCGCGTCCAGGCTGCGAGTGTCATTACTCATCTTGCTCTCCCTCACTAACAGACTCTGCATCGCCAACCTGTCTTTCGTTTTGCACTTCGTGAATGAGTTCCAGGATACGACTTCCCTGTTCGATAGACATATCAAGTTTGAATACAATCTCAGGCATGTAGCGCACGGTGAGACGGCTGGCAAGCTCGCGGCGCAGAAAGCCGGTGGCGTGTTTCAGGGCTTTCATGGTGCTGGCCCGCTCCTCGTCGTTGCCCATCACGCTGATATGAATTTTGGCGTGGCGATAGTCGCCGCTTACCTCGACATGGGTGATGCTGGCGAAGCCCACGCGCGGGTCCTTGACGCGGGTTCGCAGCAGATCACTGAGTTCTACTGCGATCAATTCGCCAAGTTTCTCCTGTCTGTGTGGATTTGGCATATGCTCACTACGCTCCTGGCAGGTTTATCTCAGTCCTTGATGTTGACACGCGCCCCTACATCGCTCTGTCTAACTGGTTTGACGCGCTCCTGGCTGTAGACCTCGATCAAATCGCCGACTTCAAAGTCGTTGAAATCTTCGAGCACGATGCCACATTCATAACCGCCGGTGACCTCGCGCACATCGTCTTTGCCGCGCCGCAGCGAAGCGATTTTGCCGTCGAAGACGCGTTCTTTATTGCGCGTCATACGCGCCTGCGATGCGCGCGTGATCTTGCCATCCAGCACGCGGCAGCCGGCGATGACGAGATTTTTCCCAGCCTTGAAGACCTGTTGCACCTCGGCATGTCCTTCAATAACCTCGCGATATGTTGGTTCCAGCATGCCTGTCAGCGCGGCTTGAATATCGTCAAGCAGCTTGTAAATGATGTTGTAGTAGCGAATATCGACGCCCTCTTTTTGCGCCAGGCGCTGGGCCGCGCCATCAGCCTTGACGTTGAAGCCAATCACAACCGCGCCGGATGCGCCTGCCAGGTGGACATCGGTCTCGCTGATGTTGCCGATGCCTTCGTGGATGAGGCGCACCTTGAGGCTGTCATCGCCAACTTTGGAGAGCGAGTTCTTGATGGCTTCGGCTGACCCCTGCACGTCACACTTGAGTACGATGTCCAGTTCCTTGACGGTTCCCTCCTGCATTTGCATGTAGAGAGAGTCAAGGCTGACCTGTCCAAGGGGCATGGTATCATTGCGGCGCTGCTCAGCGATGCGCTCGGCCATCTGTTTGGCGGTGCGCTCCTCTGCAACGACCTCCAGACGATCCCCCGCCTGTGGCACTTCGGGCAGACCCAGAATACTGACAGGTGTGCTGGGAGGAGCTTTCTGGATGCGCTTGCCACGATCATTGAACATGGCGCGCACTTTGCCCGCCATCGCACCTACAACGATGTTGTCGCCCATCTTGAGTGTCCCTTGCTGGATAAGGGCGGTCGCGGTTGGCCCGGTATTCTTTTCCAGCCTGGCTTCGATGATGGTTCCGGTCGCGAGACTGTTGGGGTTAGCCCTGATGTCCTGGATTTCAGCGACCAGTAAGATCATTTCCAGTAAATCATCGATGCCGGTGCCTTTGCGGGCAGAGACGGGTATGCAAGGGACATCACCACCATAGTCTTCAACGACGACATCGATGTCGGCGAGCTGCTGCTTGACGTAATCGGGATTGGCGTCGAGCTTATCCATCTTGTTAAGCGCGATAATAATCGGCACCTTCGCGGCTTTTGCATGATCGATGGCTTCGCGAGTCTGAGGCATCACGCCATCGTCTGCTGCCACCACAATCACTGCAATATGCGTCACCTGCGCCCCTCGTGAGCGCATGGCGGTAAACGCCTCGTGGCCGGGAGTGTCCAGGAAGGTGATTTTCTTGCCCTGGACTTCCACCTGGTACGCTCCGATGTGTTGGGTGATGCCACCGACTTCCCCGGCAGCTACCTTCGTTTTGCGGATGGTATCGAGCAGTGAAGTTTTACCATGATCGACGTGTCCCATGATGGTTACGACAGGCGGGATCACGATGGTGTCTTCCTGGTCGCGCGTAGCCATCATGGCTTCATTGGCAGATAAGCCGCCTTTGACGCGCTGCACGGAGGGCGCGATGGTTTGCGCGCTCTGAGACGGCTCAAAGCCCATGTCTGTCGCGACAAGGGACGCTTTTTCGTAATCGATGACCTGGTTGATGTTGGCAAAAATGCTGTGCTTCTTGATAAGATCGCTAATGATTTCGTTCGGCGAAGCGTGCAATAAATCCGCCAGGTCTTTGACCACAATCTGCGCCGGTATGGAAACCGGGCCGGTTGGCTTCTCTTTGACGGCATGGACACGCCGCTCTGGTGTTCGCTGCGCAGGTGTACCTGGACGCGCACCGCCAGAATGTCCCTGAGGCCCACGACCCTGAGGCCGACCTGGCATAGGTCGGCTGGTAGTTAGCGGGCGCGAGGCATAACCACCGCCGGTGTTGGGACGCTGCCCGGTACCGCTACTCGGCGGGCGCTGTCCAGGCGCAGCCGTTCCCCCATTTCTCTGCGGGTATGGGCTGCGCTGTATGGGCGCTCCCGACGGCGCGGGCCTTGTCGATTGCTGCGGGTATGCATTGCGCTGCCCGGGCGTTGCCGGTGGAGCAGGTCGCGCTGATTGCTGAGTGGGTGCGTTGCGCTGCACAGGCGTTGCTGGTGGAGCAGGTCGCGCTGACTGCTGCGTGGGTGCAGTACGCTGCGCAGGCGCAGCAGTTTGTGTGGCTCTGGTTGGCTGCTGAGCGGGCGCGGGCTGCTGCGCAGGCGCAGCAGTTTGTGTGGCTCCGGTCGGCTGCTGAGCGGGCGCGGCGCGGCGCGCGGTCGGAGCTTTAGGCGCTTTAGTCGATGGAGCAGGCGCAGCAGGCGCTTCAACGGTTGGTGAAGTTCCCACTTTCTCTGCCGCGCTTTGCGTTCGAGCAGGCGCAGGCGCTGACTCAGCGGTCATGGTGCTGGTCGAAGACGCGGGTCGCCGCCGGGTAGTTGGTTTCGTGGCCTGTTCCTGGCCTTCGCCTTCAGGCGCGGCGCTCTCTGTTTTTGCGCGAGCGGTTGAGCGACTGCGTGTCGTGGCTGGTTTTACCTGCTCGTTCGCATCTGGGGATTCAGATGTGTTTTTCATGAAGAAGACCCCCTTCTATCAAATGATACGCCACTGCTGCTGGTTCCAATGCGTTTTTCCCATAGGCATTGGTCGCATACAGCGGCGGAAATCTCTCTTCACAGCCACATAAAAGGGACTGTCGCCCTCCTAATAAACAGGAAGGAGACAGGCCCTCGTTGGTGCAGTGCCAGGCATATATTCGTCTGCGCTCTCTGGCGTAGGGGCTATGGTGTTAGTTCATAGCTGTCGCTCCGCAAACAGTGCCAAAACTGCCCTCCAAACGGGGGGCTGTGCCTCTATCAAGAGAAGAGATATATTGACTCATACGTTTGTTTACTTGTTTGTTTTGATTCCAGTAGATGAACACGATAAATCGTTTCCCTACAAAGCGGATATTTGCTCTAGTATAGCCCACAATGCGCGTATTTGCAACATGCCTGGCCGCGTCAGTCTTTGGGCAGCGTAGCTATAAAGGCGTCCAGCCCGGCGCGGTCTTCATCGGACAGTGCCAGTTCAAATTCCTGTTCGAGACGTTTCTTTTTGAGCGCATCCTGCCAGCAGGAAAGCCTGGCGCACAGGTATGCGCCGCGCCCCGATTGCTTGCCGGATGCATCCAGCATGACATGACCATCCGGAGTGCGTACAACCCGCAGCAGTTCGCGTTTCGGTTTGGTTTCTTTGCAAGCGACACAGGTACGCATTGGAACGTGTCTGGGCCGCTTGACCTGCTGCTTCGCGGTTTTAGTCATCAATTCATTCCCTAATCGTCGTAGTCGAATTGGCCGCCGCTCCTGCCGCTACGCTGGTGATGCGGTCGTTTCGAGCCACCACGTTCCCCGCGATCGTAACGGTTCTGAGACCGCTCGCCGCGATCGCGCCTCCCGCTGTACGCGGCTGGCACCTCGTGTCTCTCTTCGGCCGGTTCGTCGTAAATCTCACCCTCAACCGGCTTGGTGACATCAACGCGCCAGCCGGTCAGTTTGGCGGCGAGGCGGGCATTCTGTCCATCTTTGCCAATAGCCAGCGACAACTGCCGTTCCTGTACGGTGACCAGGGCGGTATGGTCGGAATCGCGCAACTGCACCTTGAGCGGCTTAACCGGGCTGAGCGAGTTGGAGACGAAAGTAGCAGGGTCGGGACTCCACTGGATGATATCGATTTTCTCGTCGTTGAGTTCATGCACGATATTATTGATGCGCGACCCGCGCACACCGACGCAGGAGCCGATAGGGTCGAGTCCCTCCTGGCGAGCGACGACCGCTACTTTAGAACGACTGCCAGGCTCGCGCGCGATAGCCTTGATTTCGACGGAGCCTTCGTAGATTTCAGGGACTTCAGACTCGAAGAGGCGGCGCACGAGGTCGCGATGAGTGCGCGAGACCATAATCTGGAGCATACGCCCCTGCACGCGGCGCACATCGTAGACATAGACGCGCACGCGCTGACCAACACGATATTTTTCGGTTGCCACCTCTTCGCCCGGCGGCATGACGCCTTCGACTCGTTCCGCTTTATCAAAGTCGATCAGCCAGCCGCGCACAGGGTCTTTACGCGTGAGAGTGCCGAGACGGATTTCGCCCGTCCAGTCTTTGAGCTGTTCATAGAGGTATTCGTGTTCAGCCTCACGAATGCGCTGCAAGATGACCTGCTTGGCCGTCTGAGCGGGAATCTTGTTGAAGATGTACGAAGAATCGACATCGATGGTTTGTCCGAGGGCGGCATGTGGATCTATGCGCTGCGCTTCCGCCAGGGAAACCTCGTCGTTGGAGTTTGTCACCTGCGCCACGACACGTTTAGCTGCCCAGACGCGCACCTCGCCATTCTTGTCAACCTCGATGCGAATGTTCTCCCCCCCACTATAACTTTTGCGGTAGGCTGATAGAAGAGCGGTAGCGACAGTCTCCATTACCACTTCACGCGGTAATCCCTTCTCGGCAATTAGTTGCGCAATAGCAGCCTGAAATTCGCTCCTCATATGCCTTGCTCCTCCGCTAGTCGCCTCGTGGACAGTAACATCATTTTTTCGAGTGCGATGGCCTCTGAGTCATTAGACGCAGAAGTACCCTTGAGTAAAAAAGTCTCAGTCAAGCAGAAAAGTGGACGGGATGCCCACTTTTCTCAAAATGTTTCCTAAGTTCTCATAGAATTATATCATATGCCCATGCTTAAAGCAATGTCAATTTACAGCAGCAGGCGTAATGGTGTCAGAATGCGCTCGCTCAATTTCATGTACCAGGAGCGCTGCGACCACTTATCAAGCGTCAATTCAAAGGCGTTGCCGATGTCTCGTTCGAACAGTTCTTCCATCTGCTGCGCCAGCTTGTCGCTATAGACTTCAACGTTGATTTCATAGTTGCCGACGGAACTGAGGCGGTCCAGGTTGGCCGTGCCGATGGTTGACCATTGCCCGTCGATGGTACAGGTTTTGGCATGCAACATGTGACGATAGCCAAATACGCGGATGCCGGACTGCAGGCATTCTGTCAGGTTGCCGCGTGCCAGCCAGTCAACGACGATATGGTTGGATGTCCAGGGGATCAACACCTGTGTATCGACGCCGCGTTTGACTGCTTCTTTCAGTTCATCAAGCAGTACGTGGTCGGGCACGAAGTAAGCATCTGTGAGCCGGATACGTTGTTCTGCCCTGCCGATGGCTTCGATGTACATATCGCGAATAGGGAAAGTCAGGCGCATCGCGTTGGTCTCGCGCATATTAATGAGTGGGTCGAAGCAGCGCGCATAGTGGCGTTTAATGTGCCGGGATGGATGATGATGGAGATTCCAGAAATCGGTGAACGATTGTGCCAGGTCGGCGGCGGCGCGTCCCTGGATGCGCAGGTGCGTATCGCGCCACCGGGTAGCATACATACTGCCCAGATTATAGCCGCCGATAAAGCCGATTGAGCCATCAACTACCAGCAGTTTACGATGATCCAGGGCATAGCGGCGTGGGTCAAACAGATGGAGTGGTGAGTGAATGGCGTAGTATTGAAGCACATTGATAGCGGAAGGGAAGACTTTGAATTTGCCCGGCACAACGAGGTTAGCAAAATTGTCTAAAATGACGTATACCTCGACACCCTCAGCAGCCTTACGCGCAAGGTGTTCTTTGAATGCCTGGCCGACAGCGTCGCCTTTCCAGATATAGGTTTCCAGGTAAATGCTCTCCTGCGCGGCATCAATAGCAGCGAGCATAGCGTCATAAAGCTCGCGTCCATAATCAAAGAGTTGGAGCTTATTTTTACCAACACGCAACTCTTCCAGGTTATGGTGTGGAAAACCACCCTGGGGCTGGTGCCGCTTGCGGCGCACAGAAATGATCTGGAGGATGATGACGAT
>Ga0070733_10002936_pt1 | contig 11833 bp, 8 predicted proteins | sample Coa_R1_9_FD_66450 | JGI IMG/M metagenome (GOLD analysis project Ga0070733, IMG submission 66450) | Surface soil microbial communities from Centralia Pennsylvania, which are recovering from an underground coalmine fire - Coalmine... | ecosystem: Environmental > Terrestrial > Soil > Unclassified ... | reverse complement strand
AGGCTGCCGTTGAATTCGGCACCTGTCGTAGCGGTGATAGAGGTATGCGCCAGAATGTTACCTGAAAAGTCAGTGCGCGTTCCAATAGTCGCAGAACTGCCAACCTGCCAGAAGATGTTGCATGCTTGAGTATCATTGATCTGCAACACACTGGCATTGCTCGCTGTGGTGAGGGTACTTCCTATCTGGAAGATAAAGACACTCGCGGGGTTCCCTTGACTATCGAGTTTGAGCTGCCCGGTCAATTGAGCGGAGGACGAGAAACAGTACACTCCTGACGTGAGGGTTTTGCCGCCGAGGTCCTGACCCGTCAAATTAACATTACACGATTGCCCCGCAAGGTTCACGTACGCGGCCGTCACATCATTCTGGGCTTGCAGCGCAACCCCGTCGGCTGCGTGTATAGTTCCGATTACAATTCCGGGTGGAAAGCCTGTCACCGCACTCCCCGGGTCCACTCCAAGATCACCAGTCACCACGGTCGAACCAGTATTAGTGACCGTACTCGCACCAAGCACGGCGAAATTGGCAGCGGTTCCAAGAGTGGGTTGAGTCGCTTGAGCATGTGCAGGAACCAGGAAGTGAGCAGCCGGTGTGAGAACGAGAGCGCAAAATAATAGCACGGCACATGTCAGAGCGAGGCTCCTTTTTAATCGGGAAAATCTTTTCATCCAACCACCTCCACCATCTTGTTTCTTCGCTGTTGATATGTACTCCTAAAGAACAGTATAGTAATGGTACCAAATCAACCAGGATGGAACAAAAAAGACACCCTCCCTGGCTACTCAAGCGTGATGGTGCGATGAAGAACCCCGGCGCGCTGCGAGCGTACTGCCAGCTCTACCTGCGAACCGGGAGATGCCTTGAAGACCCACTCAACCTTGCAGCGATTGTCGGTAGGTGAGTCGCTGCTCCACCAGTTCCAGATTTTGTTGGAGCGACCCGCGAGTTGTCCCAAATCCTGTCGCCGTTCTCCGGCGATGAGGCTGACGCCTTCGGGAAGTAGCAGTTCGGCTTCGATGGGGCGCGCGTCGGTGCGTTCCAACGCCTTCTGGCTGGTATAGGTGGGCAGGAAGCCATTGTTTTCTATTACTATCACTACGTGATAGACGTTCTCGCCCTGGCGTGTAATGTCGAGCGTGCGCAGGCTCAAATAAGGATTGAGCGAGGCATGCGCGAGGGTGAAGCGGCTGTGTTTCTTGCACATGTCGGGCAGGTATTTGAGCGGCGCGTTCTGCTCGTAGAGTTTGCCTTTCCAGCTGCCGATTTCGACCGGCCCAAGCTGTGGATGATTAAATGGCCGCCAGTTCTCGAAAGCTTCACCGTCCATCACTTCATCGTTCCACTTCATGAGCTTCAGGTCATCCTCTTCGGGGTGCCAGCGTATCCAGCCGATGAAATCGCGCGGGGGAATGCCTGCTTCGCCGGGCATATCCCACAGTTCGGTGGTAAAGCCAAACCAACCGTGATAGTCATAACCAAAATCATCCATCGCGCCGTGCATGACTTCTTTGGGATGGTAACGGAAGCCGTGATAGACTGAGACGCTTGGATAACCGGTTATTTTTGTGCCTAGTTCGCCGATCAGCTTGTAGACATCCAGATCTTCGGTAAGCATATTTTCGTCCGGCTGCGTGCCGTAGGGGCGCAATATCACGCCTGAAGAGGTGTGGTAGGTGAGTATGCCATTAATGTTGGGGTGCGCTCGCCAGAACTCGGCTTCGGCGCGTGTCTCAGGCTCAGAAAAAGGATATGGCCCGGAACCTGATTCGACATTCTCCGGCGCCCATTCATAGGGATAATTGCGATTGATATCCATGCCCTGGCGAGGCGGCGCCACAGGGATGGTATAGCCATCGTAATTGCGAATCAAGCCCTCGGTAAGCAGCTGGTAATATTCGCCGCCCTCCTCGTCGATGTCGCGGCGGCGCATGACGCGCGCATCTTTCTCCGAACACTTCCAGGGGCCATTGGGATCCTTTATGCGCATGTCCAGGATTTGTCCATCCTCATCGATATCTTCAGGATACAACCCGTCGCGTTCATCCTGGTAGGGATGCAGGCGCGTGCTGCTGCGCAGGAAATAGGGTGTGGTGAGATATTTTTCCGCACCGTCCACGCTCAAGCGAGGTAAAAAATAGATGGCTGAACGATCCAGCACGCGCGTCACTTTTTCATCGCTGCCATAGGCTGTGAGATAAGACCAGATGGTATAGAGTACCACAGTTGAGCCGGTCACTTCACCGGCGTGCGTATTAGCATCGATCCAATAAGCGGGCTTCTCGATGGCGGGACCGGTCGCCTGGTTGGTGAGCGTTACCAGCCATAATTCGCGCTCCTCGTAGCTTTTGCCGATGGATTCGAGCTGTGCCAGGTGAGGATGAGCCGCGACTAGATCGTGCAGAATCTGTGTGAGTGTATCGTAAGTATAGTAGGAAAGAATGTCTTTTGCAGGGTCAAATTCCTGGTGTATGATTGGTTTTGACATATATAACTCCCTCTATAGTTATCCTCGCCGCCGCCGGCTGCGGCGTTCGCGTTCCAGCGCAATATCGAGTGTTTCGTGGAGGCGTTCAAAATCATCTACGTCAAGTTGCAGTTCAACCACCGGCAGATCGTCGGTCTTTGCGCGGCCATCCTCGAAGAGGCGCAGGATTAAGGCCAGGTCCAGCAGATTGTTCTCTTCATCTTCATCATCATCTTCAACGAGGTCATCTGCATCCTCACCCGCTTCTCGCTCGGCCTGTGTAAAGAAAATGTCGGTGCGGACGCAGCGCAAACGACCCGTAAGTTTCAGCGCGTCGGTGGAGAGTTCTTCAGCCAGTTCGCGCACCACCTCCATCATTTGCACGAGGGCGTCCTGGAGTTGTTCGAGCGCATCGTCTTCATCGCCCAGCGCCAGGCCATCGTCAACCAGTTCTTCGCTGGTCGGGTGCGCGCTGCTACCTACCTCCGGTAGACGCTGCCTCGCCAGATCATTGAGGCGTTCCAGCGCCTGAGCGAAAGCTGGTGAGAGCTGGGTGTTATCCTCCAACTCTCCCTCGTTCAGGATTTCAGACTCGCGCGCATCATCCGCATCGTTATCGTTATCATCATCGTCGGCATCATCATCGTCATCTATACCCAGGCCAGCAGCTTCCTCGACCGCCAGGATTTGCGTGTGCAGTTGTTCAAGTGTCTCGCGAGTGAGATAGGCCAGCACGCGCGCCTGTCTTGAAGCCGCAAACAACAGGAACGGGGGCCAGTCGCGGAAACGCTCTCTAGCACGCAAATAGCGCACCTCCACCATGCCCAGCGTATCTAGTCGCAGTGAAAGCTCCATGCTTCCCTCCTCTAACAGAATTGCCAACATCATACCACAAGAGGAGGAAATTATCTTATAGAAAGTTTTGTGATACAGTAGGGAAGTGTGCTGCGTGAAACCAGGAGAAGGTATTGCATGAACAAGCGCCTGCTGACATCATCGCCGGATTTCGTCATTCGTTCACCCAGGACTGCCGATGAAATCGAGACCTACTTTCGACTGAATGCAGAGACATTTCGCCCTGACGAAGACCTGGTGCTCGTCGCATCTCGCCGGCGCCGGCTAATCATTCGTGATCCAGATTATCATCTGATCCACCTAAGGAGCGCCTTTTATGGGAAGGCCTACGTGGGTAGCTGCCGTATTCAAGAACGCTGGTTGTGTTTGGAGTCAACCAGGCTACATGTTGGTTGTATCGGTGGAGTTGTGACGCACCCTGATTATCGCCATCAAGGGGTGGCAACGGCGCTCATGCAAGATGCTTTTGCTTATGCCCGCAGACAACAGTATGACCTTCTGCTGCTGCATGGAATCCCCGACTACTACAAACAGCATGGCTATATCGATGTGTGCGAGGATATGCCGCAGCATGCCATCAGTCGTGCGCTCATTCCTGGTCTGTTTTCTGATATGCGCATTGTGCGTTTAGCCGACCTGCATGATGCTCCTATCCTGCTTGCTCTGTACCAGGAACATTACGGAGCCTCTATGTACACCTTTGCACCTACGCGCACGCTGGAGCGGCAGGCTCATTATCTGGAGAACTGGTTTCAGGAAAATATCCCATTGTTAGCCTTGAATGCCGAGGGTAAAGCTGAAGGATACTTACTCCTGTCGCGAAGAAGAGGGCGGCTTTATGCGTATGAGGCCGCAGCGAACACCTGGCCTGCAATGCTGGCTTTGTTGCAGCACCAAAACCATTTACTCGAAGCAGAGGCGGAAGCGCCACCTGAAATGTGCTGGCCTCTTCCTCCAAGCGATGCTACATATTATCTTCTGGCCGATCATTTGCCTGTCCGGAGCGAGATGAACTCCTACCCTGATGGTGGTTGGATGGCTCGCATTGTCTCGCTCTCAACCCTCATTCAATCGCTGCTGCCACTCTGGCAATATCGCTGGCAAAAGCAGTACTATGAATGGGCAGGAATTATTACGCTCGCTGTCGATGAGCAGACTTGCAGCCTGGAATTATCGCCGCGAAGTATTCGCCTGGTGAGTCACTTATCTATCGAGGGACAACAGGTAAGACTCAGCCAGCAAATCTTTACTCAACTTGTGTTTGGCTTTCGCCCCGTCGCCTGGGCAGCCACACAAAATGAGCAGTATATTCCTGCTGAGCTCATTCCTGTTCTCGATATACTCTTACCGCTCAAACAGAGCTGGATCGCCGGATCAGACTATTTCTAGATTAGCAGCGAGATCAGCATTATCCTGGCGTTGCCGTCGGCGTGATGGTCGGAATGGCGACCGGTATAGCATTAGCCGGCGGGGTAATCGATACTATCTCGTTGAACTTGCTGAGATCAACGATTGAGTCCAGGTTCGTGATTACGTTGGAGGGGATCAATGTTTTGATGGTTGGGCTGACCGTTGGCGTGACCGATTGACTCAACGACGCCGCATTCACGTTGAGGTTGAGCTTGAGTTCAGAGCGATGAACGTAGAACTGGGTCTCGTCGATCCAGAGGTCGAGCGTCGCATTGATCGACTTCGCATTGTCTATAAGCGCATCTATATTCTGCTGGCCCAGCATATTGACCAGTTGTTGGTCGCTGTCCAGGAGCTGTTTGAGCGCGGGCTTATCGAGTTGCAGAGTGATATGGCGAAGAGTTAAGCCATTTAGCGACTGGTCGCCGTGATCGATGATGTGTGTATAAACAAGCAACCCGAGCAGTTCAGTCATATCAGGCGAGCCAAGTCCAGCGAAGGGATTGCCAACGCCGCTCGTACTGCTATCCAACATATACCATTGACCGCCGATTTGCGTGTAGATCTTATTACCACTTAGAATCTCTGTGAGGGCGTTGGTAGTGTTCGTCACGCTCTGGGACGCGGTGAAACGCATTTCTTCCTGGTCGGGTAATGCCTCGTCGCCGCTGCCGGTCAGGCTAAAGTTGACCGCGCCGGTGGTGGGAGCTGTAGAACTTAATGCCTGCCCTGACCCTGTGACCTGCAGATTGATATGAGTTGACTTGAGCTTACTCATGGCCTTCTGGCTATTTTGCAACACCTGGAGAACGCTCAGACTGCTCTGCGGACTGCCGCTGCCAGTTCCCACCGATGTGCTGCAGGCACTACAGAGAAGAAGCAAAGCTGCCAGCCCGCTAAACAATAACAGAGTATGGTGTTTTATGCGCATTATTGAAAAATCTCCTTTGTTTTAAGACATAGGTGGTACACCTGTATCTACAAAGATACACGGAACAGAAAGGGAATCAGAGACAAAAATCCTGTTTGACCCGGTTGCTATATTTATGTTACTCAATGTAGTCTAAACAGTTAGAGAAGATGTATGAAACTGCATTCTTCTGGAAGATTTTCTTCAAAACGAAATATCCGTTTTGTCATTGCTGGGCTTCTCTTACTTCTTGTACTGGCTCTCTTCCTCGTGACACAAATTCCATGGGAACATGGGAAGAGCGCGCCAGAAGGCGGCGCCAAATCGGTTTCTCATTCACTTAACCTTGTCCCGCATGCTTCTAGCCCATCTGGCGCATCGCCTCAACCGAGTAATATGCCAACATCCCAACCACACTCAGGCATCCTCCATGCGCAGGGCGCGCAATTGATTGATGGTTCAGGACATCCGTTTATTTTCCGAGGAGCGCAAATAGCAAGTTCACTCAATCTTATTGCAAGCTGGCAAGCGGGACAAGATCCGGCAATCTGGTTGAACGCGGGTGTATTTCGTGCAATAGCATCTTGGCATATGAATGTACTCCGTCTTCCAGTTTCAACCTGGTATTACACGCAAGCAAATTTCCTGACCAAACTTGATACAATCATTTCTCAAGCAAACCAGGCAGGATTATATGTTGTCATTGCCGCGTTCGATAATGCTAAAAGCGGTTCTCCATATGGCTCAAACGCCGATGTACCAAAAACGGAAAATATCCAATTTTGGAGAGATATCGCGAGTCGGTACGCAAATAATCCGATGGTTCTGTTTGATATATTGAATGAACCGAGTAATTTGACTGCGCAAAACTATCTTTATGGCGGAGGAAGTGTCACCGGCTCAACCGGAAAAGTTGCCAATATTATTGGTCTTCAACCGCTGGTTGACGCAATCCGATCAACGGGCGCAAAACAAATTATCATCGCGGATGCCGGTATTCCGGCTGCAAATCCTTCCATTCGGATACATGACCCCAATGTCATGTATACCATCCATATTTATGAAGGAATCGGTGCTGGCAGTCCTTCTATCTGGGACCAGGGTTGGGGTTCATTACTGGGAAACTACCCGCTCTACTATGGTGAATGGGCTGTGCTTCCTAACTCTCTCATTCCTGGACAATGTCAATCCTATACTCCCGCAAATGCCGATAGCGACACAAACACATTTCTGCAATACATGCAAAGTAGGAATATCAGTTGGACGGCATGGGAATTCAGGACATATTATCTGATCCAGGATTATACAAACTTTACCCCGACGACCTTTCAGGGGTCATGGGTACCATGTGATAGCAATGGACAGGAAGGCATGGGAGCTGATGTCAAAAATTATTTAGCAAGTGCGCCTTCTTCCTGACGCCCTGCAATCCAGGTCAAACGATATTCAGCAGGTGATATGCTTTTTACCGCTCGGGTTTGACCCAGATGCCGCGTTCGTGCATCAGGTCAATCTGCTTCTGAATGACCTTTTCGCGGTACTCGGCGTGCTTCATAGGCTCGCGATCGAGATACAGGTTTTTGGGATAGATGGGCTGCTCGTAGAGGAGCTGGTAGAGTTCGGTGCGCAGGTCTTTCATCCAGTTGTCCCATTGAGCCCGGGCACGATGGTCGCGCAGGGCTTCGATGTCGATGACGCCGCCCACGTAGGTTGAACCGGCGCCGTAATCCTGCCGCCCGACGATCTGGCCTTTGTAGTTGATGATGAACGAACGCCCGCCGAAGGTATCGATGGGTGTAGTATCTTCTGGGAGGAGATAGTAGGTTCCCATGTTGGGCGCGACAAGATACATGTTATTGTCGAGGGCGCGGGCGCGGCTCTGGATTTCAAATATTTCGTTGCCGGTAGCCGGGTGCGGGTAAGAGGCGCGGTAGACGACCTCCGCGCCGTTCATAGCCAGGGCGCGGGCGTTTTCGGGATAGGACCCTTCGTTGGCCATCATAATGCCGAGACGCCCTATTTCCGTGTCTGCGACGGGCCAGAAGGCATCAAGGTTGCGACCATATTTTTCGACCCACCAGTCATAGACATCGTGCGGGCAAACCGAATGTTCGACAGGGAAAAGCGGAGAGACTTTGTAATGCTGTAAGATCACTTCGCCCTGCGGGTTGAGGATGAAGCCCACGTTGAAATAGCGGTCTTTGAGGTCGGGATGTTTCGCTTTAGCCTGGGCCATGATGTAGGCGTCGTAGGTATGCGCGATGCTGCCCAGTGCCTCGGTCTCTTCGCCGGGGATGTCGATGGCGCACTCGCGGGCGAACTGCACGTGATCGAGATCGAGCACTTCATCATTGAAGCCCTGCAGCGCGCCTTCGGGAAAAGCGATTAACCTGACGGGCAGGTCGAGGCTGGAAAGCCAGGAGGCAGCTTTGACGAGATGCGAGAGGTGTTCAAGGTTGGTCTTGATATCGGCGCGTTTGCGAATACCGCGCACCGTTGGGATGAGGCCAACAGCAGTATACGGTTTGATCATGCGCTAGCTCCTTTGTGGTGTCAGAGACTATGATGCCACCTTAACCAGGGCGACCGCGAGGGTCGCCCAATAAGCGTCAAGTTAAGAAACTCCAAAATGGAATCAATGGCTGCGTCTCGCGCCGCTCCCAGGGCGGGGGCAAGCCCCGCCCCTACTATACACGGTTGGTGTTCCGTTCGTGTAGAGTAGGGGCGACCCTCGCGGTCGCCCTGGAGGCGGGACGAGGCCAATTTCGACGATCCTTACCTTGACGCCTATTGGGCGACCCTGGCGGTCGCCCTGGCTCCATGTTCGGCCAAAGAACTCCTGCCGGGTTATGCGCGTTCAGCCGCCCGCGTAATAGCGCGTTTAGCCATCACGGTTGCCATCTGAGCGCGGTATTCTTTGGAGCCGTGGATATCCGACACGATCTCCATACCGTCGGCGGCATGGCTGGCGGCTGCAGCGATAGTCGCTTCATCCAACTTCTTGCCAACGAGCTCGGCTTCCACTGCGCTGGCGCGCGTGGGTTTGACCGATGCGCCGGTTATCACGACACTGGCCGCAGTGCAGACGCCGCTGGCATCCAGGGTCACGACGGCGGCGCATCCGACGACCGCGTAATGGGAAGCTTTGTTTGCCAGCTTCTCATAGGCGCTGCCGGTGTGCGCGGCGGGTTTGGCAAAGCGAATTTCGGTGATTACTTCGCCAGGCTGCAACGCGGTTGCGAATAGATCCAGGAAGAAGTTATCCGCGCTGATAGTGCGCGCGCCGTTTGGCCCTCTCGCGACAATGGTGGCCTTGAGCGCGAGTACCATACCGGGGCTGTCCGCAGCCGGGTCAGAGTGCGCCACGCTGCCGCCGATGGTGCCGCGATTGCGTACCTGCTGGTCGCCGATCTCGGCGATGCCCTCCGGCAGTAGGGGGAAGTAACGCTTGATGACATCCGAACGCTGAAGTGTAATGTATGTCGTCATCGCGCCGACTGTGACGGTGTCACCGACCTCTCGAATGTAGGACAAATCCTGAATGCGTCCGAGATCGATGAGGTGCGTGGGCTGTGCCAGGCGCAGTTTCATGGTTGGGAGCAGGCTATGTCCACCCGCCAGGAATTTGGCATCGTCGCCATATTGCTGCATGAGCGCGATGGCTTCGTCCACCGACTGCGCTACATGATAATCGAAGGCTGCTGGTACCATATTACGTTCTCCTTTCGGGCGAGATATATCTCGCCCCTACTTTTGGTGGATGATCTTCCACAGCTTCTCAGACGTAAACGGCATATCGATGTGAGCTACACCCAGCGCATCAACGATGGCGTTAGCAACCGCCGGTGTAGAACCAATAGTGCCTGCCTCTCCGATGCCTTTCACTCCCAACGGATTGACGGGTGATGGCGTGACGGTGGAATCGGTCTGGTAGCTGGGAAGATCCGCGGCAAGTGGCATGGCGTAGTCCATCAATGTCGCGGTCAAAAGTTGTCCATCGTCGCCATAGATGGCGCCTTCATACATAGCCTGACCGATGCCTTGAGTGATACCACCATGAATTTGTCCCTCGACGAGCAAGGGATTGAGCTGGTTGCCACAGTCGTCAACCGCTATGTAGCGCGTAATCTCTGCCTTGCCAGTGTCCTTGTCTACCTCGACAACACAGATATGCGTGCCAAAGGGAAAGACGTTGGATGTTGGCTCCCAGAAAGATGTGGCCTCCAGGCCAGGTTCGATGCTTGGATGCAGGGTGTTCGAGAGGTTGGCCGTCAAAGCCACATCTGCGAAAGACACAGATTTCTGTGGGGAGCCGGCTACGGAGAACTTGCCATCTTCCAGTGTGACATCTGATGGGCTGGCCTCGAGCATAAACGAGGCAATCAGCTTCATCTTCTCCTTTAATCTCTGCGCGGCGGTGAAGACTGCGCTACCACCCACTGGTGTTGTGCGGCTGCCGTAGCTGCCACGACCCTCAGGGGTCGAGTCGGTGTCGCCATGCATTACCACGATGTCTTCGATGGGGATGCCAAACTCCTGGGATACGATCTGGGCGAAAGTGGTCTCTTCGCCTTGCCCATGTGGGGAAGAGCCGGTTTGGACTACTACCGTGCCGCTCTGCTCAACACGGATGCGCGCGCTTTCATAGAGGCCGACCGGGGCGAATCCTTTGGGGCCAATGCCGCATGCCTCGATATACGAGGAGATGCCGATGCCCATCAGCTTGCCTTCGGCGCGTTTGCGCGCCTGTTCCTCGCGCAATCCTTTGTAATCCGCCAGTTCCAGGGCTTTATTCATGGCGACTATATAGTTACCAGAGTCATAAACTGTGCCGGTGGCAGACTTGTAGGGGAACTGGTCCGACTTGACGAAGTTCAACTTGCGTAACTCTACCGGGTCCATCTTCAACTCGCGTGCTACCAGGTCCATGGCTCGCTCTATGGCATAAGTTGCTTCGGGGCGACCTGCTCCGCGATAGGCGTCGGTTGAAGCTTTATTGGTAAACACGAGATCGGTTGTTCGATGCACTACCGGAATGTCATATGCGCCGCACACCACGGGGAACATGAAGGCAAGCACCATTACATCGGTGAAGAGTTGTGTATACGAACCCATGTCACCGAACACGTGAATCTTCATGCCGGTGACTTTGCCTTCCCTCGTGGCGGCGATTTCGATGTAGTTCACCTGGTCGCGTCCGTGGATGGTAGCGGCCATGCTCTCACTGCGGTCCTCAATCCACTTGACGGGATGCCCAAGCTTCATAGAAGCGAACGAGGCCAGCAGTTCTTCCGGGTATATGTTGAGCTTGGAGCCAAATCCGCCGCCGACTTCGGGGACAATGACGCGCACCTGGTGCTGGGGCAGGCCGACTGTCGCGGCCACGACATTGCGCAGGATATGCGGAATCTGCGAGGAACTCCAGAGGGTCAGTTTCTTTATGGACTTATTGTAATCAGCCACCACGCCGCGCGTCTCTATCGCATTGGGGATCAGGCGCTGGTTGACAAAGCGTTCTTTGACAACAACGCCGCCATTGGCCAGCGTTTCCGCGAAGACTTTGTCGATCTCTTCTGAAGATTCCTGCATTCCCAAACTCAGGGCAACGTTTGTGCCGAACTCCTCATAGAGCAGTGGCGCGCCAGGCTGTGCTGCCTTTTCGACGTCCAGCGCGACCGGCAATGGCTCGTAGTCTACATCGATCAAGTCGCGCGCGTCACGCGCGCCGTAGCGACTATCGGCGATAACAATGGCCAAAGGGTCTCCATAGAAACGCACTTTGCCATCGGCCAGCGCGCCGCGAATTCCCATACCCTCAGCTATTTTACCCAGGGGAACGGCGCAGGCAACGGGGCCGACAACGCCTTTGAGATCGGCAGCAGTGTAAACGGCTTTAACGCCAGGATGCTTTTTCGCTGCCTCGGTGTTGATACTGTTGATGCGCGCATGGGCGTAGGGGCTGCGCACCACCGACATATAAAGCATGCCGGACATTTTGATATCATCGACATAGGTCGCCTGACCTGTAATCAATCGGGGGTCTTCACGCCGCTTGATGGGCGTGCCGAGCATAGCTGCAATACCCATTGTATGCTTATCCTTTCTGATCGTGAGTGAACGAGGGTGTATTATGCCTCGTTACATCACGTTACATGGAACGCTACTCGCCCCCGCCTACTGGAACGGCAGTC
>Ga0070733_10002935_pt1 | contig 11836 bp, 8 predicted proteins | sample Coa_R1_9_FD_66450 | JGI IMG/M metagenome (GOLD analysis project Ga0070733, IMG submission 66450) | Surface soil microbial communities from Centralia Pennsylvania, which are recovering from an underground coalmine fire - Coalmine... | ecosystem: Environmental > Terrestrial > Soil > Unclassified ... | reverse complement strand
GAGTGATCCTGAAGCACCGAGCTGGCCTTCAACAGCTGCTGCACGATGTAGTTCGAGGCTCTTGTGAATTTCGCGCGATTCTTGTTTACGATGTCAGTCGTTGGGGTCGGTTCCAAGACACCGACGAAGCGGCCCACTACGAATTTCTCTGCAAGTCATCTGGAGTTCCCGTTCACTATTGCGCGGAAATCTTTGCCAATGATGGAACCCTGCCTAGCCTTATTATGAAGGCCCTCAAGCGAACCATGGCGGGAGAATACAGCCGCGAACTGGGAGTCAAGGTTCTCGCAGGACAAAAGCGCCTCGCGATGCTTGGATTCAAGCAGGGCGGCCTACCCGGCTACGGTTTAAGACGAATGCTGGTGTCACCGTTCAAGGTTCCTAAACAGATGTTAGCTCCGGGCGAGAGAAAGAACATTGCCACCGACCGAGTGATTCTTGTCCCAGGTCCAGATCGAGAAGTTCAGTGCGTTAAAAATATCTTCAGCATGCTTATATTCGAAAAGCGGACGGTATATGCTATAGCACGCGAATTGAATCGGAAAGGGATTCCCTATCTCAACGGGGCCGAATGGGATTATCAAGCTGTTTACAGTATTCTAACCCACCCCAAATATGTCGGATACGCTGTTTTTGCACGATCCTCTCGCAAGCTTTACACGCCGGCTGTTCGTCTTCCGGAAACACAATGGGTTTTGACGCCTGGCGCGTTTGAGGCAATCGTGGACTCCCAGACCTTCCAAGAAGCACAACGGATTTTGCGCGACAGAACGATCAATAAGTCGGACGAAGAAATCCTGAACAGTCTGCGAAGGTTGCTCGCATCAAAAGGGACTCTATCTCTATCACTGATTCAGAATTCTCCTGACATGCCATCTCCTTCAACATACCGACGTCGCTTTGGAGGTCTGCGACAAACGTACTCGCTTGTTGGATATGGGCACCCAAACCAGTTCAAATCCATGGACCTACGCCATAAAACTTTGGCGCTGCGTGATGAAGTAGTCACACAGATAGTTCGCTTGTTCCCCAATGCAGTCTCGATAGTTAGGCGGAGCGGGCGGTGGCGAAATAGGTTGTGCATGCCCGGCGGAAGGATCGTGTCCGTCCTAGTGGCTCGCGCCATACGTTCTTGGAAGGATTCGGTTCGGTGGCAAGTAGATCCTCATTCGAGCGAAAGAAAATTTGTGACCCTTCTAGTTCGCCTCAACCAAGACAATGGTGGAGTTAAAGATTTTCACGTCTTCGCCCGCATTAACGCGAGGAACCGATTCAGGTTGACCCTCAAAGACGCTCGCCTCCAGCTGGGCATGGTGCTCCCCAGTCTTTCGGCGCTCCCGGAAGCTGTTGAGCGAGTGGCGCATAACTACCTGACTGGACTGTGACTCTCGTATGTATTTCTACCTATTCCGTTTGCGGACGATACGAATAGACATTAGACCGGTCTGTGGATTAAGGTCGGACTGCTAGTGCAACTGCGGTCCGGACCGAATTACCTAGCGTTGCTGGGGCTGTCATCAGACGTGGGGGCAGCCCCATTATTCAAGGTTTTACCTACTTTCCTCGCCGAGAGCGGCGAGGGCCGCGAGCATGAAAGTCGGAACCTTCAACTCGTCTTACTATGCAACGGGCTCCCGATTGAACTCCGTTGGCCTACCTTTGCATCGGTCACTTTTGTGAATTCCAATGAAGAAAACCTATGTGAAGCCAGAAGTGGATCGCGGGTTATTCGAAATGGCGATATTGAAGCCGGGTCCCACTTCGCTCAGAAACGATCCGTACCGCGGAACTTTTTTGTCGCTCGTACGGTGGTCATAGAACCAATCACGCGAGCTGAGCCGTCCACAAGAACCTCCGACATCAGTCTCAACGGCTGCTATCTGGAATCAGTTGATCAATTTCTGCCGAACACAATTCTCCGGATCAGGATCGAACAAAAGGGGCAACCCGTCGAGATTCAGGGCCGCGTGGCTCACGTTCAAGCAGGCTTGGGAACAGGTATCGCGTTCTTTGAATATTCGGCTGAAAGCCGCTTGACGATTGAAAGCTGGATATCTACATCGTCCTCTCGGTAAAGCATGCGTCTTTCGCTGTATGGTGCCGACCCTTCCAACATTGTCTCTTATCAAAGGCCGGTACCTTCAATTAATCTGTCTTGAGCGAGTAGCGCGGAACTATGATTACGCATCAAAGCTTGAAGCAAACGAAACTGCGAGAAAGGAAGCAATCGAAAAAAAGACAGGAGCTGATATGTCCAGATACAGTTCGACAGGATCGTTCTTCGCTTTCCTTGTGGGAATAGGTGTGGGAGCAGCAGCTGTAATTCTCCTCGGATCGAAGAGGATTGACGAATTGCATGATGAGGTTAGCGAGGCCTTGAATGACGGTTTAGACCAGGTCCGAAGCAAGACCAAGGATATAAGGCGCCAGGCGCAAAGGACGCTGGACACCGCCCAACAGAAAGTGCAGGAGGCAATCGACAGCGGCGCCGCCGCTTTCCACCAGGCCAAGGGTTCGTGACACCGCTGGCCTAACTATCCGTCGTCCGGGCCTTTTCGGCTTGCATGATCCTTGCGTTGACGGCCTTGGCAAAAGTGACAAGCGGCCACGAGCGCCAAAAGAACAACCAGTCCTAGTAAAACGAAAAGCGGCACCGTAGGCATGGCAGATTGTAGATTTCGCAATCGGCCTTGGCCATCGGGTCTTTCGTTGAATCTATCCCAGGAGAGCTAGTTCGACATCTGCTGAATGGGTCCTGTGAGTTGGCGCTTGATATCGTCGAAGTCGACGCGGTCCCATCGCTCGGCCATCTTGCGTTGCGTCCATAACCATATCTGCCTCTATGATGTCATTTCCTTCGAAACGCACAGCGTTAATAGAAATGTGTTCATCAGGAATAGCCCCATTCACCTGTCGCCGGAACAATCTAAACCCTTCTCGCCCTTGCGGGTACCCGATCGGTTCCAGTTCGTGGGATTGAGACCTTCAGTAGCATCCGCATCTAGGTACCCTTCTGGCGGCGGAGCGTAGATCAATTTCGCGTTGGACACCAGAAAATGATCACGTAGCGGATACTTTCTGACCGGCTGGTTCGACGCTACTTCTAAGAAAAGCGCGTTTTTCACCCAAGCGAATTACTTCCGCATTGCTCATTGTCCGGATCATGGCGGGCGGTACCTGATTAGGTTCTGCTCTCAAAACCCATTGATTTGGCACCGCTTAACCCTGCGTGTACCTACCAAGAACGGGCAAGTTCGACTCACCTGGACTCAGCGTGCGCCTAGAATCGAGTAATCAAACGGCTGTAACCGTAAGTCAGCTCACTGCGCCACGACGTTATCTCCGCGCGCTTGGGAAACGCTGATCGGACGCGTGTTTGGTATCGCCACCGCGTTAGACTCCTGTTACGGCCTGGCCTGCGCAAGCTTCTGGATCATGAGGCGCACAAGGCCTTTGTCGCGCTCCTTCAACTTCGTGAACTTTCGGGCGAGAGATTCGATCTGCCGCCGTTCTCCGACGGACATCACTTCTCCGCCAAGTTTCAGCGCCTTGATCTTTTTGGGCTCGTGGTCCCCATCGTAGAAGAGCTGATAAATCGGTATTTCGAGCGCCTGCGCGTACTTCGCAAGAGTGTCCAGCGACGGCACCGTGTGGCCGTTCTCGACACGCGAAGTGTAGCAGCGCAGCATACCCGTGCGTTCTTCGATGTCGCCTTGAGAGAGCTTCTTTGATTCCCTGATCTTTCGCAGTCGTTCTCCAATCATCAGCATCGTTCCATCTCCTCGATTCTTGCACCTGCGGTGCGTACCGTCAGCCTGTCACAGGGCTTGTACTGAACCCTAGAGCGGATACTGGATGAATATTATGAAATTGTGTAAACTATATAAATATAATATAAGATATAAGACAGCTAACGCTTCGATGTTAATCTGGGGTCGCCACACTTGTCCTTATACGAGGAAGAGGTTTGTGCATCTTTCCGCTGGGCTTCGCTCTCTCCAAGAACTTCATCTTTAGCGAGGATGCGATAGAGAGTTGGGCGGGCGATCCCAAGGATTTCGGCAGCTTGAGCTTTGTTATCGTTAACAACTTTGAGAACGTGGCGGATGTGGCGACGCTGAACTACCTCAAGCGAACTCAGATCGGCATCCCAGTCACCCGACTTTAATTGCTCGATCCCCGGCATCTCTGGTAGGTCCCGAACATCAATGGCATCCCCTTGGGCCATCATGCAAGCATGAGCAAGCACATTTTCGAGCTCACGCACATTCCCGGGCCAGGAGTGACGAGCCAAAAGCATCTGAGCTTTTCGCGTAATTCCCCGAAGCGGTTTATTGTATTGTGCAGCGAAGCGTTCCAGGAAATGGCGTTCGAGCAAGGGCAAATCCTCCCGGCGGCGGCAGAGTCGCGGTAGCTTGATTGTGACGGCGGAAATCCGATAGAAGAGGTCCTCTCTAAAGCTCTTTTCCGCCACCATGGCCCGCAGGTCGCGATTCGTTGCGACAACCACGCGTACATCAATCTCATGAAGAACGGGTGATCCAACGCGTTGTACAGCATGGTCTTGCAACACTCGAAGAAGCTTGGCTTGGGTTCCGAGACTCGCATCGCCAATTTCGTCCAAGAAAAGAGTCCCGCGATGAGCAAGCTCAAAATAGCCTTTCTTGTCTTGGACGGCTCCCGTAAAAGCGCCTCTTATGTGGCCAAACAGCTCACTTTCGAAGAGTGTTTCGACCACGGCTGCACAGTTGCAAACCACAAAGGGCCCCGAAGCAACAGGGCTAAGCCGATGGAGCGAGCGCGCCACCAACTCCTTGCCCGTTCCCGTATCACCGGTAATCAGAATATTCCGGAAGTGCGGAGCGACGCGTCGAATTCGGTCAAATACTTCCAACATGAGAGGGCTCCAGCCCACGATTCCCTCGAATTGAAAGGTTTCCAGAAGGTCGTGACTAATTTGCATCGCTTGACGCCGCTCGCGAGCACTGTCCACAAACTTATTTACCCTGCGCCGTAATGCATCAACTGAAATAGGTTTGTTCAGGTAGTCGGCTGCACCCCTCTGGATGGCCTCAACCGCGGATTCGGCCGAGTACTCGGCTGCTAAGAGAATCACATTAATCGTCGGGTTTGCCGCGACGATTTTGTCCAAGAGCTCGAATCCGGTGGCAGCCGGCATCATTAAAAAATTGAACAGAACGAGATCTGTGCGTACGTCTAAGACCAGAGCGAGTCCCTCCTCAGGATCAGTAGAGGTGACGATTTCCAGGCCGCTTTCGCTTAGCGTATGGGTGAGGAAGTCAAGAAATTTCAAGTCATCGTCAATTGCTACAATTCGGACCAACCAGTCCGTCTTCCCATTTTGACGAACCATCCTCGCTCCTAGTATCCACAGACCCAGCGACGAGGGCACGAATCAGCAACACTTCTCATATTCGTCGTTGAAGTCCAGCGTTGTCTGAAAGTCGGTATGCTTGCGACAGGAAGATTTCACAAGCCTCAGGATCTGCGGACGCCAGTATTAGGATCATGGGAGAATCCAATCGACGGGATTCTCGATGAATTGGAAGTCGCAGGCTTGGCTTGAGGCTCCGGGCCGATCCACGTGAACGACTTGCGCTCGTCCGACAAACTGGTCTTTGTTTGCCCCCAAGTAAACTTCGACAACGACACCTTTCTTCACATCGGCCTGACATTCGCACGAGAAGCCACTCGCAGTTACATTCTGGGTTACTGTGATCACATAAAACGACACTCCCCTGGAATTAAGACCGCAAACCTTCAAAGGGGTCCTTAGGCGAACGCGCACCTCCCCTCGCCTGGCATCGTGCCTGCCTTCAACGGCCTCTGCCAGTCTGCTGCGAAGCTTGTCGAAGTCAATCGGCTTCTGAAAGAAACCCTTCGCTCCGAGGTTCATGCAAAAGTCCTCGTAGCGCGCGGTCGATTCTCCGGAAACGATGAAAATCGGAATCCGCTGAGTGAAACTTAGTGAGGAGAGCGTTTGACAAACCTCAAGACCAGAATACGTTGGCATCATGAGATCCAGCAGGATCGCATCAGGTTCTTCGCGCAGCGCGAGCGCAAGGCCTTCTTGGGAATCGGAGGTGTCAATGATGTTGTACGAACCCCCCAGCTGAAGTCGCAGAAGTTTTCTCACGGATTCATCGTCATCAATGATCAAGAGCCGGTGCGTTTGCCGGTGCGTTTCCTGTGCCGCGGTTTCTGACGGCATCAAGCAGGTAGGGTCTTTCCTAAGAGACCTTCTCTCGCTAAATTCCGGATGCGATTCAATGTTTGATGCGAATGAGGGCCCGGCTTTGAGCACCACCGCAGTCATATCGTCGCTCGGCCTTCCTCCGGTGAACTGTTCGATTGAATTAAAGATCGAACGTAGAAAGAGGTCGGGCGCACCGTAATCGAGCTTCGAACAAAGGTCAATTAGGCGCGACATGCCAAACTGCTCGCCGTGCTCATTCGCCGCTTCGGACAGGCCGTCGGTGGCAAACAAGATCGCGTCTCCTGGAGCCAGTCGAAAAGCAATTTGCTCATAAGAGGCAAAATCGAAGAGGCCTGAAGGTAAGCCGCCTTCTCCAAGGGGCGCGCAACCGTTTTCAGAAAGGTGTAGCGGCAGCGGAAGTCCGGCATTACCCATGCGAAGCTCGAGCGTTCCGGGATCAAACACTGCGTATTGACTAACACAGTACCGGGCCGGAACCGGTCGAACCAGCAGGCGCTTGTTAAACAGCTCTAGGACTCCAGCCGGCTCCTCGCCCGTCTTCTTAATGGAACGCAACGTGCCAGCTGCAAGCGCTGCGTAAAGCGCCGCGGGCAACCCCTTACCCACCACATCGCAAACATAGATTCCCACCATTCCGTCGGACAGGCAAAAGTAGTCGAGGAAGTCGCCGCCAACCTCATCGAATGTACGCACAAGATAGGTCACTTCGAAATTCGTTCCCCGGAGAGGCTCACGTGGGAGGAGCAATTTTTGAACAAGGCAAGCTTCCCCTACCACGAGTTCGGAGAATCTCGAAGTCCCCTCAATGGTTGGCATATCGGCGCATCCGAATAGAATCGGTGAGACTGTGCACATGATCGGGTTCAAGCCGCACGCAGCAACTCTTGCTGGATCGCTCTTCTGTTCGACGCAATAACACGTCGTGGAGGCGCATCGTCCTATTCACCCTAAGACTCCATCGTGCAGAAATGACACCCGGTTCAGGGTAAATGCCAGCCCTTATTGCAAGATCCATACTCCGGATTTCTCTTCGAACCGGAACCCATATCGGTGGTAAGGCGTCTGGTTCCTCTCGCGGTGAATTATGCGGGCCTTGCCTGCGAATTGAGCCCCTTCCCTTGCCAAACTCACGTCAACGAGGTAATCCTTCTCCAGTAGGGCCGTGCAGCCGCACATGAACCCGCTTAAACTGACATTCTCCGTAGTACTTACTTCTTCGAACAGTTTCTTATGGATGTCCATCCCCCGTAGCTTTAGGGTCACTCGCAACCGAACACGAACCTCGCCTCTTCGCTCAGGTCGAGCGGTCCGCAGCACGCTGGCCAGTCTCGTCGTTAGAACGTCAAAATCGATCGGCTTTTCGAAATACGCGATGGCGCCCAATTCCTTGCAAAGTGCTTTCGTCGCAGCGCCAGCTTCTCCGCTGACGATGAAGATGGGAATCAGTTGCGTGGACGTCAAAGAGCTAAATGTCCGACAAAGCTCGAAGCCAGAAAACTTTGGCATTCCTAAATCAAGGAGGATGGCATTTGGTTTGTCCTGCATAGCCAGAGCGAGGGCTTGCTCGGGATCTCCGGTGTCAATGATTGTGTAGCGGTTTGCGAGATTCAGCCGCAGTAGGCGCCGGACGGGCTCTTCGTCATCGATAATCAGCAACTTTTCCATCTTGCTTTGCCTCCTATCCGCGAAGGTCTGCTTTGCCACCTACAGGCACACGCGCTTCGTTGCTCCCCACTGTATTCGCGTTCATCGCATTTCTCGCGGCGTCCAAAATCTCGCGAACTTTTCGAGTCAAGGCTTCTTCGGTGAAAGGCTTGTGGAGTAAGTGTGTCCCGGGCTCTAGAACGCCGTGGCCTGCGATAAAGCTGTCGGTGTAGCCTGACATGTAAAGCACCTTCATCGCAGGATTCCCTGGAGCTAGGCTCTCCCACAGAACGCGCCCATTCATGCCAGGCATCACTACATCAGTGAGCAGCAGATGAATGGGTCCACTACTTTGCTCAGCCACTTCGATGGCCTCGAAACCATCCGATGCCGTCAGTACTTGGTATCCGTTGTCGCGCAGCAACATGTGGGCCAATTTCCGCACAGCTTCAGCATCCTCCACTAACAAAATGGTTTCCCATCCCCGGACGTTCAGTGGTGCCGGAATGCTCTCCTGTGCAACGGCAGCTTCATTCACAAGCGGCAGATATAGTTGGAACGAAGCTCCCTTCCCTTTCTGGGACTCGACGGAAATGTAGCCGTCGCTCTGCTTCACCACACCATAGACCGTAGCAAGTCCTAATCCTGTCCCCTTGTCACGTTCCTTGGTGGTGAAGAACGGTTCGAAAACTTGTGCTAGCGTTTCCGAGTCCATACCTGTGCCCGTGTCTGTCACCTTCAGCATGACGTACCTGCCAGGCCTTGAACCGGGATGTTCACGCGTATAGGCCAAGTCCAGTTCCGTGTTCCCAGTCTCGATGATTAACTGGCCACCGTCGGGCATCGCATCCCGTGCGTTCACTACCAAATTCATCAACACTTGTTCGATCTGCCCGCGGTCCGCCTTGACCTGTCTTAGGGCGGGGTCCAAACTGAGGCTCAGCGCAATGTCCTCCCCGATCAAGCGCGACAGCATCTTTTCCATATCGGACACAAGCGTGTTCAAGTTCAAAATAGCTGGTTCCAGGACCTGTTGGCGGCTGTAGGCCAGAAGCTGCCTGGTCAATGACACAGCTCGCTGGCCGGCCTTCTCAATCTCCTCGGCATGTTCGTACGACGGATGCCCAGGCCCCATGTTTCGCTTCACGACCTGTGTGTAGCCGATAATGACCCCCAGCAGATTGTTGAAGTCGTGAGCGATTCCTCCCGACAGCCTACCCACCGCTTCCATCTTCTGCGCCATGCGGAGCTGTCGTTCGAGTACTCTCTGCTCGGTTACATCATCCGCAAAGACCTCGAGATAAGCGACGGCACCGCTCTCGCCCTTCACTGGCGAGCCCCTCCATCGCACTCTGATCGGCGTACCGTCCTTTCGCTTCCATTCAACCTCGATGGCCTTCAAGTTTTGCCCTTGCAGAAGCAGCGCATTCACCTTCTCGTGCTCGGCCGGGTTGCGATAAATGTCTTCCGCGAGGTTGGATTTCAATAGCTCGTCTCGCGACTCATAACCCAGCATCTTTTGGAGAGCGGGATTCACCATCAGGAACTGCCCTGTCAGAGTCGCCCTGAAAATGCCGTACGGCGCATCTTCCACCACCGTGCGGAAGCTCAACTCTGATCGCCGCAGCGCCTCCGCCGCTTGTTTCCGCTCAGTGATTTCCCGATTTACAATCACCAGTTTCTCCGGCTCTCCTTTGGAATTGCGGATAGCGCTCGCCGTGGATTCCATCACGCGCCATGTCCCGTCTTTGTGGCGGATGCGGTACTCCAGCGAGCGCCCCACCCCCGTGCGACGCGCTTCCTGAGCCGCTTCTTTCACTCGGTGCTGATCCTCCGGATGAATCTGTTCGAAAGAAGAGACAGTTCTCAATTCGTCGGCCGAATATCCGAGAACCTTCTCGTATGAGAGGCTGTTATAAATCCGGTTGCCATCCATATCGACTACGGCAATCAAATCCGCAGCGTTTTCACTGATGAGTCTGAAGAGTTCTTCGCGCCGTACAAGTTCTCGGCGAATTCTGTGAATCTGCAACTGCTGATACAGAGTGTACATGTCGAATAACAGCACGAGTCCCAGCAGGCCTCGCACTACTTGCGGACCGTAAAAATCGGCGAAGTCGTCTTCATGCGTGTGCGTGCTCAACAGAAAGGATGCAAGTCCGGCCGTGAGAGCCAGTGTGACAATTACTGCCGCCCACCATAGCCACCACTCGCGATTCTCGATCCTTTGAAAGTGGATCGGCAGAGGCTCGGGGTTTACGTTCCTTGCCGGCCCGTCCTTGATGTTCTTAGAATTCATCGGTGATTACCGACTAACGAGTTTTTACCCCTGCCACTCACGGGTGGACTCCTTCGGGGTTTCTGCGAGTGCAAATTTCATCCACAGTCAGAGACTTTAATTCGCTCAGTAGTGATCCGCGCCACCATCCTCGCTCCACTCCGTCGCGCATCATGATCACCTTTTCGGGAGAGAAGACCTGTGGTAACGCCACTCAGTGGCCGGTGCTATAATGCCCGCCGTTCGTCACTAGAAAATTGCGAATGCCTTCCCGAGTCAACTGTCGCCTCGCAAACAGTTCGAGAAGCTCCGCTACTTTCAGAAGTTGGTCCTCCACTTGGACCAATTCTCCCTTGGAGGTTAAAAATGGACCTCGAAAATCGATCCCTGAAGCTTTCAATGACTTAAGGGCCTCTCTTAATTCATCTCCGTGCCGCGTCGTCTGGTCTGCCATTCCCGTCTCCTCCTAAGCATCGCAGCCCAACCCAAAACGAGGCGATCCCATCGGGGGATCGCCAGCCGAGCTTCTTAATCCCAGCAAGAATCGGCGAGCATTCCGCCTAGCCAAATCACTCCACCTCATTGCTTTGCAATTCGGCAGCATCAAGGGAATTTTCAATGGAAATTCCCGCCAAGACCCCATTGGTCTCCATTGCGGCCGCCGACTTACGGATGGCTTCCCAGGTTCGCTTCGGAATATTCAGGAAGACACCTGCCACTTCTGGATCAAACAGAATTCCGGCCCTCCGTTCGATTTCATCGCGCGCGGCCTGGAAAGGCAGAGCAGAATGGTACGGGCGGTCCGAGGTCATGGCATCGACTGTGTCCGCCACCGCAAATATCCTCGCTCCTAGCGGAATCGTCTCCCCTTTCAGTCCGTTCGGGTAACCGCTGCCGTTCCAGCGCTCGTGGTGCGTGAGGATGATTTCTGCGGCATCAGCGAGAAAGGAGATGCGTTTAACCATGTCGTACCCGATTCGCACGTGTGTCTCCATGATTTTCCGTTCCTCTCCCGTAAGCGGCCCGGGCTTGAAAAGAATCGCGTCGGGTATTGCCAGTTTCCCTATGTCGTGCAGCCAAGCTCCCATCGCGAGGCTCTTCAGTTGCTTTGGCGTGCCAGTGAGCGCCTTCAGCATCTCGACGGAGTACAGGAGCACGCGCCGGGAGTGTCCACCGGTTTGGCTGTCGCGAAGGTCAATAGCCGCCCCTAACGCATCCAACGTATCCGCATAGCCGCGTTCGATCCGCCTCAGCGCCTTTTGCAGTTGCAGCGTTCGTGCGCTGACCATCTCCTCAAGATGTTGGCGATAACTCTCCACCTCTTGTTCCAGTCTCCGCTTGTGGAAAGCGCGCTCCAAACTTGTCACAATCATCTCGGCCTCGAGCGGCTTCACCAGGTAATCGTCGGCGCCCTGTCGCATCGCTTGCATACCAACGCGAACATCATCTACTCCCGTAGCCATCAAGAACACCTGTTGAGGATAGAATCGCCGCACCTGAGCCAAGAGCTCTAAGCCAGAAACCCTGGGCATATTTAAATCCGCGATTACAGCATCTACTGGCTTTTGCTGCAGGATACTTAGTGCCTCTGGGCCGTTCGAAGCCGTCGTGCAGGACATTCCAACCTGCTCCAGCATCACCACTAGGAGCTTCCGGCATTCGGGTTCGTCGTCAAC
>Ga0070733_10002934_pt1 | contig 11838 bp, 9 predicted proteins | sample Coa_R1_9_FD_66450 | JGI IMG/M metagenome (GOLD analysis project Ga0070733, IMG submission 66450) | Surface soil microbial communities from Centralia Pennsylvania, which are recovering from an underground coalmine fire - Coalmine... | ecosystem: Environmental > Terrestrial > Soil > Unclassified ... | reverse complement strand
TTGCGGCGGCATGGGCGTGTATCGGGACATGTGCGGTCTAGACTCCTGCGATGTAGTAGAGATTTTTCTTTCGTCTCGTGCGCATTTGTAATATCAATGATGCGCGCGCACGCGCGAATTCGTGCTCCCAGGCCTCTTGGGAGACATACATTACCTGTGAGGACGCTGAATGGCAAAGAAAAAGGGCGTGACCGGACGAATCTTGCACGATCCGGTGGAGGACCGCCTCACGCCGATTTATCCGCTGGACCTTTCGAAGATCCGCACGATCGACGATATGGTGCGCGCGATGGGGCAGACGGCTTACACCGCGCGGCAGATTGGCGACGCGGCGGATGTGCTGGAAGCGATGGCGCGCGATAAAGAATGTTTTATTGTGATGACGCTTTCCGGCGCGTTGACCGTGGGGAAAATGGGATTGGTGTTTTGTGATTTGGTGGAATCCGGGATTGTGAAGGCGATCGTTTCCACCGGGGCCCTGATGGCGCACGGATTGGTGGAAGCTACGGGACGTTCGCATTTTCGTTATGACCCGAAGATGGACGACAACGAACTTTTTTTAGCCGGCTACAATCGCGTTTACGATTCGCTGGAGCCTGAGGTGAATCTGGACGCGGTGGAAGTGGTGGTGGATCACGTGCTGCAGCGTTGGCCGGACGACGAAGTGGTGTGCAGTTATAAATTGAATCAGCGGATTGGGGAATATCTGGCGCGTCATGCGAAGGGGCGCGGGATTTTGAAGTCGTGCATCGAGTGTAACGTGCCGGTGTTTGTGCCGGCGTTTACGGATTCGGAGCTGGGGATTGATTTTGCTTTGTACCAGCGACAGCGGAAGAAGGAAGGGAAGGAGCCGCTGCGATTTGATCCTTTTCTGGATTTCGAGAAATACGCTCAGACGATGCTGGCGACGAAACGGATGGGGATATTCACGATTGGCGGGGGAGTGCCACGAAATTGGGCGCAGCAATTTGGGGTGTATGCGGAACTTTTGGCTCGGCGTGGATACGAGAAGATTCCTTTGAAACGTTATAACTATGGGTTGCGGATTTGTCCTGAGCCGGTGAATTGGGGCGGGCTTTCGGGAAGCACTTACACTGAGGCGGTTTCGTGGGGGAAGTTTGTGCCGCTGGAAGAGGGTGGGCGATTTGCTGAGGTTTTGGATGATGCAACTGTGGCGTTGCCGTTGATTGTTGGCGCGGTTTTGGAGCGGCTGGGATATACGCACGGTGGGGCGAAAGCTGCGAAGGGTAAACACCGTAGGTCGTGACGGATCGCCGGGCGAGGCAAGCCTCGCCTGGAGCGTTTTTTGCCGGACATTTGGTTTCTACGAAAGCGGCGCCATGCCGCCGCACTCCATAGGAGTTGTGGTGCGATTGAAATCCCGCGGAGACTGGGTTAGTCGTCTTCGCCGATGAGGATGGCGGCGGCTAGGACTGTGGTCCAGAGGCCGCGCTTATCGCCGACCGCGGATTGGGTGATGTTCATGGTGCGGACGATTTTGTTGGAGATGCGGTAGACTTCTTTTTTTTCGTCCCAGGATAGATCGGGATCGAATTCCACGTTCAGCGTGGTCGCCAGCATTTCGGCGGCTAGTTCTTCGGTGTATTCCCCGGCAATTTCTTCGCTTTCGCCGAATGAGTGGTGTTCGGACAAGTAACCGAACATGGATTTGTCCGCGGGCAGAGCTAAACCCACGCCCGCGGCGATCAGGCGATGCGGTTCGCGCGTCTGATTTTCGCTGATGACTGTGAAGGCGACCTGGCCGGGCTTGATGTGCTTCAAACCTTCGCTGCGGGATATCAGTTTGCAGTAGGGCGGGAAAATCGAAGAGACGCGAACGATGTTGCACGCGGCGATTCCCGCGTTGCGCAGCGCCAGCTCGAAGCTGGAAAGGCGCTCGCGGTGTTTTCCGACTCCCTTGGTGAGGAAAATTTTCTTCGCGACGAACGCCATGAGCAGTACCGGACTGCGGTGCCTCCACAGAATCGAGTCGAAAAAACCAGCGATTTGAAAACTAACAAGCACACGTAGCGATGTCAATGGAATTCAGCGTTACGGAGCATTGCTGTTACCACAAACGTACGGGTCGAGCGCGTCGATTATTACAGCTGGATGAAAATCTTGCGGCTGAGCTGGGCGGTCTTCGCTGCGAAAAGGAACATCTTCGCATTGTTGCAGGGGCGGGTCTTAGGCCCGCCCCTACGAATCGCTGAGCGAATCGGGCGCGCGCTCATCGCGGACGCGGCGCGGACGGAGTCCGCGTGAGACAACTCACGCGGCGTTTTTCCACGCGCGAACGCGCTCACAAATAAAAAATGGGGACCCGCAGTGCGAGTCCCCATCGAGGGAAGCGGCGGAGGCGGCGTCGCCGCCGTCGCCTGTTTGATTTCTACCAGCCCCAGCGGCCGTAGTAGCCGTAATACGCCGGATACGGATAGGGACCATAGGGGTACGCATAGTATCCGTACGGTGGTGGAGGATATGGCCGGACCAGACGCGGCCGAGGCGGTGCAGGTCTTGACTGCGCGTAATCCTGCGGCGTAACTGGGCGGAAGGCTACGTTGCTGCGCACGGTCGAGATCGTTACCGGATTCTCGAGGCGGAACGTGAGGACGTCCTCGGGAGGAATGATCGTCGGCTTGCCGCGCGTAAGCAGAACTCCGGCGACGCTGGCCACGAACCCGGCGCCTGCACCGATCGCTGCGCCGGAACCGCCTGCTGCTGCTGCGCCGATCGCTGCACCTGTGCCAGTGGTGAGGCCGATGGCAGCGGCATCGCGACCTCTGGACGTGCCGGCGGAAGCGTTGAGGAGCGTGGTCTGGACGGGCAGAAGCTGGCCGTCAACGAGCGTCAACTGGCTCAAATCGAGTTGCAGCCTCGAAACGCCCTTCACGCGTCCGGCTCTTTTCGCGTCGGTCACGTGGCCGATGATGTTCTGGTTGCGGCGCATCACCACCCAGCCGTCCACGACGATGGGTTGTGCGAGCGTGGCGATGAATTCATCGCCAGTTTTGTTGCGGTCGCTGGAAAGCCAGTCCGAAGTGCGGACTTGGATCACCGTGCCCGCTGGAATCGTCAGAGCATCGGGCAGATTCGCAGGGCGCGCGCGCGTGTAAGTTTGAGGCAGTGGCGCGGGCTGTTGATATTGCGGCGTTGGAGCCGGCGGCAGGGGACCGGTCTGATCCGGTGGCGGCGGAGGAGCGGCTTGCTGGTCTTGTCCCTGCTGATTTTGTTGCGGCGGAGCTTGCTGGTCTGGCTGGCCCTGTTGATTCTGCTGCGGCTGGGCCTGCTGGTCTGGCTGCGCTGGTTGGTTTTGTTGGGGCTGAGCGGATTGATCTTGCTGCGGTTGCTGGTCTTGCTGCGGCGGCATCGCTTGGTCCTGCTGAGTTTGCGGGGTGTTTGCCGGTGCAGTCGCCGGCGGATTGGAGTGGTCGGGTGAATTCTGCGGATCCTGTTGCGCGAGGGTGGGGATGGCGCTCAGCACTATTCCCAATGCCAGGATGCCCAGCGCCCTGCCATTCCATTGATTGCGGGCGTTGCGGATCGATTGTTCCGAGTTCATGGTGTACTCCTCAGGTGCTTCTGTGCCAACTCTACGGAAGGCGTCGCGGCCAGCGGCATCAACATGACTACAAGCCATTGCACAAACATTCAGCGCCACGCCACACATGCGGCTTCATGGGCTAAAGCCCCTTTACTTTGTTGGGCCGAACGACGGGGCCCTTCGATCCTGCCGCTTGCAGGATCTCAGGATAAACTGAAGGCCCGCCCTTCCGGATCGCCCATTCATGAGACTACTTATAGCCAACCTATCCCTACGCTCCTTATGAGTGATGGCGTGATGGCCGCCCGGAGTTGTCTCCGAGACGTGTAACCCGGTAACGCCGGAAAAGTTTCGGTCGCTGTTCGTCTAGTTAAATTCGGCGGCATTCGTTTACGTTTCAGCGGTCGAGAAGAGGGAATTATTGCTTGCAGAGGAGCGGAACGCAAGGTGACAGGGTATCGGCGACCAACTTCAGTTCGCGCAGCTGGGGATGCGTGAAATCCGGGCCGGCGTCAGAGGCGGTCTTGCCTTTGCGCGAGATCTGAATGACGGCGGCGACTTTGCGTTCCTGCAGGATGGGCGCGCTCATGATTTTCTGGATGGCTTCGCCGCGTTCGTCTTCGGTGATGGGTACGGCTTCGAACACGGAAGAGTGCGGCACCACCGCGAAATGATTGATTACTTCCGGGCGCTTTTCGCGCACGGTGCGGGCGGCCAGGGAATTCGTGCTGGTGAGCGGAATCTGGCCCACTTGGCGGAGCTTTTCGGGGACGACGAAGCGCAGGAAGCGGTCGTCCTCGGTGATCACCAGGATCGCCACTTCGTGCGGCTGCACTGCGAAGTTCTTGCTAACCATGTCTACCACGCGGTTTAGGCCCACGAACTCGCCGTCGGCGCTCTGGCGGACGACTTCGCCCACCCACTTTCTCAGGTCGCTGATGGACTCGTTGGACATGTCGGTGCTGTTCCCTTTCGGGACAGTTTAGCATTCGGGACGGAGGCTCCTACGACGCAATCGGCAACCTGTATCCAAAGGATAGCTAGTGGGTAGCGCACGGTGTTACTTCCAGTCAGCTTGGATTCTTGGCTGGAAGCGAGGCGGCGGCAATCAAGCAGATTGTGATCAGAACTGCGAATACGATTGGGGTGGTGAAGGCGTATTTGAAGCTCAGAGCTGTGACCGCGGCAAAGCAAATCGCGAGCGCCCACGCCATGGGCCGCACGCGAGCGAAGATTTCAACGGGAAGGCTGCTCAATTGCCACGCCAGTACCGCGGCGAACAGAAGAAACACGGTGAAAAAAAGACCGAACGCACTGAAGAAGTCCCAATAACTGCGATTAAAGCCTTGCGCATCGAAATGCAGCGAGCGCATGGCGTCAATCACCGAGCCTGCTGCCCATTCGGGATTGTTCTGGCGAAACCCCAGCGTATGCCCGAGGGCAAAAAGCAGCAGAAGAACGGAAGCGATGCGATAAAGCGCTTTCATGGTTTGCCCCCAGGAAGGACTTGGCGGGAGTCTATCGCCTTCGCCAGATAAGAGGCAATGCGAAACAATTTCGGGTGCGAGGTCGGCTTGCGTAAGTGGCGACCTCGGTTCACGGTGATTCTAGTGAAGGTCCGTTCTAACCGCGGGAGTGTAAAACATGGCAGGCCTGTATTAGAAGTTCAATCCGAGAAGCGCGAGTCCAGATCCTCTTGCGTCGCGTTGGAGGATGTGCCGCCTAGTTCGCGCTGCTACGATTAGTTGTGCTTACGTCGTAGCTGAAGCTGCGACCTGCAGGGATTCTCGGTTTCTCGCACAGCATCTACAGGATCGCGCGCACCACTCCGCCGTCTACGCGGAGCGCGGAGCCGGTGGTTGCAGAGGCCAGCGGACTGGCCAGAAAGACGATCATGTTGGCGACTTCTTCTACGGTTTCGAATCTCTTCAGCAAGGACGTGGGGCGGATGGTTTTGAAAAACTGCGCTTCGAATGCGGCGGAATCGCCGCCAGCTCCCATTTGCGCGATGAAGGTTTCGGCTCCCTCGGAGAGGGTGGGGCCTACCAGAACGCTATTCACGGTGATTCCGGTACCTGCGACGGTTTCTGCAATACCTCGGGCTATGGCCACTTGCGCTGTCTTGGTCATGCCGTAGTGAATCATCTCGGCGGGAATCTGCACTGCGGATTCGGAGGCGACGAAGAGGATTCGGCCCCAATTTCTCTCACGCATGCCCGATAGGTAGTGACGCGAAAGCCGGACTCCGCTCATCACATTAGCCTCGAAGAGGCGCAGCCAATCCTCGTCCGGAATCTGCTCGAATGGCTTGGGTTCAAAAATCCCCATGTTGTTGATCAGAATATCGACTCGAGGAAGGGCCTGAATGAGTTTCGCGCAACCGGCGGCGTTCGAAACGTCGCTCGCGATGCCCGACACTTCCGCCTTGGGGTGCGCTTTGCGAATTTTGGCGATGGCGGCGTCCACGCGCTCCTGCGTTCTGCCGTTCACGAATACCGACGAAGCTTCCGCCGCGAATATGTCTGCCGTCGCAAAACCGATTCCGGCGGTGGAACCTGTTACCAATACTCTCTTGCCCGCGAGTCGCAGATCCATGCGCGTTTCCTTCCATCGGCAGCTCGCAGCGTTTCCGCTGCGATTTATTTTGGCTCAATTGCTGCCCACCTCCGCAAGATAGCACATCTCGGAATCGTTGGCGGTCGGGCTCAGAGCTGCGTTTGTCGCCGACGACGTGCAATCGTGGGGCAATCCGACTACACCGGCAGCGTGCGTGTGGCGATTCGAAATTCATGGCCTCAGCGGCTGAACAGTTTTCGGAAAAAGCGCGCGGCCGATGTGGCGTTGGCCTGGAGTGCGCCGCGACGGCATCAAACCAACGGCAACGGCTGCCCGGTCCCACAAAACGGGACCGGCCGCTACAGATTCAAAGGCAAAGTCCAAGGCGCGCAGCTAAAGCTGGCCGCTACAAACTCAAAACCACGGCCCACGTTCATTTTTCCGCAAACTGTGAAGCCGACCTGATTTCGCGGCGGTTACGGCAGGGCTGAAGCCGTGCCGTGACGCAAAACATTGCTTGTCACGCACGCCGTAGGGTGTTGGATCTTTCGCGCCGCAGCTGAAAATCTCGATCAACTGAATCGGCGCCCTGACGATCAAACTAGAGAAGGTGCAGGGGTGGAGAATTGACGGAGACAGAAAATGCGTTGGTTCCTGAGACAAGTTCCACTGCTATGGCTATTCTTCAGTGTGGTCATCATTGCGGCCGTTCTGTATTCGATTTATCAATCGAGAGGGATGAACTGACACCCTGGTCCACGTGCGCTTTGAGGAAGCTTGAGTAGTGCTTCCTCGAAGCGCGTTTCTGGCCAATTAAAGGTACCTATCAGGTGACGGGGACTGGATTCTTATTTTGCCGCCCTCATTTCCTTTCGAAGGACTTCCTTAGGTCACTACTACGCCCGCTCTGATCCCGCCACGCGCGCCATTCGCATCCGTCTGCGTGATCTCGATCGAATGCACGGTGCCGGGCGGTTCGGTCGGATCAAGCTCAACTTCTACGTGAAGTGGGTGAAGCCCATGAGCCGGCAGGCTCAGCTGGAGCCGGTGGCCACCACCGAATGGGTGCGTTGCCAGCCCGAGCAGTTCTTCGATAACTTCCTCCGCCTCGTGAATGATCTTGCAGAGCCAGCCATTCCACTTGCAATCGTGCCGAGAAAGACGCAGCGACCGCGGCGGCAAGGTCGCGGCTTTGAGCGGAAGCCCGGCATAGGGCCCGCTCTTAAGCGCATTGAGCAGCACCGGATCAATCCGGTCGCCTTGCTTTAGCGCGGTGACCGCTACGGAAGTCTTAAATGACTTTGTCTGCTTGGGCGCACCGGCGAGGAAGCCAATTCTCGGGGGTATTCGCCTGCGGCCACCGCCTGACGTCGGGACGATTATTACGTTACGTTGTCCCTGGTACAGGTCAGTACAAACGTCAATATGTGCATTCAGCTCGCTGATGGCGTTAAATTGGAACCCCACCGGTCCGGCTGAGGATGTGGGCGTCCAATCGATTAGACCCGACGCATTCGCGATGATGCAGCAATGACCGCTATGCTCGCTTTGATCCATGAAATCTTCTTCCGTCGGGATCCAGGGCCCCAGTGGTTGCCATAGGAATCCATTGCCCGTTCGATAGCTCATGTTGTTAAACACATGGGGTGCATCCGCGATGGGTGTTCCAGAAGTGCCCCAGTCATAGTTTGGAAACGGATTCGGAGGCTGCATCGACGGCACGACCAGCATAGCGTCGGCCCCGCCGGTTACGGTGTTGGGATAACAGACCCAAGCCGCCACGCTTGTGATTACCTGCTCAAGGGGTTCTTCGGTGGGCAACGCCTGCAGTCCCACTTTAATTGTGACATTGTCGCCGACGCGTGCCGTCACCTCACCGACGGTGCCGGTGAACTTGATGTTTTCACAGGTGTACCACGGCGCTCCAATCGTTGATTCGATCGCGGAAGAACATATGTTGCGGGGGGAGTCGCCAAGGGAAGTCTGAAAATCCAGCTCGTTGACTGGGATCATAAAGCCCTGAATCGCAGGTTGGTTGCCGTTCATTCGGTTATTGCTCCTCGCATCGGATTTTACTCGGACATTGGAGTCGTCACCTGGGCCCAGCAGCTGGACATGGATTCAAGAACTGAATTAGAAACTGGCGGATCATACACCTCTGCGGCTATCGACGAGAAGAATCATTCACCGAATCGAAATCGCCCTCCGCAGGTTCCTGCGGGCTGAGGGCGACGTTTTCCAGCGGCGCGCAACTGACCTGGCGCCAGGTATTCATGGCCTGGATTACTCAGTAATGATTTCTGCTGCGCTAAAGAACGAGGGAGGACGAGTCGCAACAAAGGCGTCGCACATCGAACGGATCCAAGTCCTGATACGTCCGTTTCTGGGAACCGCCGGCACGTTGACTCCTGGTGCGTCGCGTGACCAGAGATTGAGTTACAGCCTCTGCTTTCAGGTTGTTGCAAACTTTTGCGGGCGCAACTATACTGAAACTTCTGCGAGTTAGCGTTTAAAGCGCTTGGAGTGTGCATGTCGGTTGCTGCGGCTGATTCTAAGACCAGTTATATCCTCGACAAACTGCAGTCCCTCAGTGGCGTGATACCAATTGGAGCTTTTCTGGCGGAACATTTCTGGTCGAACAGCTACGCGCTTGTGAGCGTGGGCAAGTACAACGACGTCTCGCGCGAATTGCAGCAGATTCCGTGGCGAATCATGGTCGAAACCTGCGTGCTTTTCATTCCGATTCTGTTTCATGGGCTTTACGGTTGTTACATCTGGTGGACGGGGAAGTCGAACGCGATCGGGCATCCCTGGATGGCTAATTGGCTGTATGTGCTGCAGCGCTGGACCGGGATCATTGCTTTTATTTTCATTGGGTGGCATTTGTACACGGAGCGGTTTCTGGGGCATGGCGTCACTTCCTACGCTGACGTGCAGCGCAATCTGCTGAATCCCTGGTACCTCACTTTTTACATCGTCGGAATCACTTGTGCTTCGTTCCATTTGGGCAACGGACTGTGGAATTTCGCGTGCAAGTGGGGAATTGCGGTAAGTGTTTCTGCGCAGCGCGCGGCGGGATGGTTCGGCGCGGCCGTGGCGGTGGCGTTTACGTTTATTGGCGTGGCGATTGTGATTGCGCTGCATTACGGGGCGTTCCCGCTGGGGGGCTACGTCCAATGAGGCAGCCGAAAATTATTATCGTGGGCGGCGGGCTGGCTGGATTGATGGCTGCGATACGCGTCGCGGAAGCCGGAGTGACGGCTGACCTGTTTTCGATTGTGCCGGTGAAGCGCTCGCATTCGGTGTGCGCGCAGGGCGGGATCAACGCGGCGAAAAATTTGAAGGGTGAAGGCGATTCCACCTGGAAGCATTTCGACGACACGATTTATGGCGGCGATTTTCTGGCCAATCAGCCGCTCGTGAAGGGCATGTGCGAGGCGGCTCCGGCGATTATTGATCTGCTGGATCGCATGGGAGTGATGTTCAACCGCACGCCTGAGGGATTGCTGGATTTCCGGCGCTTTGGCGGGACGCTTTATCACCGTACCGCTTTTGCCGGCGCTACTACTGGGCAGCAATTGCTCTACGCGCTGGATGAGCAGGTGCGCCGCTTCGAAGCTGAAGACAAAGTAAAGAAATTCGAGGGCTGGACGTTTCTTTCAGCTGTGCTGGACCACAACGGCGTTTGCCGCGGCATCTGCGCCATGGATTTGAAGACCATGGAAATCAAGACGTTCGCGTGTGACGCCGCGATTTTCTGCACCGGTGGCATCGGAGCTGTCTTTGGGCGCTCGACGAATTCGGTGGTGTGCACTGGGTCGGCGCAATCGGCATTGTTCCAGCAGGGTGCTTATTACGCAAACGGCGAATTCATCCAGGTGCATCCCACCGCGATTCCCGGCGAAGATAAACTGCGACTGATGAGCGAATCGGCGCGCGGTGAAGGCGGCCGCGTGTGGGTGCCGAAGACGCCGCAGGACCCGCGCCCGGCGCGGCAAATTCCGGAAACCGAGCGATTCTACTTTCTTGAGGAGTGGTATCCGAAGTACGGGAACCTGGTGCCGCGCGACGTGGCTACACGCGCCATCTTCAAAGTTGTCTTCGAGCAGAATCTGGGCATCGATGGCAAGCCGATGGTTTATCTCGACCTCACCCACATCGACCGCAAGATTCTCGATCGCAAGCTGGAAGGCATTCTGGAAATCTACGAGAAGTTCGTCGGCGACGATCCACGCGACACCCCCATGAAGATTTTCCCCGGCATGCATTACACCATGGGCGGGCTGTGGGTGGATTTCAATCAGGCGACGAATATCCCGGGCATTTATTCTGCCGGGGAGTGCGAATACCAGTATCACGGCGCCAATCGTCTGGGCGCGAACTCTCTGGTGTCGTGCATCTTCGGCGGGTTCGTCGCCGGTCCGGCGGCAGTGCAATACGCCCGCAACGCCGCAGCCGCCGCCAGCAACGGACACTTTGAGGCACAGCGCAAACACGAAGAAGAAAACAACACCCGGCTGATGACGTCGGAAGGCACGGAAAACCCTTTCCGCTTGTGGCGTGAACTGGGCGAATTGATGACCAAGAACTGCACCGTCATCCGCTACAACAAACCGTTACAGGAGACGGACGCGAAACTGGTTGAGATGCTGGAGCGCTTCCGGCGTATCAACCTGAGCGATCGCTCGCAATGGGCCAACACCAGCGTGGTGTTTGCGCGCCAGTTGTACAACATGCTGCAACTTTCGCGCGTGATCGCGCAAGGCGCGGGCATGCGGGACGAATCTCGCGGGGCGCACTACAAGCCGGATTTCCCCGAACGCGATGACAAGAACTGGATGAAGACGACCAAAGCGTACTTCGCGCCGGATGCCGATGAGCCAAAGTTTGAGTTTGAGCCGGTGGATATTTCGCTGATCCCGCCGAGGGCAAGGAAGTACTGATGAGCTTTAACCACGGCGAACACAGAGGGATGCATAGGTTCTTCGCTGAGCTGAGAATGACAAAGATTGGAGCTAAGGGCTAATAGCTAATGGCCAAAAGCGTAATCATCAAGATCAAACGCCAGGCGAATCCCCAAGAGAAATCACGTTGGGAGGAATTTGAGCTGCCCCACAAGCCGGGTATGAACGTAATCTCCTGCCTGATGGACATCGCTGCCAATCCTGTTACCCGCGACGGCAAGCCGACTACTCCCATCACCTACGACTCGAATTGTCTCGAAGAAGTTTGCGGCTCCTGCGCCATGCTGATCAACGGACGCGCCCGCATGGCGTGCTCCGCGCTGATTGACCACTTAGACCAACCTATCCGCCTGGAGCCGTTCTCCAAGTTTCCCGTGGTGCGCGATCTGGCCGTCGATCGCCAGGTGCTTTTCGAGAATCTTAAGGCCGTGAAGGCCTGGGTTCCGATCGATGGCACTTACGACCTCGGCGCCGGGCCGCGGGTGACCGCCGAGGAGCAGGAAGCCGCATATCCACTCTCGCGGTGTATCTCATGCTGCTGCTGTATGGAAGTGTGTCCGCAGTTCAACGAAGAGACCGGCTTCGTGGGCGCGGCGACTATCTCGCAGGTACGGCTCTTCAACACTCATCCTACGGGCGCGGCGCTAAAACGCGAGCGACTGGCGGCCCTCATGGGTGATGGCGGCATCCAGGAATGTGGCTACGCGCAGAATTGCGTGGAAGTATGCCCCAAGGACATCCCCCTGACCAGGTCCATTTCTGAGGTTGGAGGCG
>Ga0070733_10002933_pt1 | contig 11840 bp, 9 predicted proteins | sample Coa_R1_9_FD_66450 | JGI IMG/M metagenome (GOLD analysis project Ga0070733, IMG submission 66450) | Surface soil microbial communities from Centralia Pennsylvania, which are recovering from an underground coalmine fire - Coalmine... | ecosystem: Environmental > Terrestrial > Soil > Unclassified ... | reverse complement strand
AATCGGGGCAATCAGACCGCCCTGATCGACAGTTTGATCGTGGGCATCGGCGTTGGAGCCGTGTCATGGGTCTTTCTGATGTCGCCGTACGCAAACGGTTCGCTCGGACTCTCAGCAAGACTCGCGTCGTTGGCATATCCCATCACCGACTTGATGCTGATTGGGATCGCCGTCCGCCTCCTCACCGGTGGCGGCCGGCGTCAACCCTCCTTTTACTTCCTCACGGGCGGACTGGTCCTCTTAGCCGCAACCGATTCCTTGTATGGCTGGGACAACCTTCACGGCGTCGCGTTCAGTTCAGGATCGCTCGTCGAGGTTGGTTGGCTCGTCTACTACCTCACGGTCGGAGCATGTGGCTTGCACCCGTCGATGTGTCAGCTGACTTCGCCGGTGGTGCGCGACGAGACATCCAACCCAAGATCGCAGATCTTGATACTTGCCTTCGCCACCCTTGTCGGACCGGTGCTTCTAACTCTCGATACCTTCGCCGACAGACCGCTAAATGCTCTTGCGATCAGCCTCGCCGCGTTCGCCATCACCGCCCTCGTCATCCTCCGCTTGGCAAGGGTGATGCGCGACCGAGACCGCGCCCAACTTCGCTTCCGACTTCTCGCCAGCGAGGCGCCGGTCGGCATCCTCGAGAGCACCCCGGCAGAGGGAGTTCGATTCGTCAACGCACAGGTCGCAAAGATCACTGGTCGGCCACTCGATCAGCTGAGCGGTGCAGGATGGGTCGACGCTGTCCACCCGGACGACATTGCGGGGTTGCTCACCAAAGTCGACCGCGCAAGCCTTGACAGATCTCGCCTCGAGGCGCGCTTTCGGATTCTGCGTCCCGATGGCGAGGCACGGCACGTCCAACTTTCGGCAGCCCCGGTGGGCAGACTCGACCAAGGTTTCGTCGCAACCATCGAGGACATAACCGAGGAGGCGTTGGCCCGTAACACCCTGAACTATCTCGCGTTTCACGACCCTCTCACCGCAATGCCTAACCGCTCCTTGTTTCTCGATCGCCTCAATCACGAGCTCGCTAGACACAGGCGTGGAGACTCGAAGATCGCAGTTCTCTACCTCGACCTCGATAGGTTCAAGCTCGTCAACGACAGCCTCGGACACGAGGCGGGCGACGCCGTTCTAAGCGAGGTTGGTAAGAGGCTCGCAGAGGCGGTGCGGCCAGGAGAGACCGCAGCGCGTATGGGTGGAGATGAATTCATCTTCATCCTTAGGAACATCAACCGCTCGCACGAGGCGGTAACCGTGGCGAAGAGACTCCTCGAGGCGCTGGAACCCCCCATCCACTTCGGCGGACACGAGCTAACCGTGGCTGCGAGCATCGGAATCGTTCTACCGACGGTCAATTCGGATGCCTCCACGCTCCTGCGTGACGCCGACACCGCCATGTACCAAGCGAAGCAAGGTGGTGGCAACAGGTACTCGATCTTCGACCACGATCTTCACCTTCGTTCTGTGAGGCGACTGGCGTTGGAAGGCGAGCTGCGACAGGCGCTCGCCAAACACGAATTCGAGGTGTACTACCAGCCGGTCGTGCAAACCGCTACGCATAGACCCGTCAGCGCTGAGGCACTCGTTCGCTGGAGGCACCCAACAAGAGGGGTTATCTCGCCAGATGAGTTCATCTCTATTGCGGACGAGTCCGGATTGATCAAGCCCCTCGGTCGTTGGGTCTACGACAAGGCGCTGAGTCAGCTCGCCGAGTGGGACGGCAATGTCGACGGGCCGCATCTCGACGTGCTAGCCGTCAACTTTTCGGCACGCCAGCTGGACGACCCCGAAACATCAGGAGAAATCAGAGCAGCGCTCGAGCATTATCGAACCGACCCGGCGCGCATATGCATCGAGATTACTGAATCTCTCTTGATCGACGATGGTGCCGCAGTTCGACGAACGCTCGGTCGCCTGGCGAGTCTCGGCCTGAGAATCGCAATCGATGACTTTGGAACAGGATATTCGTCGTTGTCGAATCTGCATCGACTGCCGATCTCGACCGTGAAGATCGACCGATCCTTTGTCGAGACCATTGACTCGGAGGATGACTCGACGCCAGTGATAAAGGCCATCGTAGAGATGAGCCACGCTCTCGGTCTGCGCGTCGTCGCCGAGGGAGTGAGCAGCGCTCGCTTGGACGACTGTGTCGCAAATCTCGGGTGCGATCTCGCGCAGGGTTTCTATTGGGCGCAACCAATGCCAGCCACAGAGTTCCTAGCCTGGTGGAAGAAGGCACAACGGAGAGCCGCCCGCCTCGTGAGCGTCGCCTGAAAGACGAGGCTCTCCAACATTCACGCTGGGCGAGAGATTGGCGCAGAAAGACAAGTACCCGGGTATGCCAGCTACAGCGGGACTCGGCATCTGTACATTTCTTCACAGATGGACCAACCGCCTCCCCAGCTTGCGGATCGCCCCCTTTCTCGTCCTGCCGAATCGCGACTTCCAGCTGACGTGCCTCATCGAGAAGAGATCCTCGAGATCCACGCCGTCGCACTGGAACGCGGCGCCCCCGGTTACATCGATCCCGTGTCTGGACTCTTCGTCCTTTCAGCGCAATACCTCGCTAACCGCGGCCACTGCTGCGAGCAGGGATGCCGACACTGTCCTTATGTCGAGGAATGAGATGAATCCTGATATCTCTCGCGCTTGGATGAGTTGGTCGAGTGGAAAAGACAGCACCCTCGCTCTTGAGGTCGCTCGGAGTGACGGATCGCTCGACGTCGTCGCGCTGTTGACAACGATGAATGCGGAAGCGGACCGAGTTGCGATGCACGCCGTGCGGCGAGATTTGCTCGAAACTCAAGCACAGTCCCTCGGCATCAGGCTCATCATGGTCGAGTTGCCTTCGCCGTGCTCGAACGACGTGTACGAGGAGCTTATGGGGTCCGCCGTCGCGGCCGCCGTCGAGGACGGGATTAGCCGCTTTGTTTTCGGAGACATCTTCCTCACTGGCATTCGTCAGTACCGCGAGAAGATGTTTGAGGGAACCGGTGTTGTGCCGGTGTTTCCGCTCTGGCAGCGATCGACGGACGAGCTCGCTAGAGAAATGGTCTCCACCGGCATTCGGGCCATCATCACCTGCGTTGACCCGCAGCAAGCGCCGCGGGAGATCGCCGGCAGATGGTACGACGCGGCCCTGCTCGAAGAGCTGCCGAATTCCGTCGACCCCTGCGGTGAGAACGGGGAGTTCCACACTTTCGTCGTCGACGGCCCCGGGTTCGCCTATCCCCTCGACATCACTGTCGGCGATATCGTCGAGCGCGAGGGCTTTGTGTTCGCGGATGTCTATCCGACGTAGTCCACGATGTCTGGTCGGGCCATCGCCACCTCGGGATGAAAGATCCCCGCGAGAGCCTCGACACCATCGATTAGCCGCGGGCCGGGACGTACGAACGAAGAATCTGCATCGGCCGCGAAGACACGACAACGATCCGGAAGTCGCCTCTCCGAGATGAGTCGTGACGCAAGTTGTCGCGCCTCACTTATGTGATATCCACAGGGCGACACGACGCAAATCTCGGGTGCGTTACCGATGAGTTCTTCCCACCCGAGCCGACACGAAGGTTTCCCAGCTTCCCCGACGACCGAGAAGCCTCCCGCGCGTTCCACCATGTCCGGGATCCAGTGTCCCGGCCCGAACGGCGGATCTGTCCACTCGAGAACCGCGACCCGGGGACGTTGACGCCCGGCAACAACCCCCTCGATGCGCCGAAGTCTGGCGTAGAGACCGTCGACAACTTCCCGAGCCACGGATTCCTTGCCAACCGCAGTCCCGATTGTCCCAATTGAATCGAACACTTCGTCGAGGGTCTGCGGATCCACAGTCAATATGGCGGAATCGCAACGCAGTTTCGCAAGCGCTTCGTCGACGGTCTTCACGTCGACGGCACAGACAGAACACAGGTCCTGGGTGACAATCAGATCCGGGTTGAGCTCGCGGAGCGCATCTTGGTCGAGGCGGTAAAGCTCTCCCCCCGAACCGATGCGGCTCCGCACCAACGTGTCGATCTCGGCGGGCGTCAATCCCGTTGGAATCGATGTCGTCGACACAACACGACGTGATCGAGCTTGTATCGGATAATCGCATTCGAAGGAGACGCCTACCACGCTTTCACCGGCGCCAATCGCGAACAGAATCTCGGTAGCAGAGGGCAGCAGCGAAACCACCCGCATGACGGATGAATCTATCGGGAGATGCACTGTGCCGGAAAAGCCGTGGCGGACGGAGCACCCCGGAGATCTCGAGCGGGTCACGCTCGGAAGCCCAAGAGTTCCTATACAACGCGCCGAGAGGCACGGTCACAACGAGTTCGTCCGCCTGATCGATAGCCTGCCGTAAAAGAGCCGACGCGGCAATGCCGCGATACCAAGCACAATTCGAAACGAAGGCGCGCCGAACACCTGAACGGAGAGCGAGCAATGGGCAACGAACTTAAGGTGACGCTGGAAGTCGGACCGAAGGAGAAAAAGGTTGTGGCGGTGGCGGTCGACTGGCCCGGCCTTGAGCGAGGCGCGAAGACCCGCGACGGCGCGATCGAAACGTTGCGGGCCTACCTCCCGCGCTACGCAAAGGTGGCGGAACTGGCTGGGACGGGTGCACGGTTCGCCGCCAACAGGAGCGTCGACGTCGTAGAGCAATACGTCGGGACCGGCTCAACCGACTTCTGGGGAATCTCGTTCGCGTTTTCGAGCATCGATGAGATCCAGATGTCGCGCGAGGACTTAGAACGTCAACTGACCATGATGCAGGCATGCTGGACGTACTTCGACGAGGTGCGAGGGCGCGTGTCGGCCGAGATGCGAAAGGGTCCCCGGGGGGGCGGCCGTGATCGGGACCGAATCGTTCGCCACGTCCTCAGCGTTGAGCAGGACTGGGCAGGAAAGGTCGGGCTGCGTACTCCGCAAGCCGCGGTGGAGATCGATCACGAGGCGTTGATGGCATACCGCGAGAGCTATTGCGCGGCGATTAGGACTTTCCATTCCGAGGGCAAGTTGGCTCGAACCTGGCCGTTGCGATACCTGATTCGGCATACCGCCTATCACACGATGGACCACGCCTGGGAAATGGAGGACAAAGACCTCTCCGAAACCGTCGGGTAGCACGGCGCACTTTCGGAACTATGAACGATCGTCGCCGCATGTGGTCAGCCGCCCGTACAGATTGGCGAACCTCAATCTCGAAGCAACGGCGAAGACCAACGGGGTCAAGCGAAAAGGCTTCTTCAGATCAAGGTAGAAAACGGCCGGGATCTACGTCGTCGAAGATTTTGCCAACCTCTCCCTCACGCGACCGGCGAGGTCGTCCTTAAAGCGTGATGTCACAACAAATCGAGCGCGATGCGCTGAACCCTTCATGAACAGCCGCCCCCGGTTCTTCTCCTACGTTTTGTTCGATTGGCGCGACCGCTCTCGGACTTAGTGCGGTGTTCGCCGTAGGCTTCTTTGCGATCCCTCAGGACAGTCGCGCAACCGCAAATGAAGCTGCTATAAGCACGATCGCCCATGATGTTGCACGCAAAGCGCGCTCAAGCGGTGCCAATAGCACATCCTGTCGAAGGGTGAGGGTCTGGCCGTTGACGAGGGTGAGAATCCCGTCGACTGCTCTCGCCCGCCTGCGGATGAGTCGCGCAGGAGTACTCAAACTGCGCTGGGCGAGCGACAATGCGAACGCCGCAATAGAGGCAATCGCCGGAGCCAGAGCCAGCCTCCCGGTTTGCCCGACGTAGGCCGTCAGAACCGGAAAGGCGCCCCAGGCTGACGCGAACGTCAAGTCGTTGTGAAACGCACCGCCGAAAAGCTCAAGACAATAGGCAACAACAACGAGCGCGCCGACGCACATGAACGGAACGAGAGGCCATCCAATCTGCGTAACGCCGACGACGCCCAAGGCGAGCGCTCCAACGAGACCGAAAATGGCGACCCCTGCGAGCACTGCGGATGGAATCTTGGTCCGCAGCGGCCGTCCATTGAGCTCGTCGAGCGCGTGCGCGCTGAGACCAACCGCGAGGAAGAAGGCGAGCACGCTTACGAGCAATCGGGACACTTCGACGCGGTGGGCGAGAGACGCACCGATCACCACGTAGGACAGGATCCAGGCTGTGTATGGGGGATGGAGCAATGTCCACCAGTCGCGCCAGAATCCGGGGCGAGCTGCATAGTACGCGGGGCGTAGTTCTTCATCGTCGACGCCTTGTTTAGAAAAGTCCGTTGCGCGTTGACCCGCGGATCCGGCGGCACGTCTTTTAGGCATCATTTCGTGTTCCCCACATGACAAGGCCTCCTCCAAGGCTCATCGCGCGCATCCCGACACGCTCGAATCCGGCTCGTTGCCATGCCTCAACTGTCCAATTCGTGGGATAACGACGGTAATGGCGCGAGATGTTGGGGCCAAGGAATCGCCCGACCGCGAACCACGCGCGACCCCCCGCGAGCCAACCGGCAATGGGAAGAATCATTCGCGTATATCCCCACCACCAAAAGCGCCACAACCGGCTCGGCGGAAGAAGGAACTCGAGACTCGCGGCAACTCCGCCCGGCTTGACCACCCGCGCCATTTCGTCGAGCGTGCTTTGGACATCGTCGACGTAACGAAGCAGATAAGTGAAGGTCAATGCCTCGAACTGCGCATCTATGAAAGGCAACTGCTGACCGCGTCCGGCAATGAGTTGGATTCGATCGCTCTTGCCGGCGAGATCGATGTTGCGCCGACCCTGATGCAACATCTCCTCGGTGATATCGATCCCGACAACCTGTGCTTTCGTGCGATCTGCCAGCTGCAGCGAAACTCCCGCGGTGCCGCATGCGACGTCGAGCACGCTATTTGGAACCGCGGTGACAATGTGGTCGACCATGGTTCTCCGCCAGCGGCGGTTCTGTCCCAATGAGAGAAGCTCGACAAGAGTGTCATAGCGCCGGGGGAGAGGCGTGAAAAGGCGTTGGGCAAACTGGTCATGATCGCCGACATGATTAGCGCCCATGGGATTCCCTTAGGGTTCAAAAATTGGACGATACTCGCCGAGCACCTGGTGAGAGCGATGTGAGAACAGACCGTTTTGATGTGCTGATCGTCGGGGCGGGTCCCGCCGGCAGCTTCGCTGGCCTCGCGTTGGCGAGCCAAGGTGCTCGGGTCGCCCTGTTGGACAAGGCGGAATTTCCACGGGACAAAGCGTGCGGGGATCTCGTCGGCCCGCGGGGAGTCCAACTGCTCGACGATGCTGGGGTGTCGCTCTCGAGAACGGTCAACGTCGGCGACATGCTGGTAGTCGGCTCGACCGGTCGACGGGTCCGACTCCCATCTGCTGCGGGCCACACCTACCCCGGGCACGGAATGTCGATCGGCCGCCTCATTCTCGACGCCCTCCTCCAAAAGGCCGCTCTTGACGCGGGCGCCGTCGGGTTCACCGGTCGCGCCGATACTCCGCTCGAAGTCGACGAACGACTCGATGGCTACCGGACGTCGAACGGAATGGATTTGCGCGCAGACTTCGTGATCGGCGCCGATGGCGCTACGAGTCATGTCGCGGCGACTTCCCGACTCATCGACGAGAGCAAAGTCCTTTGGGGTTTCGCGCTTCGTGCCTACCTCGATCAGTCCGTTCAGCTCCCGGTGATCGCACTGTGGGAACCGCGACCATGGCGAGGTTTTCCCGGGTATGGCTGGATCTTCCCCACCTTTGACGGGGGCACCAACGTGGGACTCGGCATCGGAACGCGCGCCAGCCGGACGATGGCCGCCGACTCCGTGCGCATGCTGCCCGCCTTCCTCGATCACCTGCGAGCGCTCGGGTTCATCGATCGTTCGACGCCGGAACCCGCGAGGCGACTCGGGAGCTGGCTCAAGATGGGAACAATTGGGACGACCCCCTACCGAGGTCGGACCCTGCTCGTCGGCGACGCGGCGGGCTTGGTGAACCCCTTGCAAGGAGAAGGAATCTCCCAAGCGCTGAGCAGCGCATTGGCTGCTGCCAATTCGATTCTGCGGGATCCGGGTCGAGCCGGTGAACTCTATGCGGAGACCCTTGCAAGCAGCCACCTCCCCTACCAGCGGATAGCCGCGGCGGCTCACAGCGCGCTCGTCGGCCGACGGTTCGCAATCGCCGCATTGGGACGGGTAGTTACTTTTCCGCGAATCTCGTCCGCGCTTGCTGGCGGCTGGGCGATCTTTTGGAACGAACTGCTCGACGGGGCACCGCCGAGTCGCGCTCGGACAGTCGCGGCTACCGCGACAACCATCGGCCAGCTGATGACCGCGCATTCGCAGACCGCCCGTTGGTTCAAGGATGTTCTCCAACCGGCGGAAACGAATGAACTAACCACGGAATAGGAAATGGCCCGGCAGCTCTTTGAGCCACCGGGCCATTTCGGTCACACGGTTGACGATGCCCTCGACGCAGAACTACCGACTGACGTCGAAGCAGTATCGCTTGGACATGCGATTTGTGGCTCAGTACCCGTAACCACCGCCTCCAGTTGTCGTTGTCGTGGTTCCGCTCGTCGGCTTTACAGTCACGTCGATGGACCACTTACCCCATTTATCCTTCAGTCCGTTACCGTGCGTTTGTCCTGCAGCGGTGTCGCCCGAGAACCAGTAGAGCGGCTTACCGGAGTAAGTCACCTGGCGGGCTCCGCCGGAGCGGGCCACCGAGCCGAGCTTCGCCGCGTTGACACCGGTCCCGGCCGTCGCCTTTGCCACACCCTTTGGTAACAGGACTCTTGGCCAGATAGTTGTGCATGAACCCGTGCAGCCGACCTTGCTCGGCGTGAGGACGTAGACGGTCTTTCCACTTACGAGAAAAGTGCCGAGACCCGCCTTTTTGGCTGTAGCGATAACGAGACGCTTTGTTGTGTGATTCGTCGTCGCACCTGCGCTGCTGAGGACAAAACCGACCGCGGAAAGTCCTGCCGCGGCAAAGGCAGCTGCCGCGATACGGCTGACCATCAATCGGCGAGTCCTCTCTTGGCGCACCTCTGTCTGCTCCATGTCGTTCGCCTCCTTTAGATCGTCAATTTCGGATTACCTGTAGTACGTGTGAAACCGAGCGATGGATTGAGGCACCAAAGGGCGCCTCCTATGAGCATCTCGACGCCCCACACCCCGCCGCAGCGAACTACGGACTCGACCGGAGAAAGGATCACTCTGTGAATCGTCGAAATGCGTCGGCGCCTTGAATGGTTCGAGCAGTTGTCGTCCGAGGACGCGAACGAGCTGTGGACGTGCCGGTGCCTGCTCGACTGCTGACGGCCGACCAGCAAGTCCGGTTCGACAAACGGTTGACCCGGGCTTGGGGAAGATCGCACGACCCGCGAGCACATCCCAGAAAACGAAGACGATCCCGAGGTTCACGTCTCCTGGTCCGTCGAGTGCGTGGTGAATTCGGTGGTATGCCGGGCTCACGAAGATCTTCCCGAGCGGTCCGAGTGTCCATGACACGTTGGCGTGGGGCAAAGCGCCGAGGCAAAGGTAGATCGTGATCAGGCCGGGGGCGATGGATCCGCCCAAGAGCGCCACGACCGGCACCGTCGCAAGAAGGAAGCTGGCGGTATGCACCAGTGGATGAACACGAAAGGTCGTGAGCACGCTGAGCTCTTCCTGGCTGTGATGTAAAGCGTGAACCCGCCACAGCGGAGTGAAACGGTGATCTGCGCGGTGCGTTAGCCAATTGCAGGCATCCATCGCCACAAGGGTCACGCCAACGAGAAGCCAGTGCGGCCATCTCCCGCTATTGGGCAGCGTCATCCACGGTGTGTACCGATGGAGCAGTTCAGCAGATGCAACCCCGAGCATCGTCACGAACGGGGCCATCACGCCGGCGAATAGGAGAAAGAAGCAGGCATCTTGGACGTGCCCTCGAGCGAGCACCCTGCGACCCTCGGCCGGCCAAAGTCGCTCGCAGACGAGCACGACCAAAACGAACCCGATAACGGCTGGCCCAGCCAGTTCCGCACGTGATGCGGCAATTGAGGCGGTGAGGGCGCCGGCTCGGCGAAGCGCGAGCGCTCCTTCGACGACGAGCCAGGCTGTGATCCCCAAGAGCAGAACCGAAGGGAGGTACACCCGCCGGGTCCTTCGTCCGGCGACCTCTTGCGCGCGCGGGACCGCTCCTTGGCCGACCCCCTCAACTGCACCCGTCATATCGCCCGCGCGAAATGAACGCTTTGGCGGTGATACGAACATCTGTGCTTTCGTAATAATTTCGTTCATCTAGCTGAGGTGCGCGGTCGCGAAAACAGCGCCATCGGGCGCGACCAGACGAGCGCCTCGCACCTTGTCCTCGGGCGGCATGAGCGGGACACCCCAAGTTCCATACCTATCAGCGAGTCTGAACTTCCCCACGGTCTCAACCCTTCCTCCGACGACTATGCCCGAGGGCACGCTTCGTCGGACACGCCCTCGTCGTCCGAGCCCGATGGTCTCCTCTTCGCTAGTAATACGTTTGTGCGCCCCCGATGGATCACCGCCAGCGGGAGAATCGCACAAGATAGGTCGAGGTCGTTCGAGCAATCCGCGATCCTGGCAGGTACGTCGTCTGCGTGACCGCCGCAAGCAGGCGATTTCGCAAGCCGGGAGAGCATCTCGTTACAAGTCGACTACGCGGTGAGGGTCTCTGGTCCGACGGGCGGGGAGCGACGTAGGAAGGGTTATGGAAAACGCTTCGCGCCCGATTGAGTCGCCCGCGGCTCATTCCGAGGGTGATCGGGGCTGGACTGTGATCGTGGCATCGACGATCCACCTCGACCTGTATCTGACCGGGTATCGATCGATCCCGACGATCGCTTGGCCCAGGCGGCTACCTGTCGTCGCAGCGGATCGCTCTCCTCGGATTGACTTGAATGGCGGGATATGGCACGAGACGGTTGCGTCGGAGACCTGGAGTTCATTTCTGAAACTGGTTGTCGATCGGCATTGCTGCCAGCACCTGACTAGGAGTCGCTCAGTTCGGAGCGCCAAGTCCATCCGATCTGAAAGCTCAGTCGTCGCCGTGTCGGCGGCGTACACATCAGAAGGTCAGGGTGATCGTGGTACTGCGCAAAGGGAGGAGGTCGCACATTGCCCGATGAGGAAGATGACCAGCGACGAGTCTTGGGAATGCCGGCCAAGGGCGAGTGGCGGCCGAGAACTGATGACGGTGAACAGCGCGTCCTCGGGGTGCCTCGAAGTTGGTTTGGCGCGAGGCAGAAGGCACCCATCGACTTTCGCTGGGTCCGACATCCGATCCGATGGTCGAAGTGGCGAATACAAGTTCATCGTCTCGGGCCATACGCTCCCGAATACGAAGACTTCAGCGACCAAAACGACGCAGCAGATAAATAGCGTCAACCTCTGGAAACGGTGCCAAATGGAAGGACAGTCGACCCGACGTGACATCGAGTCGTGAATAACAAGTAGTCCCGGATTACGAGTCGTCCAGAGGAGCCGGCTGGTGGATCGCCGACTCTCAGCCCGTTATCGCTTCAGCCTCGATCTCGACCCGCCAACGAGGGTCGAGCAGCTGAGACACGACGACCATGGTCGCTGCAGGCTGGTGAGCGCCAAATAGTTCTCCATGGGCGGAACCGACCGCTTCGGCATCAGCGGAGTCCACCAGGTACATGCGCGTACGAACAATGTCGTGCAAGCGTGCACCCAAGGCTTGTAGCGCCTCGCCGATTATTTCGAAACAGCGCTTGGTCTGAAGCCCTGGATCTCGGCTCACCTCGCCGTTTTCCCAGATTGGAGCCGTCCCAGCCACAAGGATTCGATTGTCGATCCGAATTGCCCTGCAGAAACCGATGCGATCTTCAAAGGGAGACCCGCTGTTAACTCGCTGACGTTCAATCATGCTGCGAACGTACCA
>Ga0070733_10002931_pt1 | contig 11843 bp, 8 predicted proteins | sample Coa_R1_9_FD_66450 | JGI IMG/M metagenome (GOLD analysis project Ga0070733, IMG submission 66450) | Surface soil microbial communities from Centralia Pennsylvania, which are recovering from an underground coalmine fire - Coalmine... | ecosystem: Environmental > Terrestrial > Soil > Unclassified ... | reverse complement strand
CAGCGAGTACCAGTGCAGGCCGAACATCAAGTGGGCGACCACTGCTCCTAAAATTCCACCTGTACACTGGGCGGCGATGTATGCAGGCGCATCGGACCACGGGATGCCATGCTCGAGCGCGTCGGCGAGGGTGACTGCCGGATTCAGATGGGCGCCGGAGATCGGACCGAAGGTGAGAATCAGCGCGGCCAGAGCGGCCCCGGTCGCGATGGTGTTTGCGAGTAGAGCGATGGCAACATTTCCGCCGGCCAAGCGCTCGCCCATGATTCCGGAGCCGACGACAGCGGCAACCAGAAAAGCGGTTCCGACAAATTCCGCTACGACGCGTGCCTGCAGGTTAAATTTCACTGGCGTCCTATGCTGTCGATTTCTTTCTTGATCGCCAGACGGTCTAGCGCGGCGATGGGAAGGTTCAGGAACAAATTGATGCGGCGATCGAGCATGAAGAAAGCATCACGAAAAGCGCGCTGAATTTGCTGCTCTGTTCCTTTCGCGGCCGGTGGGTCGGGCACACCCCAATGTGCAGTCATGGGCTGACCTGGCCATATGGGGCAGACTTCCTTCGCGGCGTTGTCACAGACGGTGAAAACGAAGTCGAGCTTGGGAGCGGCGGGCTGGGCAAACTCATCCCAACTCTTGCTGCGCAGGCCTGCCGTTGAAATATGCGCGATTTCGAGTTGTTTCAGGGCCTCGTGCCGAACCGTTCCTGAGGCATGGCTGCCGGCGCTGAAGGCGGTAAAGCGTGGCCTACCCTTATGGTTCAGGATTGCTTCAGCCATGATGGAGCGGGCTGAGTTTCCGGTGCACAGGAACAAAACGTTGTAGTGTCCTTGCATGTGCGCTTTCTCAGTTGCAGCAAGTGGGAGCGCAGCAAGCTTGCGTTCGTTGTGGCTTCACGGCCCGCACGAATGCGCTCATGAACTTGCCCTTAACTTGGGGTGCGATTGCGTCGACGTCGATGTTCTGGCCGCAGAGGATCTCGCGGGCATCCTCAAGGCGATAGATTCTGGTTGGTTCGAGGTCGATCTGTTCAAATCCGGCTGAGGCCAGCTTGCTTCGGTATTCGTTTTCCTCCAGCGCTCCCGCGACACAGCCAACCCACAAAAGCACGCTTTTCCGAATCTCGGGAAGCATTTCGCCGCGAGTGACGACATCGGATACGGCGAATCGGCCGCCAGGTTTGAGAACTCGGAAGGCTTCGTGCAAGACGCTGTCTTTGTCGGCGGACAGGTTGATGACGCAATTGGAAATGATGACGTCGACAGAATTGTCGGGCAGCGGGATATGTTCGATCTCGCCCTTCAAGAATTCGACGTTGTCGATTCCGGCTTTGCGCTTGTTCTCATTTGCCAGGGCCAGCATTTCGTCGGTCATGTCCAGGCCGTAGGCTTTTCCAGTTGGTGCAACTCGCTTCGCCGACAGCAAAACGTCGATGCCACCGCCGGAGCCGAGGTCAAGAACAATTTCTCCCGGTTTCAGTTCGGCTAACGCAGTGGGGTTGCCGCAGCCGAAGGAAGCTAGGAGAGCCTCTTCCGGGATTTGGCCGGCTTGCAGCGCGTCATAGAGGTTGGAGGTAATCGGGTCAGAACAGCCGGTGCCGGCCGTGGCTCCACAGCAAGAGCTGCCGCCAGTCGTGACTCGGAGTGCGGCCTCGCCGTATTTTTGTTTGACCACTTCCTTGATGTCGGGGCTGCTCATGTTTTCTCCTTATTTGCAAAGTTGAACGATCGATTCCGGCTTGAGCGCTTTGTTACGGGTGCAGCACTCGGCGTACAAGAACTGAAGCAGTTCTTGCAGAGCGTTTGTGTTTGCGGTGTAGCGCAAGAAGGTGCTCTCTCGTTTTACGTGTACGAGGTCTTCCGCCTTTAGTTTGTCCAAGTGGTGAGAGAGAGTGGAACTGGGAATGTCGAGTTCCTCTTGAATTTCGCCGACCACAAGGCCATCAGGATGAGCTGATAGAAGCGATCGCATGATTTGGAGGCGAGGTTCGGTTCCCATGGCCGAAAACATGTCGGCGAACTTGGCTACTTGCTCGGCGGAGCGCTTCGATTGGACCGGCGTCATAATTCGATAATTGCAGAAATATGGGATCATGTCAAGGGCGAGTGCGTCTCGATTCAGGACGGGTACAATGACGGGCATGCGCATCCCGCTTTGGCTGAAGATTGGCTGGAGTCTGTGGGTGCTGGTTTGGGTGCCGGTTTACTGGCATCAGTATGGATTGCAGAACTTCCTATACTTTTGTGATCTGGGGAATTTGTTTATTTGCGCCGCCCTGTGGTTGGAAAGTCCGCTGCTGTTTTCGTGGCAGGCTTGCGGGTTGTTGCTTTTTCAAACGCTGTACATCGTCGATTTGATCGGGGCGCTGGTGAGTGGCCGGCATGTCATTGGCGGGACCGAATATATGTTCGATCCTCACCTGCCGCTGTCGGTGCGACTGCTCAGTTTGTTTCACATTGTGGTGCCGCCGCTGCTTTTGTGGGCGATTTGGCGGCTGGGGTATGACGGGCGGGGGTGGAAGTATCAGACGGTTACGGCGTGGATCGTGGTTCCGATCAATTATTTCTGGCGGCCGCAATGCGATGTGAACTGGGCGCGTGGGCCATTCTTTCACGAGCAGCATGTAGTGCCGGGGATGGTTTATTTATTGGCGTATTTGTTGGTTGTCCCGTTGGTGGTTTACTGGCCTACGCATTTGGTTTTGCGGTGGTGGGCGCGAGATCCTTCGCCCTGCTGAAAAAAACCGGACTTCAGGATGACGGCATCAATTATGAAGTCGCGTGTTTAGTGTTGTGCGGCCAGGGCGCGCTTTGTGGCTTCGAGCAGGGCTTCTGGGCCTACGGGTTTTCCGGTGGCGCGTTCCATCCAGAGATCGGGTGTGATGCGGCCCATCTTTGCCATGCGCTCGAACTCGGGTCCGATGCTTCCGGCTTTCTTCATTTGTTCTTCGATCTGAAACGCGATCATGTGGCCGATGGGGTAATCGGGGAGATAGAGGAACGAGTCGATCATGTGGGAGTAGATTCCGAGCAGCACGACGTCGTTTTTGTGGAAGACCGGAGCGTAGTAGCGATTCCAAATGTCTTTCGAGATCTGCACGGTGGCTGCGTCGAGTTGCTTCGGCGTAGCTTGTGGATGGTCGTACATCCAGTGCCAGACGCCCATGTCGACCAGCGCGACTCCGGCAATTTCGTAGGTTCCCCAGAAATCATTCAACGTCTTTTCGGCTCGGCTCTTGGCGTCGGGCGCGGGAAGGCCGAGCAGTTCGAGGTCGTGGCCTTGAAAGACAAATGCTAAGGCTTCCGTGAAAGCCGTGTTGGGCACGCCTTGCAGCAGGGTGAAGTCGTTGTCGTTGAGTGAGAAGGTTTGCTCGACGTTGTGTCCCATTTCATGAACGGCGATGTTGAAGCCTTTGTAGTTCATGCCGGTTTTTTCCACGCGGGTGCGGAGGTGAGCTTTCTCGGATCGCATGGACGATCCCATGGCGTGACCGGAGCCGCGGGCGGGATCGACGATAATGTTATTGGCGACGTACTGCGCGCGGTCGGGAGCGAAGCCGAGTTTCATGAGCAGGTTGGGAATGTCCCGCTGGTAGGCCTCGGCAGTCGGATATTTCTTTGAAACGATCTCATCGAGTTGCGCCTCGGTATATTGGCTGCCCGGCCGAAACCCGTTGTACCAGATATCGAAGGGCTCGAGCGGACGGCCGAGGCGAACTTGAATCAGTTGCGCGGTTTGCGCTACGAGCGGGGAACTCAGGACCTGCTCCAACATGGCCCTTACCTGCGATTCCGGAATCTCGCGGTCTTCGTCGAAGCGGCGGTCGATCAGCGTAGGTGCGGTCGGGGAGTACGGATCGGCTTTGCGGGCGGCTTGGAAATCCCTCAGCAAAGTGGCGTAGCGAGTGTCAGGTTCAGCGGCGTTTATGAGCGGTAGGTTGCTGGGCGCGTTATCCGAATCTTTCTCAGCCGCGAGCTTGACTTCGTTCGAGTAGGGATTCCAGTCGATGGTGGGATTGTTGATCACGACTTGTGGAATTGTCTGTGTGACAATGCGTTCCATCACCTGCTGGATCATGCGTTGCTTGGCAGAGCCGCCCTGCGCGTCGGAATAGTCGGCTTTGATTTCATCGCGCAGGTTCCAGTGGCTCAGCAGGCGCATTTTGGGCGGAAAAAGACGCTGGCCCTGAGGGTTGACGAGGTGGTACATCCAGATGTTGTATTGCGCGATGTACTGTCCGCCCTGTGCTGCAGCTTGAGAGATGGCAAGGTTGACATCCGCTGGAATGCGCTTATCGAACCGTTGCGCGAGGCGGACTTCGGCCCACTGACGTCGCGTCCAGGTGGGCCCGTCTTTCAGGCGTTCGTTGAGCGTGGTGAGGGGAAAGTTCAGCAGGACCGTGAAGGCCAATTTGTTGTTGAAGAAGTCATCGAGGACGTGCGCGGAAGGATCGTAGCCGGCGAATACTTCGTCGAAGGGAAGCACCGGGCCGAGATCAAGATCGGTTTGCTGATTGAACTCGCGATTGATTTCGTGCATGTGGCCGTCGAGTTGCTCGAGCAGGCTCTGAAAGCGGCTGAACATGGTGTCGAGGGTAGTTTGATCGCCGGCGAAGTTGGTGCGAACGAAGTCTTCGAACGTGGCCGCATCGCCGTCGTCTGCGCGCCAGAACTCGGCTACCTGACGGAGGCCACGCTCAAGGCGAAGTTTTTGTTGGGCGCCGTACTTGGCGGCCAGTTCGGTTTGCAGCTTGGCGGTCGAGTCGTTCATCCATGAGGGGACTGCGGATGTCTTAGCGGGAGTGGAAGCGTTCTGCATTGAGATCTCCTCGGAACGAAGTGGAAGCGCGACGCACAGGACGGCTGTCGCCAACAGCGTCAAACGAAGACGGTCTTTCATTTTCTGCTCCTCTTCATTTCTATTTTTTGCTCCTCAGGGCCGACTCCGGTTGTGGATAAGGCAAGGAATTACTGAACTCGGAGATGTCGGAAGACGCGAAGTCGGGGAATGGCAACTTGCTATTCTCGCGCCATTGTTGCACTTCGTGCGAGACCGCGGCAGCTTTCTCTTTGTCCACGCCCGGATCGTCGCCCAGATAAACGGTGCGGGAGGGAAAGGCAATAGCAGTACCCGATGCTTCGACAATTTCCACGATTCTCAGCAGAAGATCTTCCTGAATGGCGAGAAACTCGTTATTGTCCCTGGTCAGCACGTAGCAGAATACTTCCAGATTGAGTGAACTGTTGTCGTATCCGATGAAGCGGATGCGCGCGCCGGCGGTTTCGACCTTGGGATGTTCGTAGAGTAGCCGGCGAATCTGGGCCAGCACGTAACGCAGTTGGTCGGCTGATGTTTCGTAGCGCAGGCCCAGCTTAGTATTGAAAAGGATTTTATCGCGCCGGCTCAAGTTCTCGACGTTCATCGTCGCCAGCGTCCCGTTAGGAATGGAAAGCTCGGATCTTTCGGGAGTGCGAATGCGAGTGGAGCGCAGACTGATGTCTTCGACTGTGCCGGTCCTGTCGCCAAAACGGCATACGTCGCCCACGCGGATGACTTCATCTCCGAGCAGAGAGACACCACCGAATAAATTCTCCAGGGTCTTCTGCGCGGCGAAGGCGACGGCGATTCCACCGATGCCCAGTCCGGCGAGGGCGGTGGTCATGTTGAAGCCGAGAGAGCCAAGTATGGCAAAGACGGCAACGATGAAAATTACGGATTTGAGAACGCGCTCGCCGAGAAGCAAGAGCGATCCTGTGCCTTTTCGTCCCGTGTAGATCGCGCGCTCTCGAAGCCGTCGCGTCACCTGCTGCAGGATTCGCCAGAGTAGCCAACTCCATCCGACGATGAACACCACCCCCATTACCAGTTGGTAGTAGTGGCGTTGCAAGAGCGGTAGGCCGAGCCGTCGGACGCAAAGAACGTGAATTACAGCGCCGAATAAAAGCCACAGAGGACGGAAGATCGAATGCCATGCCGTCCTGGGCGGCTGGCCTCTGCGCAATTTACCGGAGAGTCCAACGATTGAGACCAACAGCCATCCCAAGCCCGCAGCGAGCGGTATGGCCAGCAAGATCGCCAGCCACTGCCACACGGGCAATCCTAAGAATTGCAAGCGCACGACGAAGTTGGGCAGGTGGGCTTCGACCTGGCGCGCCTCCAGCCGGTCGTAGAGGTCGGGTACTTTGGCGAGGGTTTCGGAGGAGATCAACCAGATTTTTCCTCCGGCGGAATTCGAGACGTGGTCGAGGGTGAGGTCAGCATCAACGTCTCCGGCGGACAAGACTCCGATCCGTTGCTGGTCGGAAGGAACTCCTTCTTGCGGCGTTCCCTCAGGTCGATTGCTAATCAGTCTCAGATTGCCGGAAAGAGGAGCTCGGTCCATTACCTCTTTCAATTTGGTCGCGAGTTCTGCACCTTGCTCTGCGCGTTTGGCATTGCTCATCTGCAGATACTGCGCAGCGATCGAATAATTCCCCGCCTGGGCTGCATGGAGGAATCCGTAGATGGTGCCGCTCGGAGTATCGCGGCCCAGCGGGTCCGTTGCGGGCTGGGTCGCGGCCTCGCTCGGGGACTTGCCCAGCTGCGCCGGAAGTAGCTGTCCAACGGCGGCTACGGAAACGGTTACGCACAAGAGGAGCCAATGAACTCGTTTAAAGAAAGAAGACATGGGTTCCTTCTCCAGAGCAGGGCGCAAATGCGCCCGCGAATGCCTGCACAGAGCGAGAGTTCATTGTATCGAAGGAAGACCAACGTCGCGGAATCGTGAGTGTGATCTACGGGCGTTTGGGTCGATACACATCCGTGGGAGTGCCGAAGAAAACTTCGGCGGAATTCATTACTGTTTCCGAGAGCGTGGGGTGAGGATGGATGGTGAGGGCAACGTCCTTGGCAAGTGCTCCCATTTCCATGGCGAGCACTCCTTCGGCGATGAGTTCGCCGGCACCGACGCCGACAATTCCCACGCCGAGCACGCGCTCGGTTTGAGGATCGATGAGGAGCTTGGTCATGCCTTCGGTTCGGTCGATGGTCATGGCGCGTCCCGATGCTGCCCAGGGAAATCTGGCTACTTTGACTTCGCGATTATCTTTTTGTGCCTGGGTTTCGGTGAGGCCGCACCAGGCGACTTCGGGGTCGGTAAAGACGACGGCTGGAATCGCGTTGGGCTCGAAGGCGACTTTGTGTCCTGCGATGGCTTCTGCGGCGGTGCGTCCTTCGTGCATGGCTTTGTGAGCCAGCATGGGTTCTCCGACTACATCGCCAATGGCGTAAATGGCGGGATCGTCGGTCTGCAGTTGTTTGTTGACTTGGATAAATCCGCGTGGGCCGACTTTGACTTGAGTTTTCTCCAGGCCGGGGATTTCGGAATTAGGCTTGCGTCCGACCGATACTAGGACCTTGTCGAAAAGTTTATCGCGCTCCTTTACTTCGGGACCGTCGAATGTAACGCGGATTCCGTTGGATTCTTCTTTTACGGCGGCGACGGTGGTGTTGAGCAGGATGGAATCGAAAACCTTCCCTATTCGCTTATGCAAGGGAAGGACGAGATCGCGATCGGCTCCGGGCAAGAGCCCGGGGAGCATCTCGACGACTGAGACTTTGGAGCCGAGGGCGGCGTAGACGGTACCGAGTTCGAGGCCGATGTAGCCGCCGCCGACCACCAGCAGAGTGCCGGGGACATCGCTCAAGTCCAGCGCGGATGTGGAATCCATCATGCGCGGGGTTTCAAGTTTGAGGCTGGGGATGATGGCGGGCCGCGATCCGGCGGCGATAATGATACGGTCGAAAGTGAGAGAATCTTCGCCGCCGTTGGTGCGACTAACCCGCAGGGTGTTTGAGTTTTCGAAGGCGGCTTTGCCCTGGATGTATTCGACCTTCCTTTGTTTCGTGAGCACGCCTAATCCGCCTGTCAGTTTCTTGACGACGCCTTCTTTCCAGGAACGCAGGCGGGGAAGATCGATCTTGGGGTCGGCGTAGTCGATTCCCCAGTTCTTTGCGTGCCGGGTTTCGTCGATCAGCTTGGCAACATGAAGGAGTGATTTGGACGGGATGCACCCGCGGTATAGGCACACGCCGCCCGGATTCAGTTCCAGGTCGATCAGCGTGACGGTCAATCCAAGGTCCGCGGCGAGGAAAGCAGCGGCATAGCCACCGGGGCCTGCGCCGATCACTGCGATGTGTAAGCTGGTTGGTTCGGTCATGGAATGTTGATTATCGTCAAAACACTTGCGACAGTTATCCCGCTATACGAAGCTCAAGGTGCTTCGACTTCGCTCAGCATGACAGATTTAATCTGGTGTTAAACTTCGAAACTTCTTCATCCCTGCACCGACAGCAGGAACGGCTGCTCAAATGCTTCCGCGATCCAGCGCAGGAAGCGTGCAGCGTCTGCGCCGTCGATCAGTCGATGGTCGTAAGACAATGACACGGGCAGCACCAGACGCGGTTCGAATTTTCCGTTGAGCCACACCGGCTCCATGCTGGAACGCGAAAGGCCAAGGATCGCGACCTCAGGGTAGTTCACGATCGGAGAGAAGCCAGTGCCACCAATTCCGCCGAGGTTGGTGATGGTGAAAGTGCCGCCTTCCATTTCCGCGAGCGTGAGCTTCTTATCTTTCGCTTTGCGGGACAGTTGCGTGAGCTCAGCCGCGAGTTCGACGATGTTCTTCTTATCGACATCGCGAATGACGGGTACCAGGAGACCACGGTCGGTATCTACAGCTACGCCGATGTTGATGTATTGCTTATAAACAATTTCGTCTTTGGCGAGATCGATGCTGGCGTTGAACTGGGGAAATATTTTCAGCGCCGACGAGCAGACTTTCAGTGCGATTGCGGTCACCGTCATCTTGCCGCCGGCTTCTTCCGCTTTGGGAGCGAAGCGCGCGCGCAGATGCTCAAGTTCGGTGATGTCGGCCTTATCGTTCTGCGTGACGTGCGGGACGGTGGTCCACGCCTGCCACAAGTGTTCAGCGGTTTTGCGGCGGACACCTCGGATCGAAACTCGCTCGACCTTGCCCCACTTGGTGAAATCGGGCAATTCCGGTTGTGCGAATTGAGCGCCACGCGGCGTTTGTGCAGCCGCCGCCGCGGACGCGAGCAGCGCCTTCGAATGCGCCTTGACGTCATTTTCGCTGATACGCCCGCCCGGTCCGCTCCCTTTCACGTTGTGAATATCGATACCGATCTCCCGCGCCAGTCGGCGGACGTGTGGCGCCGCGGGGACTGGCTCTCCGCGCTCGGTACCGGCTACTTTTTCGAGCTGTGCCGGCATGGCGAAGCTGGGAAGAAACGATTGCGGTTGATCAGGCGGCAGGGCCTGTTCTTCAGTTTTTCCTTCGGCCTGAATGGCAGCCTGGAAAGCGAGACGCGCTCCGTGTTGTCCGGAGACGTGCTCAACTGGAGAGTGCTTGGGTTTCTGCGCTTGAGATGCGGCCGCGCCTTCGAGCGTGAAGATGACGTCACCAACTTTAATCTTCTCGCCTTGTTTTACGCGAACTTCTTTGACGATTCCGCTGATCGAAGAAGGAACTTCGATCACCGCTTTGTCGGTCTCTAATTCCATCACGGGCTGGCCTTCGGAGACTTTGACGCCGGGAGAGATCATCAGACGCACGAGATCGCCCTGGGAAATATTTTCTCCGAGTTCGGGCAGTTTGAATTCGGTCGAAGCGGCAGGTGAGTTGTTAACGCGCCGCTCTCTCGGCACGCTCGGGGCTAAGGTTTGAGCTACCGCTTCAAGCGGAGTTGCTTTTGTGCTGGAAGCTGAGGCAGCGGCTTGTTGTGCTTTGGGTTCTTTCGTGGACTCTTTGGCGGTCGAGGGCGCCCGCGCCACAGTTCCGCCTGCGCCGTTTTCGAAGGTAAAGATCACCTGGCCGACCTTGATCTTTTCGCCCTCTTTAACGCGAATCTCTTTCACGACGCCACTTACGGTGGAGGGCACTTCGACGACTGCCTTGTCGGTTTCCAATTCCATTACGGCCTGGCCTTGGGTGATGGTAGCGCCGGGCGAAATCATCAGGCGGACGAGGTCCCCCTGGTCAATGTTTTCGCCGAGTTCCGGTAGCTTGAATTCTGTCACTGTGACTTGTTCTCCGTTATTTTCGCGGCGCTATTAAGCGATGGCCGGGTTCAGCTTCTCCGGGTTAATGCCCAGGTCTTCGATTGCCTTCTGGAGTATCTCCGGAGCGATCTGTTTATCACGGGCCAGAGCAGTTAATGTCGCCAGTACAATGTGTTTCGCGTCCACTTCGAAGAATTCACGAAGCGAAGCTCGATTCTCGCTGCGACCGAAGCCGTCTGTTCCCAACGCGGTTAGCGGCCGCGGCACCCACTGTGCAATCGATTCCGGAAGCACCTTCATATAATCCGATGCTGCCACAAAGACTCCCGGTGCGTCTTTTAGGCACTGCGCGACAAATGGCACGCGGGGTGCCTCGTGTGGATGCAGCATGTTCCAGCGCTCGCAGTCGTTGCCGTCGCGATAAAGGCGTTTGTAGCTGGTGACGCTCCAGACATCCGCGGCGACTCCGTACTTTTCTTCCAAAATCTCCTGCGCCTTGAGCACTTCGAACATGATGGTTCCACTGCCAAAAAGCTGGGCTCGGAGCTTTGCATCCTTTTTTGCCGAAGCTTTGAAACGGTACAAACCTTTCAGGATGCCGTCGCGGACCTCTGAGCCATGCGGCATCTCGGGCATGGGCAGCGGTTCATTGGTGACGGTCAAGTAATAGAAGATGGATTCCTGATCCACATACATTCGCTTGATGCCGTCCTGAATGATGACGGCGATTTCGTAGGCGAAAGCGGGATCGTAGGCGAGAAGATTTGGCACGGAAAGTGCCAACACGTGACTGTGGCCGTCCTGGTGCTGCAAGCCCTCGCCGGCAAGCGTAGTTCGGCCAGCGGTGCCTCCTATCAGAAAGCCGCGGGTACGCATGTCGGCGGCGGCCCAGATCAAGTCGCCGATGCGCTGGAAGCCGAACATCGAGTAGTAAATGAAGAAGGGAATCGTGTTGATTCCGTGATTCGCATACGCCGTACCAGCCGCGATGAACGAGCACATCGAACCAGCTTCGGTAATGCCTTCCTCGAGGATCTGTCCGTTTTTGGCTTCTTTGTAGTAGAGCAGAGTGTCCATGTCGACCGGCTCATAAAGTTGGCCGACGCTGGAGTAAATACCCACCTGGCGGAACAGCGCTTCCATGCCGAAAGTACGAGCTTCGTCTGGAATGATGGGTACGATGAGCTTGCCAATCTCGGGGTCGCGCAGTAGTTTTCCCAGCAAGCGGACGAAGACCATGGTCGTGGCAACGTCGCGCCCTTCGGTGCCTTTGTAAAACTCTTCGAAGTGAGATTCTGAAACCGGACTAATCGGCTTGGCTCGCACCTTGCGTTCCGGGAGATAGCCTCCGAGTTGCTTGCGCCGCTCTTTCATGTAGGTGATTTCGGCGCTGTCGTCCGCGGGACGATAGAACGGAGCGTTGTGGAGTTCGGCATCGGGAATCGGAATCCCGAAACGCGAACGGAACATTTCCAGCTCATCGTCGTTGAGCTTTTTCTGCTGATGGGTAATGTTCTTGCCTTCGCCCGCTTCACCGAGGCCATAGCCCTTGATGGTCTTGGCCAGAATGATGGTGGGTGAGCCGCGGTGTTCCACGGCTGCTTTGTAGGCGGCGTAGACCTTAATTGGATCGTGGCCACCGAGCCGCATACGTGCGAGCTGCTCATCAGAGAGATGCTCGACCATCTTGAGCAACCGCGGATCAGTGCCGAAGAAATTCTGCCGGAAGTAGGCGCCGCTCTCCACAAAGTATTTCTGATACTGGCCGTCGGCGATCTCGCCC
>Ga0070733_10002930_pt1 | contig 11845 bp, 14 predicted proteins | sample Coa_R1_9_FD_66450 | JGI IMG/M metagenome (GOLD analysis project Ga0070733, IMG submission 66450) | Surface soil microbial communities from Centralia Pennsylvania, which are recovering from an underground coalmine fire - Coalmine... | ecosystem: Environmental > Terrestrial > Soil > Unclassified ... | reverse complement strand
CACGACCTCACCCTCTCACGCTGTCAACTTTGCGAAGCTGGCTCTGGCCATAATGGACAACGACAAGGCCGTGGGGAAGGCGTACAACTTCGGTGGGGAAAGGCCAGTGTCGATAAGGGAGCTGGCCGAAACCATAAGATCGCTGACTGGTTCGAGCTCAGAGCTTACCCTCGCGCCGCCGAGGAGCGAACTCGAAGCCGAACCTCAGGTGAGCTATCCCTCTCTTCAGAAGATAAAAGGAGAACTGGGATACTCTCACGAGCTCACTCTCGAACAGGGCCTCGAAAGAACGATCGAATGGGTCCGTCGACAGAACTAAGATGTTAGGATTAGCTCAACTTTTACTTCTTCCGGGATTCTGAGCTTCGTTATCTGCCTCATAGTCCTGTCGTCCGGCTGAACGTCGAGAATCCTCCTGTGCACCCTGAGCTGCCAGTGGTCAAAGGTGTGGCTCCCTTCGCCCGTCGGCGCCTTCCTTGTGGTGATCTTGAGCTTCTTCGTCGGGAGAGGCTGAGGTCCCCTGACCTTGACACCGGTCTTGTCTGCGATCTCCCGGATGTCATTGGCTACCCTTTCAAGCTCAGGAAGGTTCGTGCTGGTGAGCTTGATCCGCGCATACTGGGGCATTTCTTTTTCATCGGCGCCTGTGAAGTATATTTAGACGTTGCCCAGTCGTGACCCTCCTGCGCCTCGGCGCGCTTCATTTCTTTGGCCAAACCAGCTTCCAATTGATGACAACATGCAACTGCTTGGCGAGCCGCAGTCCGTCCGCCATCGCTTAAATATTCCCGCACAGAATTTCCGGCATGGACCCTCTCCTAACCCCGTACCTGAACTTCAATGGGAAGACTGGCGAAGCGATGCGGTTCTACCATTCGATACTTGGTGGAGAGCTGACCATGCAGACCTTCGCAGAGGCGAAGATGGCCCAGTCACCGGATCAGAACGACCGGATCATCCATGCGACCCTGAAGAACGAGGGATTGACGTTCATGGCGAGCGACACCATGCCCGACAGGGAGGCCAAGTTCGGGGACAACGTCCACATGAGCATCAGCGGTCAAGACGGCGAGAAACTCTCTAAAGTCTTCCGCGGACTCTCCGAGGGAGGGAAGGTCGACATGCCCCTGGCCAAGCAGTTCTGGGGAGACACCTTCGGTCAGCTGACCGACAAGTTCGGCGTCCACTGGATGGTCAACATCACAGCCCAACCTCAGACCTGATCACAGTCAGTCTCGAGAACAAGACAGTTCGAAAGGCCTATGCCTGACTAACGTGCCTAGTTGATCGGGAAGGCCCACTTCTTCCCCTTGCCGTACTCCAGGACCTGGATGCTCTTGGTCTCGTAGTAGTGGTCGAGCCCTTCGATGCCGAGCTCCCTCCCGAAGCCGCTCTGCTTGAACCCACCAAAGGGGACCTCAGCCCTCGATATCGGCGGTGAGTTGACCCACGTGGTCCCGGCTTCGATCTTCTCCGCCGCGTGGTATGCCTTCTCGACGTCTTTCGTCCAGACGGACGAGCCGAGTCCATATATCGTGTCGTTCGCCCTTTGAATCGCCTCTTCCAGGTCGTGCACCCTGTAGATCGGGAGCGCCGGGCCGAAGCACTCCTCTCTCGAGATTTTCATGTCATAGTCGACGTCGGTAAGGAGTGTCGGCATGTAGAAGTTCCCGTTGGCCAACGACTTGTCCTTGGGTCTCCCTCCCTTCAACAGGGTCGACGCGCCTTCGTTCTCCGCGTCAGCAACCAGCTCCTCGACCTTCTGCCTCTGCTCTTCAGTGTGGATGGGGCCCATGTGAGTCGTCCCTTGGAGGCCGTTTCCTATCTGGATTGTCTTCGCCTTCTCGACGAACTTCTCTATGAAACTGTCCGCAATGGAGTCCACGAGGAAGAGCCTCTTGACTGAAGTGCACGACTGGCCGCAGTTCCTGAACCTCCCCCAGGCAGCCCCCTCCACAGCTAATCCTAGGTCTGCGTCTTCGCAGACGATCATCGGGTCCGAGCCGCCGAGCTCGAGGGTGAGCCGCTTGATCGTCTTCGACGACCCTTCCATTATCTTCTTGCCCGTCGCCGTCTCTCCCGTGAATGCTATCTTTGCCACCTTCGGACTGTTGATCAGCTCCTCTCCGACGACGCCCCCCGGCCCGGTGACTACGTTGACCACGCCAGGCGGCAACCCCGCCTTGACCAGAAGTGATGCGATCTTCAGGTCAGTGATCGGAGTGGTGCTCGCAGGCTTTACGACGAAGGTGTTGCCCGCTGCGATGCCCGGCCCCACCTTCCACCCCATCAAAGATATGGGAAAGTTCCACGGAAGGATAGCACCGACGACCCCGAGGGGCCTTTTGGTCACGATGAAGAACCCCTCCCCTGTCGAGAGCGGAGTCTGGGCTCCCCTCTCCCTGCCGATCAGACCGGCGTAATATTCGCATGTGTTGGCGAACGAGTTCACTTCGCTCTTCGACTCGCCAATCGGCTTCCCCTGTTCCATCGTCAGGCTCGTGGCAAGCTCTTCGTTGTTCGCCCTCACGACGTCGGCGATCTTCAGGAGTATCCTTGAACGCTCAATCGGCGGCCTTTCTGACCATTTCAGAAACGCCTCCCTCGCAGAGTCCACCGCCCTTGAGACGTCCCCCCTGCCTCCCTTGGGGACCGACCCCACCACCTCACCCGTTGCTGGGTTGCGCACATCGAATGATTCTCCCGACTCCGAGTCGACCCACTCGCCGTCGATGAACAGCTTGGTAAGCAAATGCGAAACGAACCCGCATCGGCGCGCGTATAAGATTATCCCGTCAAGAAGCGATTTCCCCGGACCACATGTTCCTGTAAAGCCTCGTCATGCTCTTCTGGTCGAAGACCAAGGGGCTGTTGGTTCTTGGATAGACTTCCAGGCACTCCTTAGCCAGTCCGTCCAGGTCCCCTTCCTGGACCCCCAGCTCCTTTAACGAACCAGGGATCTGCAGGTGGGCCCCAAGCTCTGCGACCTTGTCGCCGGCAGCCTTTCCGATCGCCAGGGGGTCTACCCCATCTGTCTGGACTCCTAACGCCTCGCCAAGTTTGGCCATCCTGGGCCCTGCGGCTGCTGCATAGCTCGCCAGAATGTACGGCAGCGGAATCCCGCAAGAAACGCCATGGGGGAGCCGGTACCTCGTCGCGAGAGTGTAGCCGATGGAGTGCCCGTACACCATCTTGGCCTGCAGGGCGATGCCTCCCATGAGGGCTCCCAGGCTCATCAGTTCTCGGGCCTTCCTGTCCGACCCGTCGTCGTAGGCCGCGATGATGTTTGAAGCGATCAGCCTGACACCTTCCAACGCAGCTCCATCGGTTATGGGGCTTGCCAAAGATGAAAGGTATGCCTCCGCGTTGTGGCAGAGCGCGTCCATGCCGGTCGCGGCTGTGACCGACTTCGGCATGCTCATCGTGAGCTCAGGGTCGACCAAGGCGGCAGACGGTAGGAGGAGGGGGCTGTTGATCCACTGTTTGTGGCCGCCGACCGTGACCATCGAGGTCACCGTCAGCTCGGCCCCGGTCCCCGCAGTGGTCGGGATCATGATCGATGGAAGCGGCTTCTTAACAAACAGGTTGTTCCCCACATACTTGGACGCCTCTCCGGGATTGGTTGCGAGCCCCGAAGCGACCTTGGCCATGTCCATAGAGCTCCCACCCCCGATACCCACAACAAGGTCGTAGTTCCCGGCCCTCACGGCGTCGGCGACACCCTGGGCGACCTCGATTCGCGGCTCGGGCTCCACTTCGTCGTAGACCTGAGTGGATACGCCCTCCATCTTCGACAGGACTCTGTCCACCGTCCCGGTCTTCACCATGACTTTGTCAGTTACCACAAGGGCCTTCGAGGCTCCGAGTCCCTTCGCCTCAGAGCCGATGCCATCAACGCTGCCGAACCCGAAGGTGAGCTTGGTTGGCAGAAAGTAGGAGAACTTCAACAGCCCTTTTGCCCCCAACTGCTTTTAAAACGATTCTGGGGCGCAACTCCCGCTTGCATCTGACCGCGAAGGAAGAGAAGGCCCTCGGGGGCGAAGAGGGCGAGGCACGCCGGTTCGCCATGGAGATAGCCACCAAAGTTGGAGACGCGGTCGGAGCCGAGAGCCTTGTTCCGATTAAATCAGCCCATGTCCTGGCCCACTACAGCAGTCTACACGAGGCCGGTATCGAGGTCCTCGAGAAATTCGCCGGCTCTGGAGGGAAATTCGCGGTGCCGACGACGGTCGACCCGGCGAGCATCGACCTTGAGAACTGGCAGAGCTTCGGTGTCCCCGAGGACTACGCACGGCAACAATTCAGGCTCTGCGAAGCTTACGCCAAGCTCGGGGGCATCCAGTGTTGGACCTGCGTCCAGTATCAGGTCTGCAACTTCCCCAAACAGGGAGAAGACGTGGCCTGGGCGGAATCGAGCTCGGTGGTCTTCGCCAATTCAGTGATTGGGTGCCGCTCGAACAAGATTACAGCTGGAATGGACATCGCTTGCGCCATACTGGGTCTGACTCCGGAGTTCGGGATGCTCATCGATGAGAACAGGGGGGCGAAGGTCGCCTACCGCGCCGCTTTCGGGACTCCCACTGACCTTGACTACCGCTCCCTCGGCTATTTCATCGGCAAGAACTCCGGCTCCAGGGTCCCGGCGTTGGAAGGACTCCCCCGCTCCGTGACCTCCGACGACCTGAAGCATCTAGGTGCAGCCGCAGCCTCCGCAGGCCCGGTGACAATGATCCATTATGTCGGCGTGACTCCTGGCTCCGGAACTCTCGCAGAGGCTTCGAAGGGAGAGAAGGTCGAAGTCATCGACGTCACCAGAAAGGAACTCGAAGGAGTCGAGGCTGACCTGAACCAGACCGACGACGCACCCGACCTTGTAGCCCTCGGTGTTCCTCATCTTTCAGTCAACGAGCTGGGGTCCCTGGCTAAACTTCTGTCGGGAAAGAAGCTCCGAAAGGGCATAAGCCTGTACGCCTATACTTCTTCCCAGGCCTACGAGATGGCTTCCCGCACAGGAATATCAGCTGACATCGAGGGCGCGGGCGGGCGCATGACTCACAGCACCGACGCCGAGATATCGCCGCTCAAGAAGCTAGGCTTCAATACTGTCCTCACCAACTCCGCCAAGCTCGCGGAGATAGTCTCCTCCGAAGGAGAGGTCCGCCTGAGATATGCTCCCCTTGCGAAGATCGTGGAGGAAGTGACAGATTGACAGAGACGTTCCGCGGCAGGACACTTGTCCAGGGCGAAGCCACGGGCGAGGCAGTGATGTCGGCCAGGGCCTTCACATTCGCCCACGGCGTCGAGCCAAGCAGCGGCCTAGTGACCGACATCAGAAGCGACGTCAGGGGAGCCAACGTAAGGGGGAAGGTTCTGCTCTACCCTCATGGAAAGGGCTCGACGACCGCCTCCTCATGGTTTTTGGAAACGGTCCGCGAAGGGAACCACCCAGTTGCCATAGTGACCTCATCTGTCGACCTGTCAGCGGTGATAGGGTCGGTCATGGCCAAACTCCTGTATGGCCGGACCATTCCAGTTGTGTCAGGCGTGTCTCCGGGGAACTCGATCAAGTCCGGGATGCGACTGAGCGTCGGCGGGGAAGATGCTACGGTGACTGTTTTAGAATGAAATCGAAGCTCCTGTCGTCGAAGAAACTCTTTCTGTTCGACCTCGACGGCGTCTTTTACAAGGGCAAAGAGAACCGAGATCTGATAGGCGGCGTGGCCGCGCTCTCCCATCTGCGTTCACTTGGAAAGTCGGTCAGGCTCCTGACCAACAATTCGACTGACACCGTGGAAACCATCCATTCGCGGCTAAACGCATTCGGGATCGACTTCAAGCTGAATGAAGTGCTTTCTAGCGCCTATCTGACTGCTCAATTCGTCCGCGACAAATTCGGAGAAGTCACCTACTACCTCGTCGGCGAGGAAGGGCTGGACGAGGAGATGAGGAGGTTTGGGCACCACCCCTGGGGCGCTGGAAGATCCCCAGACATGGTCGTTGTCGGTCTTGATCGGGGCCTTACATATTCGAAGCTTGACCAGGGCGCACGGTTCCTCAGGGCCGGCTCGAAGTTGGTTGCAACTCACAATTCGCGGCTCTACATGGCGAAGGACGGACCCGCTGTGGCAACCGGTCCGATCGTAAAAGCGCTCGAATTTGCCTCGGGAAAGAAGGCCGTGGTCGTCGGAAAGCCCTCTCCTCACATGTTCAGGATGGCCCTCAAGACTGCCTCCTGCGCAAAGAAGGACGCCGTAATGATCGGTGACCAGCTGGACACTGACATACTCGGCGCCGAGAACTCCGGGATAGACGCTGTGCTTGTGAAATCTGGCGTCGACCGCTCAGCAAGAGGCCACAGGGTCGCCGCCACGATTGAGACCGTGGACGACCTTGTCCGTCTAGTCTAGCCAACTCTGTGGGCTTTGAGGAAACCGACGTCAACTTCCACGCCAAGCCCTGGCCCCTGGGGAGCAGAAACTTCGCCGGACCTCGGCTCCGGGAGCCCGTGGACCAACTCGGTCTGCAGGGGATTGACGAAAGGATTGTACTCCACGGCCTCGGCGTGCCTGGCTGACGCCGCGTGCAAAGATGCCGCAAGCGAAAGGCCCGAGTTCATCCCAGTCATCGGAGAGAAGCCTATTCCAACCTGGTTTGCCTTCATTCCAGCCTTCATCTCGACCGAAACACCGCCACACCTGCTGACGCTCGGCTCGAGAACGTCAACGAGCTTCTCTCCCAGTGGCATATCAAAGTCGGACGAGAACCAACTTTCCCCCGCGCCGATTCTCACTCCCAATCCCTTCAGCCTCCTATAACCATCCCAGTCGTCTGAGAGAACAGGTTCCTCAAACCAAGCCAGGTCCAATGGCCTGAAGGTCTCGCAGGCCACGACCGCTGTCTCGACGTCATAGGCCCCGTTCGCGTCAGCTACGATCATCCCATCGGGCCAGAGCCTCTTCACCTCTTCCAATATCGCCAGGTCCTTCTTAGGCCCGAATCCGACCTTCACCTTTGCGCCGGCGAGTCCCTTCTGTCTTGCTGTTTCGACCTGGTCTTCCATGCTCCCTCGAGAGTCGAAAAGGGAACCCGCGATCGCTTTCGTCCGATTGGCTGGCTTCTCGGAAAACATTGCCGCCAACCCCCTCCCTTCGCGTTTGCCGACGCTGTCGAAGAGGGCCATCTCTATCCCAGAAAGGGCCTCCATCCCCGAGCCTCTCGTGTGCCCTCTGACCCTGAGGTCGCGGGCAATCTTTGTCCACACCTCACCCACTCCCTCGAACGTCATCCCGACGACCCCCTTGGCAAGGTGGCCTACAAGGATGGAATTCACCCTGGGGTCGTTCCTGGACATCGCCTCTCCCCAGCCCTCAACGCCGTCGCATATGGCCCTGACCACGACTGTCTGGTAGTCGCCATAGGAGAAGGTGCCGCCGACAAGTTTCTCTTCCATCTTCACCCTGAGAGGGGTCGCCTCGATCTCTTCGACCTTCATCAAGTCGCCGCCGGTTCGAGGCAAACTTAAATTGCTTGAGACGCTGTTCCCACTTCGTTGCAGCACTCACACTCCAAAGCCCTCTCAAAGTGCTCCATATGCGGGGCGTCGGAGGGTCAGCCGGGCTCTTTCCCCATGGTGGTGGGGGTCGGCAGGGTCTGCCTCGAAGACGGGATGAAGCAGGTGACCTGCGACGCCTGCGGAAAGCAGGTGAAGCGCCTGACATCGTCCAGGCTGCAGGGAAGGACCCTCTGCCTTGCAGACCACATGAAGGAGATTGAGAAGTTTCGGAAGAACGTCATGGTAAGCTTCGACGAGGACCTGGAGCCGATGGAGAAGATTCTGGTCCGAGCAGGCAGCGACTTGCCAGAAGGATACACCCTGCTGGCAGTGAGAAGAGCGAGGAACAGCACCCACGTCTGGGAAGCTGAGTACGAGAAGACCGAACTTTTCCAGATGCGCTGCTCCTAAACCTCAGGGCTGAAGATTATTCACCCGTTTTCTTAAACCGCGACTCGCCACTTCACATCAGGATAGCCATGGCAAACGAAGAGATGCTGGTGTTGAACAGGCTGCTGAAAGAAATTGAAGACCTGAAGCTCGGGCTCGACCCCGCCGTCCTGGCCGGGTGGTACAACAAGATAGCCGAGGACGCTAGGAGAGAGGCGCCGAGCCACCTGGTGGATTCCATCGGGGTGATGCAGGACCCGATCCTCCCGATGAAGTTCGAGTTCAAGACCTCGAGGAGGGCCGTGAAATACGTCCTCGAATCGATCGACAGGAACCTGGGGGCGATGCCGATGGCTACCCGCCTTTACTTCCAGAAGCTTTCGGAGCTTATTCAAACAGAGACGATGAAGTGAAGGTCGCGGGGCCTCTGCGTCAGGACGACTCTAAGGCCTTGGCCAACCCCATGTTCCCAGGCAGAAACAGTCGCCTGTCCATCTCCTTGACCTCCTTTGATACGGCGGGCTTGAAGTCCATCCGTCCCATGATGTCCCTGTCTAGGTCGACTCCAGGCGCGACTTCCTTGAGCTCCAGCCCATCTTGGGTCAGACCGAAGACAGCCCTCTCAGTGACGTACAGGACCCGCTTCCCATATCTGAGGGCCTGACTTCCGCTGAAGAAGTTCTTGTAGACCTTCTTCACGAACTTCGTCACCGCCCCGTCCTGTATGATTCGTAGCTTCCCTCCTTCGACCTCAACCTTCGCCTTGCCCGCAGTGAAGGCGCCTGTGAAGTAGATCCTCGGTGAGCCCCCCGCGATGACAGGGAACCCGCCCGGACCATAGAGCCTACCGGGGAGCATGGATGGGTTCACGTCTCCGTTCGCGCCGACCTGCAGAAATCCGAGTGACGCTGCATCGATGGTCCCTCCCTCGAAATTGGAGAACATGTCGGGCATTGTCGACAGCGCGAACGGACCGACCGCTACACCGAAGTCCACGCCCTGCAGCGCCATGCCTCCCCACTGGCCAGATTCGAGGACCGTCACAATGAAATCTGAAATCCCTTCTTCCAGGGCGAACCTGGAAACGAGGGCCGGGATGCCTATGCCAAGGTTAACCACGATCGGGGACCCCTTCACCCTCGCTTCCTCAGATAGCTCTGCCAGGACCCTCCTGGCGATCACCCGCTCGTCAGCCCCAGCCGGCTGCTGATGTATGTCTGGGATTCCCTTGGACTTCGAGCCGAAGGCAGGGTCGTAGAGCAATGAACCAGTCTGCCAGTGATACGCGTTCGGAGAGACTACGACATAGTCAACGAACGGCCCGGGGACCTCGACCACCCTGGGGTTGCTCTCCTCGCTGAGGACCCTTTTGACCTGAGCAATCACAACGCCGGGGTCTGGGTGGGCCTTGGTCGCCTGGGCGATGTTCAGCACGGTGCCTCGCATCGCCTCGTCTTCCATGCTGATGCTCCCCCTAGAGTCTGCGGTGGTCCCCCTGATGAGAGCGACGGTCGGCTTCGGGGCTTCGTAGATCAGGTACTCCTCTCCGTCAATGTCTATCCTCTTGACAGTGCAGGTCCTACGTTCCTCTGCCAATCCGTTGAGTTTCCCGCCGTCTTTCTTCGGGTCGATCGAAGTATCAATGCCGATCTTGCTGATGACACCGGGCCTCCCCGACGACACTTCCCTGAACCAGTATGCCGCCACTCCCATGGGCCAGCTGTAGGCTTCGATCATGTTCTCTATCACCAACTTCTGAAGCCAAGGTGAAAAACCGAGGAAGGGTACCGATGCGCCGCGTAGGAACCTCTGGCCCTCCTCCTTGTAGAGGGCTTCGGATATGGTGTCCAGCCCTCTGCCTGGGATTGCCGGGAGCGCGTCGGCGATCAGGAACAGGTCCCGCGGATGCCCCGTCTGGACGTAACGCCGATGGGCCTCGAGAAGGAGGTATTCAGGAGTCGCAGCCATGTTGAACCCGGAGACGGCGACGACCGCCCTATCGGGAATGACCGCAACAGCCTCGGCCGCCGAGGTCACCATCGCAGACCTTCTCACCTTGTGACCCCCGCCGCCGGGATGTGCACTAGGCTCCGGCAAGGAGTTCTCAGCTCTTCGCCTTTGCGAGCGAATAGACTATGATGAAGAAGCCTATCGCCTGGCTGTAGGCCTGTAACGTCACAACGCTGGCCAGGTCTCCGGTGAAGTAATTATACAGCAACCCGGCGACCACGGCACCTGCGGTAACGAAGGCGAAGCCCAGGGCCAATAGAATCATCGCCTGGCTCCTGGTCCTCCTGAAGGCACGCGACGCGTAGAAGACTACGATGCCCCCGAGGATTAGGATCAGTGCCTGGGCGATATCAAGCAGAGGAAGGTCCAATTTAGCAGCTCTCACCTCCGGTGCCCTTTAAAGGGGATAAGTCGTTTCTCAAGGCTGGCAATCAGTTAGACACCCTCATGGTCATCCAGAGCCTTCTGAGCTTGTCGGCGACGTCCTCGTTGATAATTACCTCCATCTTCATGACGCCGTTCTCGAAGTTGATGGTCACAGACCGATAGGCGCTTCTCAGCAGCTCATACTTCTTGCCGTCTGGGGTGACGATGATCCTCTCGACGAGGATAATCTGTGCGTCTAGGAGCTCATGTACTCTTCTGTAGCAGGTGCTGAGAGGAATGTCGTTCTCTCTGCTCATGTCCTCCACAGACTTCGCTGCTGGTATCACTGAGAGAATTATCTTGCGTGAGTATTCGTCTGCCAACCCCTGGACGAGCGCCTGAACCCTCGCCTGGTCAGTAATTTCCAATCAATTCGAAAACCGCAACTACCGTATATGAGCTTATTCTGACATGAGGACACTGTCGGCACGCTTCATCTCCTCGTTGACCTGGACAGGAGCCTCACGCCAGACACGACAATCCCTGCCCCCACTGTAACGGCCCCGACCGCAAGAAACGCCTGCGGGGCCCGGCCGTCGTACCCCCAGTACTGACTCGATGTCCCGGTGTAGACCCAGTTCACTATCCCGCCGACAGACACTTTGACCCCTATGAACGTCGGTGGATCGAGCCCGCCAACGACGAAGGGCAAAGTGTGAGATGGGTCCCACCCTCCGTAGGTATACAATGGACCAACCGCTCTCGCACCGTTAAGGAAGACGCCCTGGAGCGTCATGTTCCCCATTCCGCCGAATGTCCTGGGGTCGCTGGTGTACGACTCCAGCGCGAATATTTCTTGATCCTCCCTGAGTGCAGCCCCTCGGACCTCCGGCCCGAAGGCGCCGGTGAGAGAAACGCGAGTGGCAAGGTTGGAGATGCGGTAGGACCAGCTTCCCTCCTGGTCCCTCGAAAGGGTCAGTGACACAGTCTGATTTGCAAGTGACTCTGGGAGGCTGGAGTTGGCCACCCAATGATAGGTCTGTGGGACCGCCGAAATGCTGACGATGTAGAGCGAATACCCCTTCCATAAATGACTCCCGGGATAAATCCCGATGGCCGTCTGCATGACCGTCCCGTCGGTCGTCATCAGAGAAAGAATTGCGTAGACGGTCCCGTTCGGCGCGGAGATGTTCGGAATCGACGCAACTGCGGTGACGTTGTCGACGCCGCTCCAGTTGACTACGGCGCCTCCCTCGAGGCTGGATCCCTGCGGCACCACCAGGCCTAGTCCCCACGACCCTTGAACAGCTGCTGGCGCGAAGGGATCCTGGGCTGACGCGGGCTGAACCGCTGCTGACATAAGGGCTGAACCGAGGACCAGCGTGCACAATATGTAAGGTCCGGCCCATCCAAGCAAGCTTGGGATTCCTCGTCCCGAATCGACTCCCAAGCGATTTAACCTTCTCCGACGATTCTCAATAGTGGGACTGTGATAACAGGAATCCAAACAGGTAATCCAAATTAGTT
>Ga0070733_10002929_pt1 | contig 11849 bp, 8 predicted proteins | sample Coa_R1_9_FD_66450 | JGI IMG/M metagenome (GOLD analysis project Ga0070733, IMG submission 66450) | Surface soil microbial communities from Centralia Pennsylvania, which are recovering from an underground coalmine fire - Coalmine... | ecosystem: Environmental > Terrestrial > Soil > Unclassified ... | reverse complement strand
ATCTGCGAGATGTGCACCAAGCCGTCGCGGCCGGGCAGGATGCTGACGAAGGCGCCGAAATCCATGAGCTTCACCACCTTGCCTTCGTAGATGCGGCCTACTTCCACGTCGGCGGTGATGTCCTCGATGCGCTTCCTGGCGGCCTCGCCGTCGGCCTTGTCCACCGACGCGATCTTGATGGTGCCATCGTCTTCGATCTCGATGGTGGTGCTGGTCTCCTCCTGGATGCCGCGCACCACGACGCCGCCCTTGCCGATGACGTCGCGGATCTTCTCGGGGTCGATCTTGATGACGATGATGCGCGGGGCCCATTCGGACATCTCGGCGCGTGGCTTGGAGATGACCTCGTTCATCTTGCCGAGGATGTGAAGCCGGCCGTCCTTCGCTTGCGCTAAGGCCTGCTGCATGATCTCCTTGGTGATGCCGTCGATCTTGATGTCCATCTGCAGGGCGGTGATGCCAGTGGCGGTGCCCGCCACCTTGAAGTCCATGTCGCCCAGGTGGTCCTCGTCGCCGAGGATGTCGGTGAGCACCGCGAAGCCTTTGGTCTCCTTTATCAGGCCCATGGCGACGCCGGCTACCGGCGCCTTCAGGGGCACACCGGCGTCCATCAGCGACAGGCTGGTGCCGCAGACGGAAGCCATGGAGCTGGAACCGTTGGATTCAGTGATCTCCGAGACCACGCGAACCACGTAGGGATACGTAGTCATGTCGGGCATCACGGCCTGGATGCCGCGCTTGGCGAGGCGGCCATGGCCGATCTCGCGGCGCTTGGGGGAGCCCATCATGCCGGTCTCACCCACCGAGTACGGCGGGAAGTTGTAATGCAGCATGAACGGCTCTTTGCGCTCGCCTTCGATGGCGTCGATGATCTGTGCGTCGCGGCCGGTGCCGAGGGTGGTGACCACCATCGCCTGCGTCTCGCCGCGGGTGAATAGCGCCGAACCGTGGGCACGGGGCAACACGCCGACCTTGATGGTGATGGGACGCACGGTCTTGGTGTCGCGCCCGTCGATACGGGGCTTGCCCTCGATGATGCGGCCGCGGACGATCTTCTTCTCCAGGTCAGCGAAGGCGCCCTTCACCAGGCCCTCGGCGTACTTGCCTTCGCCCTCGCCGGCGAACTTGGCGACGGTCTCGGCACCCAGCTCAGCGATACGGGTGTAGCGGGCCTGCTTGTCGGCGATCTGGTAGGCCTCCACCAGCGGTTTCTCGAAGGCACCGGCCACGGCTTCCGCCAGGCCTTTGTCCTTCTCTTCCGGCTTCCAGTCCCAGGCGGGCTTGCAGGCTTCCCTGGCGAGCTCCTTGATGACCTTGATGGCAGCCTGCATCTGCTCGTGGCCGAACACCACGGCGCCGAGCATGATCTCTTCGGAGAGGCAGTCCGCTTCGGATTCCACCATCAGCACAGCGCTCTCGGTGCCGGCGACCACCAGGTCCAGGTCCGACTCCAACAGCTGGGTGCGGGTGGGGTTCAGCACGTATTTGCCACTGATGTAACCGACGCGCGCGCCGCCGATGGGACCGGCGAACGGCAGACCGGCGATGGCCAGCGCCGCGGAGGCGCCGAGCAGCGAGGGGATGTCCGCGTTCACGTCCGGATTAACGGACATGACCGTCGCGACCACCTGGACTTCATTGATGAAACCCTTGGGAAACAGCGGGCGCAGGGGACGGTCGATGAGGCGGGAGGTGAGAGTCTCGTTCTCGCTGGGACGCCCTTCGCGCTTGAAGAAGCCGCCGGGGATCTTGCCCGCAGCGTAGGTCTTCTCCTGGTAGTTCACGGTGAGCGGGAAGAAATCCCGGCCCGGGACGGCTTTGGTGGAACCCACGGCGGTGACCAGCACCACCGTGTCGTTCATGGTCACCATCACCGCGCCATCGGCCTGGCGGGCGATCTCACCCGTCTCTAGGGTGACGGTGTGTTCTCCGTACTGGAAACTCTTGCGGAATACGGTCACGGGTTATACCCCTCGTGTGCTGCGTTGGAGGACGGACGTAGTGTTCAGCGGCGCAGGCCGAGACGCTCGATGAGCGACTCGTAGCGCTTCTGGTCCGCCTTCTTGAGGTAATCCAGCAGCTTGCGGCGCTGGTTCACCATCTTGAGCAGCCCACGACGGGAATGATGATCCTGCTGATGATCGTTGAAGTGATTGCCCAGGCCGTCGATACGCGCGCTGAGCAGCGCCACCTGGACTTCCGGGGAACCCGTATCTTTGGCATCGCGACGGTAGGTGGCGATGACTTCCTGTTTCTTCTCGGCCGTGAAAACCATTCGTTCGAACTCCACTGACTGTTTTTACACTTGAGATTCAGCCGCCTATTGTATCCGCACGGCCGGCCTCGGACAAGCAAAAATCCAATGAAATCAGGGCTAAGCCGTGCGTCCTCTGGCCCCGTCCATGGGCGACGCCGGCAGGTTCATGAGGCGCCGGGGGGCTAGACGTCCGTCGCTCTGGATCTCCCCCACCCCCAGGAACCGGTCGTCGGCGTAGACCCGCAGCTGTCCCGCTGTGGGGGCACCGGCCACGAACACCGGCTGTCCCTTGGTGAAATACCAGGCGGCATCGCCGGAGAGCCGGGCCTCGGGCCAATGCCTGAGGGCGCTGTCCACCGGCAAGAGCAGTCGGTCCAGCGTGGCACCTGTACCCAGTGCCTCCAGTTCCGCGAGGCTGACCATGGCAGCTTCCAAAGTGAAAGGGCCCACCGCGAGGCGCCTGAGGATTGTCACATGGCCGCAGGTGCCGAGCGCAGCGGCCACGTCCTCCACCAGGGTACGGATGTAGGTGCCCTTGGAGCAGCGCACCTCGAGTGTAAGGCTGTCGGTACTCCAGCCCTTTAGGATGAGTTCGTGGATGGTCACGGGACGGGGTTCCCGCGGCACTTCAACGCCTTCCCGGGCCAAGTCATAGAGCCGCTGGCCCTGGTGCCGCAGGGCCGAATACATCGGGGGAACCTGCAGGATCTCGCCCCGGAACTTCGCCAGGGCCCGTGAGAGGGTCGCCTCGTCCAGTGCCGGCACCGGCTTGGTCTCCACCACCTCGCCTTCCGCGTCGGCGGTGGCGGTGCGTTCGCCCAGGCGGCAGGTGACGACGTAGTACTTGTCCGCGTCCAGCAGGAAGCCCGATACCTTGGTGGCCTCACCGAAGCATACCGGCAGCATCCCGCTGGCCAGGGGATCAAGGCTGCCGGTATGGCCCGCCTTGTTGGCGGCGAACAGGCGCTTCACCCTCTGCAGGGCGTCGTTGGAAGTGAGGCCCACGGGCTTGTCCAGGAGCAGCACGCCGTGCACGTCACGGCGCGGCGCACGGGTGCTGGGCCCGTTGCCTTGCGCCGGATCGGCCATGGTCACTGTGGGTCTTTCCCGTCGCCGGGGTTGTTAGCGCGGGCGATGAGTGCCTCGAGCTTGGCGGCGCGTTCCTCGGTCTCGTCGTACTGGAAGCGCAGCTCCGGGGTGATCCTGAGGCGCATGGCGCGGCCGAGCTCGTGGCGCAGGAAACCGGCGCCCTGCTGCAGGGCCGCCACGAGTTCCGCGTGGCTCATGCCCTGGCCCAAGGAGGAGACGAAGACCTTGGCATAGGCCAAGTCCTTGGAGACCTCCACCGCCGTGACCGTCACGAGGCCGGCACGCGGATCCTCCAGCACGCGGCCGATCAGGCCCGCGAGCTCGCGCTGCAACTGTTCGGCGACGCGGGTGGACCGCTGGAATTCCCTTGGCATGGTCCGACTGGTCCCGTTACAGGGTGCGCGCGACTTCTACGCGCTCATAGCATTCGATCATGTCGCCCGGTTTGACGTCGTTGTAGTCCTTCACGCCGATGCCGCACTCGGTACCTGCTCGGACCTCGTTGACGTCGTCCTTGAAGCGGCGCAGGGACTCGAGCGCGCCTTGGAAGATGACCACGTTCTCGCGCAGCACCCGGATCGGATTGTTGCGCTTGACGTAACCCTCCACCACTAGGCAGCCGGCGATGGCGCCGATCTTCGAGGAACGGAACACGTCGCGCACCTCGGCGAGACCCACGATCTGCTCGCGCATCTCCGGCGAAAGCATGCCGGTGATGGCTTTCTTGACGTCATCGATGGCCTCGTAGATGACGCTGTAGTAGCGCATATCGACGCCGGCCTCCGCCACCAGGCGGCGCGCGCCGGCATCGGCGCGCACGTTGAAACCGATGATCACTGCCTTGGAGGCGGCTGCCAGATTCACGTCGGACTCGGTGATGCCGCCGACGCTGCTCGCGATCACCTTGACCTTGACCTCGTCCGTCGAGAGCTGGGAGAGCGCGTCACGCAACGCCTCGGCGCTGCCCTGCACGTCGGACTTGATGAGGAGGTTGAGGGATTTCTGTCCGTCCGCCAACTGCTGGAAGACGTCGTCGAGCTTCACGCCCTGGGCACGTGCCAGTTTCACGTCGCGGAACTTGCCCTGTCTGTACAACGCGACCTCGCGCGCCTTGCGTTCATCGGTCACCACCTGAGCCTCGTCACCTGCGTTGGGCGTACCCGAGAGGCCCAGCACCAGCGCCGGCATGGATGGACCGGCTTCCTCGATGCGTTCACCTGCTTCGTCGAACATGGCGCGCACACGGCCGAACTCATGGCCCGCCAGCAGGATGTCGCCGGCCTTAAGTTTGCCCTTCTGTACGAGCACCGTGGCCACGACCCCGCGGCCTTTCTCCAGGCTCGATTCCAGCACGAAGCCGGTCGCCGGACCGTCAGCCACGGCTTTGAGTTCCATGACCTCCGCCTGCACCAGGATGGAATCCAGCAGCTTGTCGACACCGGCGCCGGTCTTAGCCGATACCTGAACAAAGATGTTCTCTCCACCCCATTCCTCGGGGATGATCTGGTGCTGGGACAGGCCGTTGCGCACGCGGTCGAAATCAGCCTCTGGCTTGTCGCTCTTGGTGAGCGCCACCACGATGGGCACCTCGGCAGCACGCGCATGGTTGATGGCCTCCACGGTCTGCGGCATGACGCCGTCGTCCGCGGCCACCACCAGTACCACGATATCCGTCACCTTGGCGCCGCGGGCGCGCATGGCGGTGAAGGCTGCGTGGCCGGGCGTGTCCAGGAAAGTGATGGCGCCTTTCGGCGTCTGCACATGATAGGCACCGATGTGCTGGGTGATGCCACCGGCCTCGCGGGCCGCGACACGCGTCTTGCGGATGTAATCGAGCAGCGAGGTCTTGCCGTGGTCGACGTGGCCCATGACGGTGACTACGGGAGCCCGGGTGACTTCCTCGCCCTGCTCCTCCGGCTTCGTCTGCAGCACCTGGTCCTCGAGATCGCTCTCCTTGAGCAGCTTCGCCTTGTGGCCCATCTCGTCCACGACGATGGCGGCGGTCTCCTGGTCGATGATCTGGTTGATGGTGGCCATGGCCCCCATGCCCATCATCACCTTGATGACCTCGTTGGCTTTCACGGCCATGCGTGCCGCGAGTTCACCCACGGTGATGGTCTCGGGGATGGCGACTTCGCGCACCTGTGGCGCCACGGGCTTCTCGAAACCGTGCTTGGCCTCGAGCTGCACGTTGACGGCGGTCCGAGTCTTGCCCTGCTTCTTCTTGCGCTTGCTGGAGATCTCGTGGGCCACGTGCAGTTCAGCGCGGCCGTAGCGGGTATGGGTGTCGGGTGCGGCGACCACCGGCGCGGCGCCGGGCTTGCCCTTGGGCAGTGCAGCGCGCATGCGCCGGTCTTCCTCGTCCGCCTCGCGGCGGGCGTCGGACTCGGCGCGGCGGCGCTCGGCGTCAGCGCGGGCGTGGCTTTCCTGTTCCTGCTTGCGCTTGGCTTCCTCGTCATGCCGCAGCTTGCGCTCCTGTTCCTCCGCCTGGCGCTTGGCGTCCTCGGCGGCCTGCTTCTCGGCGCGCGCGGCCTCGCGGACCGCCTCCTCGGCGTGCTGCTGGGCGAGTTCGGCCTGGCGTACGGCATCCTCTTCGGCACGGCGCTTGGTCTCTTCCTCGATGACCGCGCTACGTTTCACGTAGGTGCGCTTCTTGCGCACCTCGACGCTCACGGTCTTGGCCCGGCCCTGGTTGCCGGTGAGCTTAATCTCGGAGACGCTACGACGCTTGAGCGTGATCTTGCGCGGCTCGGCGGAGGAATCCTCGCCGTGACTGTGGCGCAGGTGCGTGAGCAGCTGCATCTTCTGGTCGTCGCTGATGGAGGCGTCCGGATCGCCGACCTGGATGCCGGCCTCCGCGAGCTGCGTCAGCAGGCGGTCCACCGGCGTACCTACCACTTCAGCGAGTTGTCTTACCGTGACTTGCGCCATTCGTGTGCTCCTACCTGCCCGTTCTTGCTCTTAGTTCTCTTACGCCTGTTCGCCGGCGAACCACGGCGCGCGCGCCGTCATGATCAGTTGCGCGGCGCGGGCCTCGTCCAGTCCCTCGATGTCCTTGATGTCCTCCACGGCCTGCTCCGCCAGTTCTTCCATGGTGCGGATGCCGTGGTTGGCGAGCTTGAAGGCCAGTGCCTTGTCCATGCCCTCCATGTTGAGTAGGTCTTCGGCTGGCTCGGCATCACCCACCTGCTCCTCGCTGGCGATGGCCTGCGTGAGCAGCACGTCGCGGGCGCGGCCGCGGAGTTCCTCGACGGTCGCTTCGTCGAACTCCTCGATCGAGAGCAGCTCGGCGGTCGGGACGTAGGCGATCTCCTCGATGCTGGAGAAACCCTCCTGCACCAGGATTGCGGCCACGTCAGCGTCTACGTCCATCTGTTCCATAAACAGCTTCTGCAGTGCCTGGGACTCGGCTTCGGTCTTCTGCGAAGCCTGGGCCTCGCTCATGACGTTGAGTTCCCAGCCTGAGAGCTGGCTCGCGAGCCGCACGTTCTGGCCGCCGCGGCCGATGGCCTTGGAAAGGTTGTCCTCGGCGACGGCGATATCCATGCTCTTCGCCTCCTCGTCCATGGTGATGGAGAGCACTTCGGCGGGGGACATGGCGTTGATGACGAACTGCGCCGGATTGTCGTCCCAGGGCACGATGTCCACGCGCTCGCCGGCGAGCTCGTTGGATACGGCCTGCACACGCGAGCCGCGCATGCCGACGCATGCGCCCACGGGGTCGATGCGCGAATCGTTGCTCTTCACCGCCACCTTGGCGCGGGAACCCGGGTCACGGGCGGCGCCGCGGATCTCGATGAGGCCCTGGCCCACTTCCGGCACTTCGAGCTTGAAGAGCTCGATGAGGAACTCGGGCGCGGTGCGGGTCACGAACAGCTGGGGACCACGAGCCTCGGCGCGTACTTCCTTGAGGAAGCCACGGATACGGTCACCGGTGCGCACCGCCTCGCGCGGGATCATATCCTCGCGGGGGATGAAGGCCTCGGCATTGTTGCCGAGGTCGATGTAGACGTTACCGCGCTCTACGCGCTTCACGAGGCCCGTGACGAGCTCCCCGACACGCCCCTGGTAGGCCTCGACGACCTGGGCGCGCTCGGCTTCGCGCACCTTCTGCACGATGACCTGCTTCGCGGTCTGGGCGGCGATGCGGCCGAAGCCCACGGATTCCATGGGCTCCTCGATGTATTCGCCTATGACGATGTCGGGTTTGACGTCCACGGCATCCATCAGGCGGATCTCGCGATCCGGCGACTCGAGCAGCATGTCGTCCGGCTGCACCAGCCAGCGGCGGAAAGTCTCGTACTCGCCCGTCTGGCGGTTGATGGAGACCCGCGCGTCGATCTCGCCGCCGTGCTTCTTGCGCGTGGCCGAGGCCAACGCTGCTTCCAGCGCCTCGAAGATCACATTCTTGTCTACGCCCTTCTCGTTGGAGACGGCGTCGACGACCAGCAGTATTTCTTTGTTCATAGTCTCTATTTCCAAATCAAACATTCAGTTTCAGAATTCCGGCACCAGCCGAGCCCTGGCGATATCCGCGAGCGGTAGCTTGTGCAACAGGCCATCCACCTCAACCAGCACCTCGCCGGCCTCGCAGCCCTTGAGCGTGCCCGTGTAGCGCTTGCGGCCGTCACGCGGCAGCAGTAGCTCGAGCTTCGCCTTCTCGCCCGCGAAACGGGCGAAATCCGTCTCCTTGCGCAGCGGCCGGTCCAGGCCCGGAGAGGACACCTCGAGGGTGTAAGCCCCTGGGATCGGATCCTCCACGTCCAGCACCGCACTCACCTGGCGGCTCACCTTCTCGCAATCGTCCACGGTCACGCCACCTTCCCGGTCGATGAAGATCCGGAGCAGGCCACCGCGGCCCTGGGGATGGAACTCCAGTTCCACCACCTCGTATCCCAGCGCCTCCACCGGCGTTTCCAAGAGTCTGAGCAGCGTTTCGCGCATCGCCAGCCTGTACAAATAAAAAATGGGCCCGAGGCCCATTCCCAAAACCGCCCCGCGGAACCGCGAAGCGACCCTAACGACAAACCCCGGATTGCCCGGGGGTGCTGGCGCGACCTTTCTGGCATGAGGCCTGCGCCGGACACAAAAAAACCCCTGCGCGGGGTCCCTGTATCCAAGAACTTCTGTAGCAATGCTACCTAAGTCATTGATTTATTGGTAGCGGGGGTAGGATTTGAACCTACGACCTTCGGGTTATGAGCCCGACGAGCTGCCAGACTGCTCCACCCCGCACCCGGCGGACAGGAAATATATAGCAAAAGGCCCGGTTTTTCAAGGTTTTGTAGCGGAAATGCGACGTGGCGCCGCATCCTGCCTAGGTTTTCAGAACGCGATGACCCGCGCGCAGAGCGCCAAGAGCGGCCCCGGCAGCACCCCCAGCACCAGGATGGCGAGGCCATTGCCGGACAAGAGCCAGCGCACGTCAAACTCGGCACGCACGTTGCGCGCACCGGACGGCGCCCGATCAAAGTACATGAGCTTCACGAGGCGTATGTAATAGAACGCGCTGATGATGGTGAACGCCACCGCCGTCACCGCGAGCCAGGTGAGGCCCGCGTCTATCACGGCGCGCAGCACGTAGAGCTTGGCGAAGAAACCCACGAACGGCGGCACGCCTGCCATGCCAAACATCACCATCAGCATCATGGCCGCGAACCAGGGGCTGCGCTCGTTCAGCCCTTTGAAATCGTCGAGGCGCTCGGACTCAAAGCCCTTGCGCGCCAAGAGCAGGATCAGGCCGAAGCCCGCCATGGCCATGACCACGTAGGTGAGCGTGTAGAACATGGCCGCCTGGTAGCCGGCGGTGGTGCCCGTCAGGATGCCGAGCAGGATGAAGCCCACGTGGCCGATGGTGGAATAGGCCAGCATGCGCTTCAGGTTGCTCTGGGCGATGGCGACGATGCTGCCGATGGCCATGGACAGCACCGAGATCACGATCAGCATGCCCTGCCACTGCGGGTGCAGCCCACCCAGTCCCGCCACCAGGAAGCGCATGAACAGCGCGAAGGCCGCGATCTTAGGCGCGGTGCCCACGAATAGCGTGACCGAGGTGGCGGAACCCTCGTAGACGTCCGGCAGCCACATGTGGAACGGCACGGCGCCGAGCTTGAAACACAGGCCCGTCACCACGAAGCCTAGGGCGAAGAGCGAGGCGATGCTGGCCGTCGGGGCCGAGGCGATGTGCACGCCGAGGGTGGTGAGGTCCAGCGTGCCGGTGGCGCCGTATAGCAGCGACATGCCGTAGAGCAGCACGCCGGAGGCGATGGCTCCTAGCACGAAATATTTCATGGCCGCCTCGGAGGCCACCGGGGACTCCCGGTCCAGTGCCACCATGGCGTAGAGGGACAGGGAATGGAGCTCGAGTCCCAGGTACACGGTGAGCATGTTGTGGGCCGAGATCATGATGAGCATGCCGAGCAGCGCGGTCAGACCCAGGATGTAGTACTCACCCTTGAACAGGCTGCGGTCTCTGAGGTAATCGCGGGAATAGATGAACACCACCGCCACGATGAGATAGGTGAAGAGCTTGAGCACGTTGCCCATGGCATCGTTCACGAACATGCCACTAAAGGTGAGCAGGCTGCCCTGCTGGGCTACCGCCACCGTCAACCAGGCGGCGCCCGCCACCGACGCCAGCGACAGCCAGTAAGTCACGAGCCGGTGCGATTCGGAGACGAACACGTCCACCACCAGGATGAAGCAGATCATCCCCAGGAGGAACATCTCCGGGACGGCGGGCAGGAACTGGGGCAGTACGAAGTTCATGGGATCATCCACCTGTGAGTTTCGTCTGCACCACCTGGTGCACCAGGTTGGTGACGGTGGCGTGCATCACGTCCAACAGCGGCGCAGGCCAGACGCCGATGAGGATCACCGGCACGGCGCAGAGAACGAGGACGATCAGCTCACGCTGGTTCACGTCCTTCATCTCCTTCACGTGGTCGTTGCCGATGGGACCGTAGATCACCCGCTTCACAAGCCACAGCGAATAAGCTGCGCCCAGGAACAGCGTGAAGGCCGCACCGAAGGCCACCCAGAAGTTGGCGCGCATGGCGGTCAAGATCACCATCCATTCGCCCACGAAGCCCGAGGTGCCCGGCAGGCCGCAGTTGGCCATGGCGAACAGCACCATGAAGAAGGCGAACGCCGGCATGACGTTCACCACGCCACCGTAGGCGCTGATCTCGCGGCTGTGCAGCCGGTCGTAGAGCACGCCGACGCAGAGGAACAGCGCGCCGGAGACGAAACCGTGGGAGATCATCTGCACCATACCGCCCTCCACGCCCATCACAGTGCCGGCAAGGCCGCCGCTCTTCTCGAAGATGGCGAACAGCAGGAAGAAGCCCAGCGTCACGAAACCCATGTGAGCCACGGAGGAATAGGCCACCAGCTTCTTCATGTCCGTCTGCACGACGGCCACGAAGCCGATGTAGATGATGGCGGTAAGCGACAAGCCCACCACCAGCCAGGTGAGCGCATGGCTGGCATCCGGGGTGATGGGCAGGCTGAAGCGCAGGAAGCCGTAGCCGCCCATCTTCAGCATGATGGCGGCCAGGATCACCGAGCCCCCGGTGGGCGCCTCCACGTGGGCGTCCGGCAGCCAAGTGTGCACCGGCCACATGGGCACCTTGACGGCGAAAGCCAGCAGGAAGGCGACGAAGATGAACAGCTGCTCCCGCATCCCGAGCGACATCTGCTGGAAGCCGAGGATATCGAAGCTGCCCGACTTCACGTACATGTAGATGATGGCCACCAGCATGAACACGGAGCCGAAGAAGGTATAGAGGAAGAACTTCACCGTGGCGTATACGCGCCGAGGGCCGCCCCACACGCCGATGATGAGGAACATCGGGATGAGCATGGCCTCCCAGAGCACGTAGAACAACATGCCGTCCACGGCCGAGAACACGCCGTTCATGAGCCCCTCGAGGATCAGGAAGGCCGCCATGTACTGGGAGGCCTTGTACTGGATGGTCTCCCAGCCCGCGATCACCACCAGGATGGTGATGAAGGTGTTGAGCAGGATCAGGGGCATGGCGATGCCGTCCACGCCGAGGGAGTAGTCCACGTTGAAGGTGCTGATCCAGGGCAGCTTCTCGGTGAACTGCATCGCCGCGGTGCTGGAATCGAAATGGGTCCAGAGGGGCACGCTCACGGCGAAGGTGACGAGTGCGAACAGGAGCGCTGTCCAGCGCATCCATTGGGGCGCCAAGCGCCCGACGGCCAGCACCGCGACCCCGCCGACGATGGGCAGCCACAGGAGCAGACTCAGGATGGGGAATTGGCCGGTCATCGTTGTTTATCCGTCATTTGATGATGAGCCAGCCCAGCAGCAGGCACAGGCCGATGATCATGGAAAAGGCGTAGTGATAGAGATAACCGGACTGGCCGCGGCGCAGTAACCCGGCGAACCAGCCCACGGCCCTGGCGGAACCGTTCACGGCGCCGTCGATGAGTCCCACGTCGCCCCCCTGCCACAGCAGGCGGCCGAGGGCGCGGG
>Ga0070733_10002928_pt1 | contig 11851 bp, 8 predicted proteins | sample Coa_R1_9_FD_66450 | JGI IMG/M metagenome (GOLD analysis project Ga0070733, IMG submission 66450) | Surface soil microbial communities from Centralia Pennsylvania, which are recovering from an underground coalmine fire - Coalmine... | ecosystem: Environmental > Terrestrial > Soil > Unclassified ... | reverse complement strand
GGGCTCAACGAACGCCGGCGGGCCGCCTCCACCGACGGGCCTGACCGGAACGGTTCAGTAGGACCTGAAACGAATCACGCTCCTGGCGGGCGCCGCGACTGCGGCGCCCCAATCTGCTGCAAATTAGCCATATCTTATTGCGGTATTTGTTGCAATCATCGAATCGATCTCTTACGACGCTCACCAACTCCTTGAAATCTGAGAATTCCATGGCAACGACGACCCAACTGGATGCCGCGCCGGCAGTACTGCGCGGCTCGGATTCCGCTGCGCGCCGCCGCATCTTCGAGTCGATTGAGCGGCTGAATGCGTGGCTGGAAAAGAACGACTATCGCGGTTACGATACATTCGACGGGCTGAACGCGAAGTTCCTGCGGCTCTTTACATTCGAAACCAACCTGGGCCGCATGGTGCTGCAGCAGGGCATTCGCCGTTTCCCCCTCAACCTGCGTCCGCTGGTCGGTATTCCGAAGAGTCACTCGACCAAGGGCATGGGCTTTCTGGCGCGGGGCTGCATGCGCATGCAGCAGGCCACCGGCGACGCCGCGTGGGGCGAGAAAGCCAGGCACATGCTGGAGTGGCTGATCAAGCACGAGTCAGAGGGCTACAGCGGCGCGTGCTGGGGCAACCACTTCGACTACCAGTCGCGCAGCTCGTATACGACCAAGGGATCGCCGTCGGTGGTGTGGACGGCACATATCGGGCATGCGTTTCTGGATGCGTTCGAACACTTCCAGGAGCAGCGGTATCTGGATGTGGCGATCAGTGCCTGCGAGCACATCGATCGCGACCTGGGCGCGTATCGCGAAGACGACACGCTGTGCATTCACTACTTTCCCACTTCAACTCACCAGGTGCACAACGCCAACACGCTGGGAGCGAGCCTGCTGGCGCGCACGTGGTTCTACACGCGCAACGAGACGTTCCGCCTGATGGCCGACAAGGCGATGCAGTACACGGCGAAGTATCAGCACGAGGATGGCTCGTGGTGGTATGGAGAACCGTCGAACCTGCACTGGGTGGACAACTTTCACACGGCGTATGTGCTGGATTGCTTCCAGTACTATCGTGAAGCGACCGGCGATGGACGATTCGATCTTCAGCTGGCGAGCGGGTACGAATACTGGAAGAAGACGTTTTTCCTTGAAGACGGGACGCCGCGCTACTATCGACAGAAGACTCTTCCGCTCGACATTCAGTGCTCATCGCAGGCGATCGACACACTGGTGTTCTTCAGCGATCGCGATCGGGAAGCAGTCCCGCTGGCGCTGAAGGTGGCCGACTGGACGATCCGCAATATGCAGGCGCGCAGCGGATATTTCTACTATCGCCGCTACTCGCCGTGGATTGTGAACAAGACGCCCACGCTGCACTGGGGCCAGGCCACGATGCTGTGCGCGCTGGCCGGGCTTTACAAGGCGCTGTGAAGTCGAGCACGCGACTGATCTGCACAACTGAAGTTTTTGTTTAACCACTCATTCGAGTTGAGGTGACGGTGGCTTTTGAACAGGAAAATCGGCTGATTCGCTGCTTTGCTTCGGTGTTTCCGATGCTGAGCGAAGACGAGATCCGTTCGGCGAGCGCCGAAGACGGCGGAGTCTGGGACTCGCTGGCGACGGTGACGCTGGTGCCGGTGATCGAAGAAGAATTCAACGTGCAGATCGATCTCGAGGCAATGTTGAACCTCAACTCCTTCGCTGCATTTCAAAACTATCTCGCACAAGCGGGCGCGGCGAGCCGCTGAGCAGAGTGCAATGAAGGAATCGTTGTTTCGCGGGCTCGTGAACCGCATATTTCAGGAGATGGCCAGAGTGCTGCCGGGCGCGCAGAGCCTGCGCGTGGCTTTGCATCGCGGGCGCGGCGTGAAGATCGGCACGAATGTGTGGATCGGCTACGACGTGGTGCTCGATACATCGCAGCCCTCGCTGATCACGCTGGAAGACGGATGCGTGCTGAACATGCGCGTGACGGTGCTGGCGCACTTTCGCGAGTCGAAAGGCGTGAAGATCGGGCGCGATGCGTTTATCGGCGCCGGCGCGCTGATTCTGCCCAATGTGGTGATCGGCGAAGGCGCGGTAGTAGCAGCGGGCAGCGTGGTCACGCGCTCAGTGCCGGCCATGACCATGGTGCAGGGCAATCCGGCGGCACCTGTGGCCAAGTGCGGAATTCCCATCGGCCCCAAAACCACGCTGAAGGAGTTCACCCGCAACCTGCAGCCGCTTCGCAAGCCGGCGCCAGCGGCTGTAAAAGAGAAAAGCGATGACAAGATGATGGCTGTGAAGGGCGACGTGTGAAGCTGGTCGTCCCCTACATTGAAGCGCTCGCGACCGCGGATGCGCGGCTCATCCGGCTGGCGGAGTTTCTCGGAATCGAGTGCGAGACGCTGGCGCTCGAGCGCGCGGCGGGCGGGCAGATCGAGCGGTTGGTACAAGCTACCGGAACTTCGAACTGCCTGGCCGTGAATCCCAGCGTAGTTGAGCAGTACCTCGGCGCGATTGGTCTGACCAATGAGTGGGCAAATGCGCTGGTCGAGCGAGTACCGTTTGTTCTGGTGCATGCGGCGCGGCCCGAGCCGTTTCACTCGAAGGTGGTTCATGCCCTGACCGGCGGCGCGGTGACGACTGTGCGGCAGGCTGAGAATGCGGGTGCTCCCTATTCGATTGCATCGGATGCGAGGGACATTGCCGAGGCCTTCGCGGGCATGTCGTTCGGGCCGTCGAATCCGCAAAACGATCGAGTGTTCGCAGTGATCGCCGGTGTGGCTGTGCGTAACCTGATTTCGATTGGCGGTGAGCCGCTGTTCGCCACGCTTCATAACAAGCAGGCGCAGATTTTTCTGGTCGCCAGCGAGGGCGTCGCGGATCTGGACGCGGAAGCGGTCGATACTCCGATCGCCAACTATTTCTCGCAGTTGATGCCGCATGTCATGGCGCTGCGAGCGATCTTCGGCGAGCAATGCTGGCGACCCGCGGGGCGCTTTGCATCGGTCGTCGTCGACGATCCGCTGCTCAAGCCCAGCTATGGATTCCTCAACTTTGCGCATCTGCTCGAACTGACTGAGAAGCACAACTTTCAGACCACGATTGCGTTTATCCCGCACAACTTCCGCCGCAACTCGGCGCGAACGGTGCGGATGTTTCAGGAGAATCCGCAGCGGCTTGCGCTGTGCTTCCACGGCAACGACCACACCGGCGCGGAGTTTGCATCGACCGAAGCGGCGCGTATCAACACCATGCTCAAGACGGCGGAAGAGCGGATGGACGAGCATCGCCGGCGCACGGGGCTCAACAGCGATCGCGTGATGGTGTTTCCGCAGGGGCGATTTTCAGTGGAGGCGATGGCCGTGCTGAAAGCGCGCAACTTCGAGTGCGCGGTGAACACGGTTCCACGGCCGATGGGCAGTACAACAAATCTGACGCTGCGCGAGCTGGCGCAGCCGGCGGTAACGCGCTACGCGGGCTTTCCGCTCTTCCTGCGCAAGAACAGCCTGCGCACCGAGAGCGCGGACATTGCATTCAACCTTTTCTTCGGACGGCCGGCGCTGATCGTGGAGCATCACGATATTTTCAAAAACCCGCAGCGGCTGCTGGATGCGGTATCACGCATCAACGCAGCCGCGCCCGACATTCGCTGGAGCAACCTCGGCGCGATGGCCCGTGGATCGTACCTTCGCCGCGCGCGAGCGAACGGCCCGGTCGAGATTCGCGCGTATGCTCGCACCGTTGCTATCGAGAATCCGACGCACGACGCGCAACGGTTTGAGATCGAGTGGAACCAGAGTGAAGAATCGGCGCCGGTGGAAGAGGCGCAACGCAACGCGGAGAGACTCGACTGCGTTGAAGCCGGCCAGGCCGGCGCGCGGCTGCGCGTGGAGATAGAGCCGGGCCGCATCGAGACGCTTTCACTGGTGCACCGCAATAGCTTTCCGGTGCTGGAGCGCGGCGGGGTGCGGCAGGCGGCGCGGGCGATTGTACGCCGCAGGCTTTCTGAAGTTCGCGATAACTATCTGAGCAAGAACCAGCCGCTGCTGGCCGCTGCTACCACGCTTAAGAAGAGACTGCAGCATTGAACTCATCCATACCAATGGCTTCCCAATTGAATCGAATTCCAGCCACGAAGCAACGCGATGTGATGCGTTTTCTTATCGTGGTCTGCCTGTTGGCGTTCCTTCTGCGCCTGGGCGCGGTGTTTGCCACCCACAGCTATCGCGTTGTGGAAGATGACACCGACCACTTCGGCTTTGGCTGGGAGATGGGTCGCGTCGCGGCTTCGCTTGCGCAGGGGCAGGGATTCTCCTCGCCCCTGCCGCTGCCCACCGGACCCACGGCAATCGTCGGCCCTGTGTATCCGCTGATTCTGGCGCTGGTCTTCAAACTGTTTGGCGTTTATTCGACGGCTTCGGCGATTGCGATTCGCACGCTGCAGTGCGCATTCGCCAGCCTGACGTGCGCGTTCGTTTATCTGTGCGGGCGCGATTCGGTGGGAGAATCCGCCGGCAAGCTGGCAGCGGTTGTGTGGGTCGTGTTTCCGCTGAACATCTTTTTCACCGTAACGAAGGTCTGGGAGACGTCACTTACGGGCATGCTGGCAGCGGCGCTGTTCTGGTTTCTGCTGGGCACACGGCATTCGGTCTCAGTGGGGCGCTGGGCGGCCGCCGGAGCGATGCTGGGCATCTCCGCGCTGGTCAACACTTCGCTCGCCGTGCTGGTGGTTCCGTTCGGAATTTGGGCGCTCGTAAAAAATCGCACGCGCGCCATTGTGCCCACAGCGGCGGGAGCCTTCGCGTGCCTGCTCGCGATCTCTCCGTGGCTGGTGCGCAACAAGATCCAGTTCGGCGCGCCGATGCTGCGCTCGAATTTCCCGCTCGAGTTCCGCATCGGCAACAACGAGCTGTCGTATGGGCAAAAGATGGAAGTGCTGCATCCCTCGAACAATCCGGAAGTAAACCGTCACTGGCAAGAGGTGGGCGAGTCGCGCTTCATGGCCGAAGAGCGCGCGGCCAACTCCGAATACCTCGACAAAGACAAGGGCCGATTTGTCTTCTCGTGCGTGAATCGAATCGTGAACTACTGGACCGGCGCCTGGGTTCGTCCGGTAGCCGGATATCCGAATGTGTGGTCAGTGGTTGTGCCCAACACTCTGCTCAGCCTGGCCGGCTTTGCCGGCGTGTGGCTGATGTTCCGCGGCGGCAATCGCGCTGCGATTCTGTACGCGGGATGCCTGCTGCTCTATCCCGTGGTGTACTACGCTACTACGAGCCAGCCAAGGTTCTATCACTCCATAACGCCCCTGCTTGTGCTGTCGGGTTCATTCTTGATTTTTGAATGCTGGCGAAAAATGGTGACGGCGCGTGCTGCCGATCGCGGCGCGGGCGCGCATGTCGCCTCCGGCCTCAAGGAGACCGCTTGAGGCCCTTCGACTCAAACGGCAACCTGGTGCCACCCACTGATACCGGTGGCGGAGCACTTCGCCGCTCGACGGTGCGCGGCGCAGGCGCCACCCTGTTTGCCGGCGGGCTCATGCTGGTCATTCAAGTGGGCGCCACCATGATCCTGGCGCGGCTGCTCACGCCCACCGACTTCGGAGTGGTTGCAATGGTGACCACTTTCAGCCTGCTGCTGGTGAACTTCGGCTATAACGGGCTGACGGAAGCAATTGTTCAGCGCGATGAGGTAACGAACGACCTGGCCAGCACGCTGTTCTGGATCAATGTAGGCTTCGGCGTGGTGCTCACGCTGGGATTTGCCGCGGCCGGACCGCTACTGACCAGCTTCTATCACGACCTCGCGGTGCGGCGCGTGGCGGCAGGCATCTCAATAACGATCTTTATTACCAGCCTGTCGACGGTGCATCTGGCCCTGCTCAAGCGCACCATGCGCTTCACCTGGGTGTCGGTGAATGACACCTGCGCGCGCGTTGTCTCGGTCACAGCGTCGATTCTGCTGGCGTGGTTTGGGTGGCGCTACTGGGCGCTAGTGGCGGGCGTGATTGCTCAGGCAGCGAGCGCCGGAGTCGGCGCGTGGATCATGTGCCGCTGGATTCCCGGCCGGCCGAAAAAGACCGAAGGCACCGGCTCGATGCTGCAGTTTGCGCTGCACACGTATGGCAACTTCGCCGTGAACTACGCCTCGCGCAACACCGACAACCTGCTGGTGGGCTGGCGGTTCGATGCGCAGTCGCTGGGCTTCTACAAGAAGGCCTATGACTTGTTCGCGCTGACGGCCAGCCAGTTTGTGTCATCGATTTCAGTGGTGGTGGTTTCGGCGCTGAGCCGCGTGCGCCGCGAGCCGGCGCTTTACCGGCGCTATCTGCTCGATGCGCTCGCCGTGATGGCCTTCTGTGGGATGGGCCTGGGAGCCGGACTCACGCTGGTGGGCAAGGACCTGATTTTCGTTTTGCTCGGACCGAAGTGGGAACCGGCAGGCCAGATATTCACCTTCTTCGGGCCGGGTATCGGCATCATGATTCTCTATTGCACGCATGGATGGATTCATCTTTCCATCGGGCGCGCCGACCGCTGGTTCCGCTGGGCGATTGTCGAGTTCGCGGTCACATGCGCGCTGTTTATTGCCGGTCTGCGGTGGGGTCCGGTGGGCATTGCCACGGCGTGGAGCGTTTCGTTCTGGGTGCTCACCTTCCCCGCCATCTGGTATGCGGGCAGGCCCATCTCGCTGCGGATCACGCGGGTAATCGCGGTGGTGTGGAGATACGTGGCCGCGTCGCTCTTCTCTCTGCCCACGGCCGCCTTTGTAAAGAATGAATTTCCGCGACTTGCCGCGGCGCCCGGCGCGTCCGGCGCGCTCGAGCGCATTGCGGTCGATTGCGTGCTGGTGACGCCGATCTATCTCGGCATGGTGGTGCTGCTGCATGGCGGCTTCGCCCCGCTCTACCAAATCGCAGGATTGTTTCGCGAGTCGATTCAATGGAGGCGCCGCTCGGAGCAGGAAACGGGCGCTGCCGATCCCACGCGATGTAGTCCTGCCGGGAACGAATCGGGTGAAGCGGCGCAGGCGGCTCACGGCGATCTGCCGGTCGTCTCCATTCTCATCCCTTCGTATAACGCCGAAGAATGGATCGCCGACACGATCCGCTCGGCCATCGCGCAAACCTGGCCGCGGAAGGAGATCATCGTCGTCGACGACGGATCGAAGGACCGCACGCTGGAGATCGCGCGCCAGTTCGAGCCGTTTGGCGTGCGCGTGGTGGTGCAGAAGAACCAGGGTGCTTCGGCGGCGCGCAACAAGGCGTTTTCGCTCTGCCACGGCGATTACATCCAATGGCTTGACGCCGACGACCTGCTGGCGCCCGACAAGATCGCTCTGCAGATGGAGCCGGTGATGCAGGGGCTGGACAAGCGGGTTCTGCTTTCTTCAGCGTGGGGACATTTCCGGTACCGCACCTTCCGCGCCGAGTTCGTCGAATCGTCTTTGTGGTGCGACCTGACTCCGCAGGAATGGCTGACTCGCAAGATGAGAGACAACGTCTTCATGCAGACAGCCACCTGGCTGGTGAGCCGCGAGCTGACCGAAGCAGCGGGGCAGTGGGACATCCGGCTGCTGGGCGACGATGACGGAGAATATTTCTGCCGGGTTCTGCTGGCCAGCACCGGCACACGCTTTGTGCGGGATTCGAAGGTCTACTATCGCGCCTTCCGGTTCGACGGATTGAGCTACATCGGCCGCTTCCCGGAGAAGATCGAGGCGCACTGGATCTCGATGCAGCTGCACATCAGGTACTTACGCTCGTTGTGCGACGATGCGCGAGTGCGGAGAGCGTGCGTGCAGTTTCTGCGCGACTCGCTCATCTACTTCTACCCGGAGAGCCCGCGCATTGTGGAGCAAGCCAACCAGCTTGCGGCGGAACTTGGTGAGCCGCTGGGAGAGCCACGCGCCTCATGGAAATATGGGTGGGTTGTGGCGCTGTTCGGATGGATGACGACCAAGCTGGTGCAGCACCGCTTCCGCCGGCTCCGCTGGCGAATGGTCAAGCAGCTCGACTATCTGCTCTTCCGGCTTGAGGGGCGCAGGCAGGCATTGCCGGCGCTGTCGCCTGAAGCGCAGGAGCGCGAAAAAGTGCTGCTGCAGGCGCTCACCGCTAAAGAATCGCACGTGTTTTCATCCACTCAATAAGTATCGATATTCCGCAGGCAGGAGATTCATTCTTGAGAATCAGCATATTTGGATTGGGCTATGTCGGCACGGTTTCTGCCGGATGCTTCGCTGACGAAGGCCATGAAGTCGTCGGCGTGGATCCGGTGCCGACCAAGGTCGACCTGATCGGCCGCGGGCATTCGCCGATCGTGGAGCAGGAGATCGGCGACATCATCGCGCGGACGGTGGCTGCGGGACGGCTGCGCGCCACCAGCGACTACGCCGCCGCCATTCACGAGACCGATCTCTCCTTCGTCTGCGTGGGCACGCCCAGCCAGCCCAACGGCAATCTCGACCTGCGCTACATTCGCCGCATCTGCGAGCAGATCGGGCAGGCGTTGAAGACGAAACCGGCGCGGCACACGGTGGTGATCCGCAGCACCATCTTGCCCGGCACCATGAAGCAGATCATCCTTCCGATTCTCGAAGAGTCCTCGGGGAAGAAGGCGGGCACCGACTTCGGCGTGAGCAACAATCCGGAGTTCCTTCGCGAGGGATCTGCCGTGAAGGACTTCCGCTCGCCGCCGAAGACGGTAATCGGGTCGATGGATTCTCAGACTGCCGACACCGTTGCCTCGCTCTACAGCAAGCTCGATGCGCCGCTCATCCGCACCGATCTGGAAACGGCCGAGATGATCAAGTATGTGGACAACTGCTGGCACGCGCTCAAGATCGGATTCGCGAACGAGATCGGCAATCTGTGCAAGTCGCTGGGCATCGATGCGCACGCGGTGATGAACATCTTCTGCCAGGACCGCAAACTGAACATCTCGCCCGCGTATCTCACTCCGGGCTTTGCCTTTGGCGGCTCGTGCCTGCCCAAGGATCTGCGCGCGCTGTCGTATCAGGCGAAGATGCGCGACCTCGATCTGCCCATCCTTACCTCGATCCTGCCCAGCAACGAGATGCAGGTGACGCGCGGGCTGCAAATGATCATGGCCGGCGGCCACACGCGCGTGGGAGTGCTTGGATTCAGCTTCAAGGCCGGCACGGACGATCTGCGCGAGAGCCCGGTGATCGAAATCATCGAACGGCTGCTGGGCAAGGGCTACGACCTGCGCATCTACGACAAGAATGTCAACATCGCCAGTCTTGTCGGCGCCAATCGCGACTTCATCCTGAACCACATTCCGCACATCTCGCGGCTGATGGTGGCCGACACCGACGCCGTGCTCGATCACGCGCAGACTGTCGTCATCGGCAACAACGATCCCGAGTTCCGGCAGATTCCGGCGCGCATGCGCGAGGGACAGAGGCTGGTCGACTTCGTCCGCGTGATCGATGGGCGCAGCAAAAACGGGAGGTATGACGGCATCTGCTGGTAGAACGCCCTGCTGCAAAGCGGCGCCGTTTTACGCCATATCTAATATGAAGCGAAAAATTCTCATTATTGTGGAGAACCTTCCCGTCCCGTTTGACAGCCGGGTGTGGAAGGAAGCCTGCGCGCTGAAAGATGCGGGATTTGAAGTGACGGTGCTATGCCCGCGCGGCAAGAGCTACAACAAGGGCCGCGAGGTGCTCGAAGGAGTGCATATCTACCGGCACCCCATGCCGAAAGAAGGCAACAGCGCATTCGGCTACGTGTGGGAGTATGGCTGGGCTTTTTTCTGGGAGTGGCTCTACACGTGGTGGATCTTCTTTGCGCGCGGATTCCAGGTGATTCAGGGATGCAACCCGCCGGACAACATATTCCTCATCGCCCTGCCGTTCCGGATTTTCGGCGTGCGCTACATCTTCGATCATCACGACGCCAATCCCGAGCTCTATTACTCGAAGTACGAGCGCAAGGATGCGTTCTATAAGGCGCAGGTGTGGCTGGAGAAGATGACCTATCGCACCGCCGATGTGGTGATGGCGACCAACGAGAGCTACAAGTCGCTGGCCGTCACGCGCGGGCATCTCGATCCGCAGGATGTCTTTGTGGTGCGCAATGGGCCGGATCTGGCCAAGTTCAAGCTCGTGCCGGTGAAGCCGGAACTGAAATACGGCAAACCTTTCCTGGTGGGATATGTCGGAACGATGAGCATCCAGGAGGGCCTGGACCTGTTGCTCGAGGTGGCGCAGGAGATAAGGAAACGCGGACGTAGCGACGTTCACTTTACCTGTGTGGGCGGGGGACCCGGTCTGGCCGGACTGCGCCAGATGGCGAAAGAGATGCACCTCGAAGACATGGTCAACTTCACGGGCCGTGTGCCCGACCAGGATCTGCTCGAGGTGCTCTCGACCGCAGACGTCTGCGTGAATCCCGACAAGCCATGCGAGATGAACGACATTTCGACGATGATCAAGATTGCCGAATACATGGCGCTGGGCAAGCCGATTGTGCAGTTTGACCTGAAGGAGGGCCGCTTCACGGCGGGCGAGGCCTCGCTGTATAGTGACAACCAAGCTCAGGTGCCCGATTTTGCCGACAAGATTCTCTGGCTGCTTGATCATCCGGAGGAGCGCAGCCGCATGGGCGAAACAGGGCGCAGGCGCGTGGAGCGGCAGCTTGCCTGGGAATATTCGGTGGGCAACCTGGTTGCTGCCTATGAGCGCGCTTACGAGAAGCGCTCAGGACGGCGTGGTGCTCGAGTCGATCTGAATGAGCTTTCGGAGCGCAAAGAGCCGTGAGTCCGGCGAATCCAGGAACAGCGATTTCCAGAGTCAATCCGGGACGAGACTGAGCGGCAACATTTCGAGCTGCCGCACCAATTTGAAAATAGACCTGATGAATCTTAGCGGAGGAAGATTAGAGTGAAACACTGCGATGTTTCGATTATCGGAGCAGGGCCTTATGGCTTGTCGATCGCCGCGCATCTGAAGGCGGCGGGCGTTGATTTCCGCATCTTCGGCAGCCCCATGGAGTTCTGGCAGAAGCACATGCCCAAGGGCATGCACCTGAAGTCGGAGGGCTTTGCCTCATCGCTCTACGATCCGGGCTCGAAGTTCGAGCTGCGCGCCTATTGCGGCGAGCGCGGCATTCCCTACGCCGACACGGCGTTACCGGTGCCGCTCGATGTCTTCACCTCCTACGGTCTCGAGTTCAAGAACCGCTACGTCCCTGAAGTGGAGGACAAGAAAGTCGTCCGGGTGCGGCCGGCAACGCAGGGCTTTGAAGTGACGCTGGATGATGGTGAAACGCTGACGGCGGGCCGCGTGGTGGTGGCGGTGGGATTGGCGTATTACCAGTACGTGCCGGCTGAACTGGCTGCGCTGCCCGCCGATCTGATGACGCACAGCGCTGCGCATCACGAAGTGGATCAGTTCAAAGGCAAGCAGGTGGCGATTCTGGGCGCCGGTGCTTCGGCCATTGACCTCGCCGTGGCATTGCATGAGGCCGGCGCATCCGTCGATGTGATTGCGCGCGGACCACGTTTCCGATTCCAGGATCCGCCGACGGATCACCAAACCTCATGGTTCGAAGACCTGCGCAACCCGCCGACAGGCATTGGCCCGGGCTGGAAGCTATGGATGTGCGCCAAGCTGCCGCTGGTATTTCGGCAGATGCCGGACGAGTTCCGCCTGGATAAGGTGCGCCGGGTGCTGGGCCCCGCGCCGTGCTGGTTCACCAGAGAGCAGGTGGTGGGCAAAGTGGGACTGCACACAGGAATGACGCTGAAGACCGCGAAAGCGCAGAACGGCCACGCGGTGCTGGAGATGACGGACGCTTCAGGCGCCGCCAAGGTCATCACGGCCGACCACGTGATCGCCGCCACCGG
>Ga0070733_10002926_pt1 | contig 11853 bp, 9 predicted proteins | sample Coa_R1_9_FD_66450 | JGI IMG/M metagenome (GOLD analysis project Ga0070733, IMG submission 66450) | Surface soil microbial communities from Centralia Pennsylvania, which are recovering from an underground coalmine fire - Coalmine... | ecosystem: Environmental > Terrestrial > Soil > Unclassified ... | reverse complement strand
AAATATATTATTAGTTGGGAATTACCGTGCTGTACCTCCATAAATTTATTAATAGATGTCATACTAAAATATGTTTCGTAGAAAACCAGCTATCACCAGTTCAGATTGGCATTTCACCGCTTTCCAAAACTCTTCGGAGAATTTTTCAACATTCAACCGTTCGATCCATTATAATCTGGTCTTGGAAAGATCAACTGGCTTCGGGTCTAATAATAGTAACTTTCCCAAAATTTTCTTTGTAAATAAATCACTTATAATATAAATAATTTTATTATATAAGGAATTTATTCTATTTTTATTGTTGTAAAAATATTTTAAAATATATAATTTTATTATACAAATAATTTAGTCGCTTTCGCTAAGGCTTTAACCTTGCTACTACCATTAACTTACTGACCCATTATGCAAAAGGTACGTCGTCATTTTATATTTTAAAACTTCGACTGCTTATAGAATTACTAATTCAAGACTATTTCATTTCGTTATACAACGAACTATTTCAACTTTTCCTTTACAGTACTTTTCACTATCGCTAAATTTATTATACTTAGCCTTAGAGGATGGTTCCCCTATATTCCGACAAGTTTTCTCTCATCGTACTTATTTATAAGAAATATTTTATTTTACAGGACTAATATACCTTCTCTGGTAATTGTTTTTTTAAATAATTATTAATAAAAAAACAAAATTAAATTTTAATTAATGACATTCCAACTTCATTCTTTAATAATTAATATTATATTATTTCAAATATTTTTTTTCTTTAGGCTAATCTGATTTCACTCACCATTACTTTCAGAGTCTCGGTTGATTTCCTTTCCTTTCCTTAATACAATGTTTTGCTTCAGGAAGTATCAATATTTAAGGTTTCCCTTAGGATCGCCACAATTTACTTACTATTAAATTTATTTATTTATTAGTTTGTGGCTTTTGGTTTAAACCTCCTTTTTAATAAATTTGCTAGTTATCCTTAATAATTCCTTTAAATTACTTTGATGTTTTTACTAAATTGTCATCTATACTTTTATTTTTTAGATTTAATTTAAAACTATCTAACTTTAAATTTTCTATATTTATTATAATATTTATTCTTAAATTAATAAAATATATTATAATATTTAAACCTTATAATATTCATATAAGTTTGATATTAAATATATATATTAGCTGAAAAAAGGAATTGAACCTTTGTTTTACCGTCATGAATGGTAAGTTTTAACCTTTTAAACTATTTCAGCTTAATTAATAGAATTAAATTATTTAATTCTTTTATAATTATTTTATTAAATGAGTTAGAAAAATTTATATTTACAAGACTAATTATGTTCATATTATTTGTTATTATATAATTAAATTATAAAAATAATTATGATTAACAGATACTGCTGGTATATTCTAAATATTAATAAGTCTAAGTATAGGACTTAAAGATAGCTCATCTAAAACAATAAGATATAAAACAAATTTAATTAAATAGTTAACTATAATAAATTTACAAAAGTGTTTGATAATATTATATTTACTATTTTAAATGAATATTTTTCTATATATTTATCCATAGATTGTTCTATTTTTATTAATATACAATTAGAATTTTTATATAATACTTTATATAAATTAAAGTTTATATATTGACCTAGGACCTTAACTTAAAATTTAATATAAATTTTATATTAAATTTTACAGGTTTAGATATCTTAACTCATTTAATAAATTATAATATATTTTTATTTATTTTTATAAAATAAATATTTAATTTTATTAATTCAGGGTAAAATCAGAGATTTGAACTCTGAACAGCGTCGCCACAAGACGTTATTTTGCCAATTAAACTAATTCTACCTTATATATAAATTTTTATTTAATCAATCAAAAGAATTAAATTTGTTTATATTTGATATTCTTTTAAATATAAAACTCATAATAATATAATTTAAAGGGGGTAATTCATAATAAATAATAGTATAATAATTATTTAATAATAAAAATTTTATAAATATAGATAATTATAATTTAATTTTGAAAGTTATTATAAATAATTTATACTTAAGAAGTTAAGATAATAACATTTAATTATTATCTGTAGCTAAATCCATTAAAGTATTTTCTGCTATACCAATAATAGGAACAATAATTAAGAATCAAGCAAAATAAAATGCAGTAGCCACTTGTCCTACTTCTACAAAAGGGCTTTCAGGATGTTGAGAACCAATTCACATTAATATTGCAAAATTTACAATAAAGAATCATAGAGCTAATTTCATAGCTGGTCTAAATTGACTACCTCTTATTCTAGATAAATCAGTTAAAGGTAATATTAATAAAATTAATAATGAACCAAACATAGCTATAACTCCTAATAGTTTATTAGGTATAGATCTTAATATAGCATAAAATGGTAATAAATATCATTCAGGTACTATAGAAGGAGGTGTACTCATAGGATTAGCTGGAATATAATTATCACTATGTCCTAATAAATTAGGGTAGAAGAAAACTATAATAGATAAAGCTAATAAAAATGCAAAGATAGTTACTAAATCTTTAAATGTAAAATAAGGATGCATTGTAATTCTATCTCCATTAGAAGATATACCATTAGGATTATTTGACCCATGTGTATGAAGAGCCATTAAATGAGCAACAACTAAAGCAGCTAATAAAAATGGTAGTAAAAAATGAAGAGAGAAAAATCTATTTAATGTAGCATTACTTACACTAAAACCTCCTCATATTAATTCTACTAAATCTTGTCCAAAAAAAGGTACTGCTGATAATAAATTAGTAATTACTGTAGCCAAATCTTTAATTTACCTATTCTAGCTTAAGCTTAATATGTTTAAAACAAGTAAATCATGTACATTATAATTATTTATTTTTAAATAATTGTATAATAAATTTTAAGGGTTATGTAAACATAACATAAAGAGATTAAACACAAACAAATTTTTTTATACTCTTTTGTCATGTTTACTCTTTTATATAAAAAAAAAACAAAAACAACAAAAAACAAAATTTTTGTTTTTTTAATTTTATAATTTAAAGGGGGTAAATTTAATTTAATTATTATTGTAACATGTTAGACTTAACCAGAATCGAACTAGATTAATAACTTTTGTCTCAAGTTATTGTTAACCATTAACATTTAAGCCTTTTTAAATATAGGGGATAAGACTTATAAACATGCTCTCACACCTATATTTAAATTTATGACAATAATAAATTAAGTTTTTGATTAATCTATCATTTTACTCATAATCTTTAGATTATTCCCACCCAACCACACCTTACATTTAATTAAAATGTTTTATATTCATGATAATCGAATTTAACTTCTTTATACTTAAATGTAATTTTAAAACTATTATCTAAATCAATATCGTATAATTCACAAGTCTTATCTGTTTTATCTCATATATGTTTTATGATTATATTAGTATCAGAATTTTTAGTAATTAAAATTGTTTGTGATAATACTATGAATGGTTCATCAGGTGTAACATTTTTAGATATTATAGGTATAACAGCGTATATTCTATCATCTTCTAATTGTTGTAAATATCTTCAGATCTCATTATTATGTAACTCAGAAGAGAAATTATAATAGTTGAATTTACCTAACCTGTTAACGTCAATTCTTTTATCTAATTTATATAAAAAAGTTATTTCTTTAGTTGATATTAAATTAAATATTTCTTGTTTTAACTCTTTTAGTTTATCTTGGAAAGTCATTATGTTTAAATTTGTGTGGTTTCTAAAATTAGTGGTAAAACTTACCAACGAAGACAAATACATATAAATTAATAAAATCAAAAAGTAATATTAATTAATATTTATTAATATGTCAAAATTGTATTATATTAAAGTAATTATTTATTTATATTTATATTTTCTAGATTATCTGATAAACTACCAACTGTAATTGGATTATCTTCGTTTGGTAAAACTCTTTCATAATAAAATGATAAGAATTCTCTAAAATGGTAAAAAGCTTGTTTTCCAGCTCTAACTTCATCAGGTTGTAAATTATTTATACTTATATTATAATTATTAATTGAATTATTATATTCTGTTAATAAATAAGCTAATGTTTCGGCTAATGTATCTGCTTGTTCTCTAGTTAAATCATCATTATCATATCAAATTTGATCCATAATTGTCATTTTATCTCTAATATCTTTAACAAACATTAATTTTCAAGTTTTACTAACATATTCTAAAGGTGAGGTCTCAATAGGAGATTCTGGAATAAATTCACTTGTTATTGATTTTTGATTTTCAGTAAAATTAACTTTTATAGTATTAGGGGTAATAGTACTTGAACTTGTATCTGATTTAGGAGAGGATGATCCTTCACCTCAACTTTCTGCTGCTTGAGTATTTAAATTTTCTAATGAAGGAGAAGTTAATACTCCTTTACCTTTATCTAAATTACTTGATGAAGTTTGACTAGTATCTAATAGTTCTATTTCAGAATCAGTTTTATCAATAATATTACTTTGTGGAGTTTTATCATCAAAATATTGTTTAATTCTATCTTGAACACTTAACCTCGATTTATCAATCATTGTATTAGATATCGTACTCCCACTCGAGTTAGTTCCTGTCGAATCATCGGGTGGGCTTGGTCGAAAGCTACTTAAATAATCAATAAATGCACCATATCCAGTTTTAATTTTTTCAATTCCAGAAGTAACTATTGGAGTTAAATTATCTCCATAATAATATCAACTTATTATTGCAGTTACTCCAATAGCTCCAATAATAAAATATTTATTTTTATAAAATGGAATGTCTTCTATTTCATCAATTTGATTTATTACTGGTTCAGGATTAGTTATTTTATGGATTTTTCGTATAATTCCATAATCTTTTTCATCTTTTGTTTCATCTCCTGTTGTGTTTTTATCAAAGGTTCTCATGATACTGGAGGGTTCTTTAATTTCTGTTTTAGTTTCTATTATTTTTTCTGATTTAATATTAAATAGTTCAGAATATCATTTATAAAAATTAGTATCTTTTAATCAATTTATAAAATCAAAAGCATAAATATCAATCATTGATAATCCTAATAATGTAGATCCAATCATAGAAAAGATATGTCATAACTTTCTAACTAATGAATATTTTTTAATTCATGTAATTATAAATGTAATTAAAGTTAATTTTAAAATTAAACTTTTAAATAATAGTAATTTACTAATTATTTTTTCTGTTATAGAATTTTTAGCTTCTAATTTTGGTTTTATATTTTTTAATTTGCTGATTAATTCAGCTTTTGTATATTTATTTAAATTCATATTTATATAATAGTTTGTTACTCGACCTGCTATTCTATTTAAATTTTAAGTTAAATCTTAAAATAAATGGTTTCTATTTATTAAATATATAAACCATAGCCTTTATCAGATTCGAACTGACACTAGCAACTTGAAGGGTTGCCGTACGACCATTATACTAAAAAACCTTATTAGAATTTGTTTATTCAATATTCATATTTAAACTTTTAATTTATTAAAATTCTGGGGATAGTTTTAAAAATAATTTAAACCAAAATTTGCGGTAAATATCATATTTCTGCAGGTTAAAATAAATATATTTATTTTATAGACTTAAGTAGAATCGAACTACTTATAATAAACTTCTCTTAACTTTACTGTTAATCTTTAACATTTAAGCCTTTATAAAAAGGGGGTAAATATTTAAAATAAGAGATGATCAAATCATTAAGATTTTAACTATGTATGATAATAAGACATCATAGTAAGAATTACATGATTAATATCCGGTGTAAATAAACTTATAGCTGGAAAGTGTTCAATTATAAGTCTTAATTCTGTTTGAGTTATACCATATTGAATAATATCTTGACTATAAAGGATATTTAATTCTTCAAATTTTACTTGTTGAAGAATACCGGCTGGTGTATTAAAAGGTAATTCCTGTAAATCCATTGCAATTTCTCTTCATTGTTGAAAAGTTTCACTATCTAATGTAGTTATACTATCTAATGCAGTAAAATTATTAGGTATATCTAAATCAGAAGGTATAATTCCTCCATTTGTACCTGAGAAGTGTGAATTTTGAGTATGAGTCATCATTGCTTCACTTATTTCTGAATCTGTTCAATTTTCACTATCAAATATATCTTGAGATACATTTGTTTCTGATGAAGTAACACTTAAAGTTTGAGATGTACTTGTTTCTAATGAAGTAACACTTAAAGTTTGAGATGTATTTGATTCAGATGAAGCAACACTTAAACTTTGAGATGTATTTGATTCTGATGAAGTTATACTAATAGGATTTGATGCTATTAATGAAGTAAGAACTAATCCATTTTTTTCTGAACTATTTCTTATAACAGATATATTTTCAGAAGAATTTTGGTTATTAAAATTAAAAAATGTAAGACTATAAATAATTCCATTACTAGCTAAAATAGCAAATAAAATTAATATAGTTTCAAAAATTAAATTTGTATTCATAATAATATTATATTTTTTTGGTCCTAAAATTAGTACTAGATTATCAAAATCTAATAACGATTAACAATAATTGTTATATCTCTATTTAAATATTTAATTTAAATAAATTATAATATTAAGTTATATAAAATTTAATTATACTTTAGATAATATGTCTCTGTTATAAGTAAAAAAAAACAAAAAAACAAAATAGCTAATTATATCTTCTGTTAATGAATAAGATTTATTTTCATTAACATAACAATTATAAGATTGAACTACATCTGTAATCTTATCATGAAGTATATCTTTTGATAATTTATTAATATGTTTAAAATATACTTCATTCTTTTAAAAGGTAACTTTTAATTAAATTAAATTTATTTTTAGTGCATTTGTATTGGTTATCAATATTAGGTGGATTATCTCCTATAATTGGTGGATTGTCACCTCCATCTCTATTAAATCAAGATTTAACTTTTTCAATAGATGAAGTAATTACTGGTTTAATATCGTCACCATAATAATATTATATTAAACATGAAAATACAAATAATCCAGCCATAATATAGTATCTATTGTTATTATCTTCAGGTTCTTCAATATTTTTAACTTCTTCATTATGAATTACTTCTTTGATTCTTTTCATAATTTAATAATCGTTTTCATTTCTTGTTGTATTTTGATTAGATGTTTTCATGAAGGAGGGAATACTATCACTAATTTGTTCTATTTTATTAGAATCAGATTTAGTAATACTTAAGAAACTAGCGAATCATTTATAAACTTGAGTATCTCTAATGAAATAAATAAAATCCATAAATCTTAATTAATGATATACCAAATAAACTTATTATTATAGTATTTGATATTTGTAATAGTTTTCTTAATAATGAATATTTTTTAAATCGTCTAATTATTCTTTAGAGATTAGAAGTTAAGTTGTTTAAAGTTAATTTTATCCTATTCTTAATATTTATTTGGTTAAATAATTGTATTAAGAAGGTGACTTATCTATTTAACTCTTTAAAATAAATAATTTTTCTTTAACATTTGTATTTTAACCCTTAAAATTTATAATACAAATATAATGCCTTGTGCTTCATTATAATAAATTTATAATTTAATATTATTATAATGAATAAAGATTCCGACTGTACATTAAGCATCATTTCAGACACCCACCGATGAGCCAGTCTGTCGCGATAGTTTACTCTACCGACGGTCTTAATGCTAAACAAACATCTTTGACCTGTTTTCATCAGTATTGCTATAAAGTTCATTATATAAATTTTTAGTAAAAATTGCTTTATATTTAACATTATAACTATGTATATTTATTTTTAATTTAATTTATATCTCATTTCAGGTACTATGTAAGGAGATACAATATTTATAAGATCTGTCATAGATTCTTTTCATATGTAAATTATATATTGATCTTTTTTTCCTGCAGATTGAATAGAAGCTTTAATATTAAAATTACTATTTAAAGCTTTTATAAGAAGTAAACAATCATTATAAGAAAAAGAATTAGTACAAAATTTTAAACCTTGACCTACTTTAGCTCCATCATCCATAATTCAAATAGCTAAAGCTAATGGAGTTAAATATTGATCGATACATTCTGGTACATGTTTAATTTTATTATTGTATCATAGATCATAAATTCAATTAAAACTAGTATAAGTTCAAGTTGAAAATCTTACTATTTTTCTTATTTTACCTTTACTACCTAATCTTGTTGTAATAACAGGTAATTTAGAATTACAATAACCTAATTCAGAGAATAGTTTATGTAAGAACAACATATATTCTACATGAACAGCTTCTTGATAAAAACTAAATCTAGTTCCTACTCCTAATAATCTTTTTTCACCATGAGCATCTCCAAGAAGAGATCCAAATATAATAGAGATAATATCTTTATTGTGAGCCCCTATCCTATAAATACCTTTAAGTCTACTTACTTTAGGTTTATTATTTAAATAAATAGGTGTTATTAATAATAAAGATAAACAAATTAAAAACAAATTATACATTTGAGGCTTATTAAAGCAACCTCATAAACTCATTTGACCATAAGGTAAAACATATCCTAAAAAGGCTATAGCCATCATTAATATTAATATTATTACTCCTATACTTCATACTAATGTTCTAGGTGATTTATAAGAACTATAGTATAATCCTCTAGCTATATGAGCATATACAAAAATAAAGAAGAATGAAGCTACATTTGCATGTGTATATCTTAATATTCAACCAGCATTTACATCTCTCATAATATGTTCTACACTATTAAAAGCAAAATCTACATGAGGTTGATAATGCATTGCTAAAAATACTCCAGTTAAAATTTGTATAATTAAACAAGTTCCTAATAATGATCCAAAATTTCATAAATAGGAAATATTAGCTGGTTGAGGAGAATCTACAATATAAGAATTTAATAGTCTTAATAAGACATTACTTTTTAATAATCTCATTTGTATGTATAAAAATTTTTAATTAATATTCTTTATTTAATCTATTTCAAAGTGTATTAAAATATATGTTTGTATTATAATATTTTTGTTTTTGAAATAATATAAAGTATTAATTATGGTATTATATACCCTATTTTAATAAATAGCTTATAAAATTATCTTAATTAGTTATTAAATTTATAAATTAAGATAAATAAAATTTTATATTTAGAATTACTTATTTGATTATAATATTATTTTATATAAATATTTATTTAATATTTTAATATAAAATAATTAGTTAAATATTCTGACAATGTAATTAAATTTTTATTTTAAGTTAATAATATAAAATTATAATAAGCCCAAGAAGATTTGAACTTCTATAAATTTCTCATCAAGAAACCATTCTACCATTAAATTATAGGCTTTCAATTAATATTAAATTTAATACTTTTATAAAAAGGGGGTAAATATTTAAAATTAATTTTTGTTTTTTGTTTTTTAATATTTTAAGATTTATATCAATATAAATTAATAATATAAATTAACTATTAGCTTGATCAACTCAAGCTAAATAATCTTGAACAGAAACAGCTTCTACAACAATTGGCATAAATCCATGTCATACTCCACAAATTTCACTACATTGACCATAGAAAATACCAATTCTTTCAGCTATTATAGAAGATTGATTTAATCTACCTGGTACAGCATCTACTTTAAGTCCTAAAGAAGGTACTGCGAAAGAATGTATTACATCCGCTCCAGTAATAATTAATCTAATATGACAATCTACAGGTATAATTACTTTATTATCAACATCTAATAATCTAAATTGACCTAATTCTAAATCAGATTCAGGGATCATATATGAATCAAATTCAATAGATTCTCCACTTTCAGTTACATAATCTGAATATTCATAACTTCAGTATCATTGATGACCTACTACTTTAATTGTTATTGTAGGTGATATTACTTCATCTAATAAATATAATAATCTAAAACTTGGGAAAGCTATAGCTATTAATATTAAAGCTGGTGTTATTGTTCATATTAATTCAATTAATGTACCATGGTTTAAATATTTATGAATAATAGGTGAATTTTTTATATTAAAATAATATACTGATGAACCTAAAACTCAAAATACTCCTACACAAATTACTATTAAATAGAAAAATATTGTATTATGTAGTTCTACTATTCCAGTAAATCCTGGTGCAGCACTGTCTTGAAATCCTATTTGTCATGGTTGAGCAGCATCGTTGTATATAGTATTAAATAATGATAGTGTTTTAAACATTTTTAATTTGATAATTTTGTTTTAATTTTTATTCTCTCTTAGTTTAATACTAATCTACTTTATTAATTATATAATATTATAAATTTATAATATATGACTTATTAGTATTAATACTTTACAATTTAATTTATTATATTTCTATATAATTATATATATATATATAAATTAATTAAAGTATTCTAAGATTCGCCTTATTCAATTATTTTATATATTTAATTAAATTAAAATAACTTAGTTAAATATTAAAATCTTAACTATATTATTTAATATAGTATACTTTTATTACTATAACATTTGTAATTTATAAATATTATAATAAGATAGAAAGGGGGTAAATATTTTTATGATAATCAAATTTAGATTAAACTAAAAAGATTATAATTTATATTTAAATAATATAAATTTAATTTATGATTTATTACTTAATTTAGTAATATACATTCTTATTACTTGTTGGAAAGTAAATAATGGTAATATATATTTAGAAAATACATAAATTAAGATAAGTAAAGTTAAAAATGAAAATGAAAATTGGTTAATAAAATAAAATGGTATTAATTGAGGCATTTAAAATTAATAAAAAATATAAGGATCTCATGTTAAACAAAATATTTTGTTTATTCTTTTGAGAACTGTCTCTGCATTATAAGCTAATATTTTATTATTAATAATAAAATATTATTAAATGAGACATTGATTGAATTTATATAAATAAATTATGTTCATTTTATTAATTTTAATAATTAATAAAAATTATAATATATTAGAAAGGGGGTAAATTAAGTAAATATTAATTAAAAAATATAATTAATTAAGATTAGAAGGAGATAAAACTATAATTAAAGCAGCAATATATATTATAAATAATCTTATTTCATTTAATAAAGAAGTATCTATTAATATAGGAGCAAAAATTAATAAAATTAAAGAAAGTAAAGATAAAGTAATATAAATAGAATATGTAGTAATAACTCCAGTATCTAATTTACTAATATTTTTTCCTGTATTAGTTAAAGTATGAGATAAACCATAAGGTCCTACCATTTCTATTATACCTCTATCTAATACTTTAGATATTTTATAACCTAAATCTAACCCTTTATTTATAAAATAATTATTATAAATTATATCAAAGAAATATTTTCCGTTAAAGAAAGTATATAAACTTTGTCCAATAAAATTATCAGTTAAATCAATAATAAATGTTGGACTTTTATGATATAAAAATATAGCTAAACTAGCACCAAATAATGATAGTAAAGCAGGTAATAATTTTATGATTAAAGGTAAACTAAATTCAGCTTCAATTAAAGAGATATTATTAGGTTTTATAAATAAAGCATTACTGAAGAAATCACTAGCCATTCCTACAAATAAATCAGAAAAAATAAATCCAAAAAATACACTAAATAAAGCTAATAAAAATAATGGTATAATTACTTTATTATTAGCTTCATGAGCATTTAAGTAAAATTGTTTTGGTCCATTTGGTACAGTTAAGAAAACTAAACATATTAATCTAAATGAATAAAATGCAGTTAAACCAGCTGTTATACTTCCTAATATGAAAGCATATGTACCACTAAAACTATATTGACCATAAGCTAAT
>Ga0070733_10002925_pt1 | contig 11854 bp, 11 predicted proteins | sample Coa_R1_9_FD_66450 | JGI IMG/M metagenome (GOLD analysis project Ga0070733, IMG submission 66450) | Surface soil microbial communities from Centralia Pennsylvania, which are recovering from an underground coalmine fire - Coalmine... | ecosystem: Environmental > Terrestrial > Soil > Unclassified ... | reverse complement strand
ACCCCGGCCACCGCGACCTTGCCGCGATGCTCCCAGACGCCGAGCCCGTCCTTGTCTCGCCGCCACTGATACCCGGTCGATGCGGCCATGGCTCTACCTTTCCTTTATGCTATGGCAGTGAGGATACGGCGGGGACCCGCAACTCTGGAAGGCCGAGCGTGCGGCTTTGTGAAGATATATCCCGTCCATAGGTTGATTACGGATAGACATCAAAGCTCAAATCTATGCAAAAATCGGCCAGTTGCCCTAGTAGGGTACTACTAAATACATCTCCGCTATTTCCTTCATCAAAAAACCAACCTATGAAAAATTCAGACCTCCCGCCACTCTTGCTGAGATTTGCTATAAATTCCTTCTTCACGAAGAGACTATCTAAGACTGCCGCGAGGGCGGTGGCTAAATCGCGATCCGTCGACACCCCGTCCACTAGCCTAGCCGTCCAATAATGCTCGCCGTATACGCCCTTGAGAGGCTTACCTCGCGGACTCGTTCGCGGTTCACCCGCCCTCCAAGTCCGGTTGGGAACTATGCCAAGCTCAACGGTCAAATCATCCAGAGACCTCGACGGGTGCGTCACACGGAGGCTAATGCAGTATCTGTAACCTGTCCCGCCGACCGTTAACCGGTCTTCGGTTGATTGTTGCGGTTTTTCCGGCATTAACCGCCGCCCTCCATCCAGAGATGTTTAACCGACGACCCGCCATTCGTGGATCAGCTGGCCGGGGGCCACCTCCTCGAACGTCACCTCGACGGCGGCGCCGTCAGGCACCTGGTAGGGCGGAGTGCCCGGCAAGTTGGAATAGAAATTGACCCGCGGGTCCGCGTCCAAGGTCACCATCGCGAGGTTATAGGGCTGGTCTTCCATGCGCCGGTTGAGGCGCCCATCCTCGATCACGATGTGGGCCGCGATATGGCCTTTTCCCTCGACCTCTTTCCACGTCAGGCCGGCGGCCGAGTTGCAGGCCTGGCAAGTCTGCTGCGGCGGGTATTGCAGTCGGTCGCAGGCCGTGCAGTGCTGCACGACGAGCCGCTTTTGGTTCACGGCGTCCCAAAACGGCTTGCTCAAATCGTCGGCGACCGGGATCAGTTTTGGCATCGTCCTGCTCCGCGCTCCGTCCGGCCGGCTGGCCGTGGACAGGGTATTGGCTCGGATGAGCCGCCACAACCCTAAGAGCCGCGCAAGACAGCCTTCAATTCCGGGACGCAGGAGCCGCAATTGGTGCCCGCGCGCAGGGCCGCCCCAATCGCGGCCACCGTGGTCAGCCGCCGGTTGGCGATCGCGGCGGTGAGTGTGCGCAGGCTGGTGCCAAAGCAGGCGCATACCGTGCGGTCATCGAACGCCGCGTCATTCGCCGCTCGGCCGCAAAGCAGACCGAGCCGGCTGGCGGCTGATACTTCACCGTGCAGCGCCGCGGCGGTCGCGTCGCGGGCGGGCAGCTCACTGCGCCGCCGGGCGAGAAACAGGCAGGCTTCAAGCCGCTCATCGACGATCGTCGCGTAGCGAAACGCGCCCCGCGCCGGATCGGCGAAAATCACCATCTCGCTGCCCGGCGCCGTGCCCATCAACTCGGCGATCCAGGTTTCGGTGCCTCGCCCGCTTGGCAGCGGCTCCCAGCCGGCGAGATCGAACGCATGACCGCCGTCGAGCGGCATGCGCGCCCAGTAATGATTGTCACCGCGCGGCGGCGGACCCTCTCGCCGCAGCAGGAAGCCGCGCCACAGCGGCGCCACCGGCGAGACGCAGGCCGGCGTGCCTTTCAGCTCCGGTTGGCCGGAGACCGGGTCCGTCGCGGCGCCGACGAGCCGGGCGATCGGGCCCGCCGAGGTAAAGCTGTCGCACCAGTGCATTGGCGCAAAGACCTCGCCCGGCCGCTGATCGTTCGTCACCAGCACCGGCAGCACGCTTGCGCCATAGCGGGTGGCAACCCGGGCAAACCCGTCTGGCGCGAGGCCGAGGCGCTGCGCATCGGCGGGATGAATTTCGAGCGACGGCTCGGCGCGATGCGTCATCAGCCGGGGCACCGATCCGGTGCGCGTCATCGTGTGCCACTGGTCGCGAACGCGGCCGGTGTTGAGCACCAGCGGAAATTCCGCGCTCGGAGTCTCGGCCAGCGGCCGGTACGGCGTGGCGACGAAGCGCGCCGTGCCATCTGCTGTCGGAGCGCTCCCGTTCGCCAGCAGACGCGGCGTCCCGTTCTCGGCACCGGCCGCCACCGGCCACTGTACGGGACTGAGAGCGTCATAAGCCTCGTCGCTCACCACGGCGAGCGCGCCGAGATCGAAAAGCCGGCGTCCGTCATTCTCGAATGCCGACAGCGTGGCGTGCTCGCGAAAGATATCGGCCGGCCCGCGATAAGCGAAAGCTTCGCCCCAGCCGAGCCGCTGCGCGACCTGGCTCAGCATCCACCAGTCTGCACGCGCCTCGCCCGGCGGTGTACGGAACGCCCGCTGGCGCGAGATACAGCGCTCGGAATTGGTAACCGTGCCGTCCTTCTCGCTCCATCCCGCGGCGGGCAGAACAATGTCGGCAAATCGTGTCGTGTCGGTCGGCCAGCAATCGCTCACAACAACCAGCGGGCAGGAAGCTAGCGCCTCGCGCACGCGGCCAGCGCGCGGCATGCTCGCCGCCGGGTTCGTGCCGAGGATCCACAGGGCTTTGACGCGCCCGTCGAGAACGGCATCGAATAGCTCGACCGCCTTGAGCCCAGGCTTTGTCGCGATGCGCGGAGCGTTCCAGAACCGCCGGACGCAATCGATGTCGCGTTCGGTAAAGCCCATATGAGCGGCGAGCTGATTGGCGAGCCCGCCGACCTCGCGCCCGCCCATCGCATTCGGCTGTCCGGTGAGCGAGAGCGGGCCCATTCCCGGCCGCCCGATGCGCCCAGTCGCAAGGTGGCAATTGACGATCGCGTTGACCTTGTCGGTCCCCGCTGCCGACTGGTTCACGCCCTGCGAATAAATCGTAACGGTGCGCTCGGTCGCCCCGAACCAATCGTAAAACTGCGCCAGCGCCACGAGCGAGACATCAGCGGTGGCCGCCACCGAGGCGAGCGACGGCGCGGTTTGCCGCGCGGCGGCAAGGGTTTCGGCGAACCCGGTGGCGGCATCTACACGGCACCGTCCGCACTCGGCGAGATGCGCGAGCAGTCCGGCGAAGATCGCGACGTCGCTCCCCGGCCGCAGCGCCAGATGCAGATCGGCGATCTCGCAGGTCGAGGTGCGCCGCGGGTCGATAACGACGACCCGCGTGCCGCGGGCCTCGCGTGCTGCGGCCAGACGCTGATAGAGGACCGGATGACACCATGCCATGTTGCTGCCGACCAGCACGACGAGATCGGCGCTCTCGATGTCCTCATAACAGCCGGGAACAATGTCTTCGCCAAAGGCGCGGACGTGTCCGGCGACCGATGACGCCATGCACAGCCGAGAATTGGTGTCGATATTGGCGCTGCCGATAAATCCCTTCATCAGCTTGTTGGCGACATAATAATCCTCGGTGAGGAACTGGCCGGAGACGTAGAGCGCGACTGCATCCGGCCCATGCGCGGCGATTGCCCGGCCGAACCCATCGGCGACACGGTCGAGCGCTTCTTCCCAGCCCGCTTCGCGTCCATCGATGAGCGGTCGCAGCAGCCGGCCAGTATCGCTCAATGTTTCGCCGAGCGCGGCGCCCTTCGAACAGAGCCGCCCGCGATTGGCGGGGTGGTCGGGATCGCCGGTGACGGTGCCGTCGCGCGACGCCATCACCCCGCACCCGACTCCGCAGTAGGGGCACGTGGTGCGAACCTTGCCGCTCACACGCAATCTGCTTTCGGCTTGTCCGCGGCCGCGCGCTGCGAGGCCAGCGACAGGAGGATGCGTCCGCCGTCGAGCTTCGCCGCGATTTTCGGCACATTGCCTTCGTCGGGTGCCTCGGCCTCGCCGGTGTCGAGACCGATCACCCAGCCATGCAGAGGGCAGGCGACCGCGCAGCCTTGTACGATCCCCTCCGAGAGCGGGCCCGCCTTATGGGGGCAGCGGTCGACGAGCGCGAAGACGCGGTCGTCCGCGGTGCGGAACACCGCGATCGGCAAGTCCGGGGCGGGGCCGCGTACACGGCGTGAGCCGCGGCGCGGGATATCGTCGAGCCGCCCGACGTCGATCCAATCCCCACTCACCTCAGTTGACCTCGGCGAGCAGATTGTATTCGTGCGCCTCGGCGCCGGTCGCGCGCTTAGCCCAAGGATCGCTCTGCACCGGCCGCTGAGAGACGAGGAACCGCTCGTAAAGTGCGCGGCGGTTGTCTGCATCGTCGACAATGCATCGCCGCATGTAGTCGATGCCCTTGCGCGCGACATAGGGCGCCGTGCGCTCGAGATAACGCGCCTCTTCGCGGTAGAGCTGCATGAAGGCGCCGACATATTCGAGCACCTCGGTCTCGGTCGCGACGCGCACGAGGTGGTCGGTGACGCGAACCTCGACCCCGCCATTGCCGCCGACAACCACGTCGTAGCCGGCGTCGACGCAGACCACCCCGATATCCTTGATCGTCGCTTCGGCGCAGTTGCGCGGACAGCCGGAGACAGCGAGCTTGACCTTATGCGGGGTCCACGAGCCCCACAGCATCTTCTCCAGCTTCACGCCGAGCCCCGTCGAATCCTGCGTTCCGAAACGGCACCACTCGCTGCCGACGCAGGTTTTTACCGTCCGAAGCGCCTTGCCGTACGCGTGGCCGGATACCAGCCCAGCGTCGTTGAGATCGGCCCACACCGCGGGGAGCTGCTCCTTCTTGACCCCTAGCAGGTCGATGCGCTGGCCGCCCGTGACCTTGACCGTTGGGATCGCAAATTTGTCTGCGACATCGGCGATGGCCCGCAGCTCGCGCGCATTGGTGAGGCCGCCCCACATGCGCGGCACCACGGAAAACGTGCCATCTTTCTGGATGTTGGCGTGTACCCGCTCGTTGACGAAGCGCGACTGGGCGTCATCGCGATAGCTCTCCGGCCAGGCGCAGATCAGGAAGTAGTTGAGCGCGGGCCGGCATTTCTGGCAGCCATCGGCGGTCTTCCAACCCAGCGCCTCGCGCACCGCGGCGATGGTCTTCAATTCCAGCTCACGGATTGCTTCGCGCACCGCGTCGTGGCCGTGCTCGGTGCATTTGCATAGCGGCGGGTCGTCCCGATGCATCACCGCCCCGCCCATATGGGCGAGGATCGCCTCGACCTTGCCGGTGCATTGACCACACGAGGCGGACGCCTTGGTGTGCGCGCGCACGGCGTCGAGCGTGGTCAGCCCCTTGGCGGCAATCGCTTCACAGATGCGCCCCTTCGAGACGCCGTTGCAGTCACAGACCTGCTCACTGTCGGGCATCGCCGCGATGTCGAGGTTGGGCGCGGGCGCGCCGGCATTCTCGGCAAAGGCGCGGCCAAAGACCAGCTGGTCGCGAAACGCCGAGACATCGGCCTTTTCACGCATCAGCTGCACATACCATGGCCCGTCCGTCACATGGCCATAGAGCACGCTGCCGACGACCCGGTCGTCGCGCAGCACCACTTTCTTGTAGATGCCACGCCGCGCGTCGTGAAACGTGATCTCTTCGTCGCTTTCGTCAGCCGCCGCGAGCGCGCCGGCGGAGAACACGTCGACACCGGTGATCTTGAGGCTGGTAAAGACCGGCGGCGGCACGTAAATCGCCGTATCGTCGCCGGCGAGCCGCGCACCGCATACCTTGGCCTGCTCCCAAATCGGTGCGACGAGACCGAAAACCTGCCCGTTATGCTCGATACATTCGCCAACCGCGTAGATGTCGGGATCGTCGGTGCGCATGTCGTCACCGACCAGAAGGCCTCGGTTGACATCGAGCCCGGCGGCGCGCGCCAGATCGATATTCGGCCGGATGCCGATCGCGAGCACGACGAGGTCGGCGTCGATCCGCCGGCCGTCGGCGAGTTGGACGCCCTCGGCGCGCTCCTCGCCAAGTATCTCTTCGGTCTGGCCATTGGTAAAAAACGCGATGCCGCGCGCGTCAAGATCGCGCTGCAGCAGCGCGCCGGCGGTAATGTCGAGTTGGCGCTCCATGAGCGTCGGCATCAAATGGACGACCGCGACCGACATGCCGCGCCGCTTCAGCCCCCAGGCTGCTTCGAGACCCAACAGCCCGCCGCCAATCACCACGGCTCGGCGGTGACGCTGCGACGCCTCGATCATCGTGTCGACATCGGCGATGTCGCGGAACGCCCGAACCCCCGGCAAATGCAGCCCCGGGATCGGCGGCGCCAGCGGCTTCGACCCCATGCCGAGCAGCAGCTTGTCGTAACGAAGCGTCTCGCCGCCGGCGAGCGTCACGCGCTTTTCGCTGCGGTCGATCGCGGTCGCCATGGTGCCGGTGATCAGCGTGACGCCTTGCTCGTCGTACCAGTCGCGCGAGTTGATAACGATGTCGTCGACGGTTTTCTCGCCCGCTAACACCGAAGACAGCATGATGCGGTTGTAATTTGGATGTGGCTCGGCGCCGATGACGGTGATCTGGTAGTGTGCAGGGGCGCGAGTGAGCAGTTCTTCAACCGTCCGCATCGCCGCCATGCCGTTGCCGACGACGACCAGCCGCTCGCGCGGCGCAAGCCCATCCATCATGACGCTTCTCCTGAATAGGCGGCGGCGATCATCACCCCCGACAGCGCGCCGTAAGCGGCTGCCCACGCCGCGCCCACCTCGGGCGTGAAGTCGCTGCCGAGACCTTGCTCCAACGTCCACAACAGCGCGGCACCGACCGGCCTGTAATGGTCCGCACGTACGCCGTAGCCGACATGCCGCTTAGCCAGCTCCTGCGCGACCGGAATGACCGGGGTAAGATCGTCGAGGCTGGTCACCACCGTGGCGATCGCGCCCATTAGCTTCTGGCCCTGGAGGGTCATGTCGCCCTGGAAAAGCGCCCGCGTTTCGGGGGCCGTTTCAAACAGGCGGCCGTAGAAGAGGGCGGTCGCTTGTTCGGCGATCGGCGCGACTTTGGCGAAGCTCGCCTGCACCAGCGCCACTTGCTGCGGTGTCATGGCGCCGCCTCAAATCCGCGCTTGCGCGAGATTGGTCGGCGCGAGCCGCGCGAAAAGTGCCCGACGCAGGTAATACCACCAGGTCAGGGCGATGCAGGTAACGTAGAAGGTGAGGAATACCTCAAGAGCCAAATGCGGTCCGCCGGTGGCAGCGATCGATGCGCCAAAGCCGCGCGGGATCAGATAGCCGCCACAGGCGCCAATCGCCGAGACAAAGCCGATGACCGCGGCGCTATCGGTGGCCGCGGCCTTGACCGCCGCCACGCGGCCCGCTTCCCCGGCCCCTTTCGCCTCGCGCAGCTTTTGCTCGCGAAAGATCGACGGGATCATCCGGAAGGTCGAACCATTGCCAACGCCCGTGGTGATGAAGAGCACCAGGAACATCGCGAGAAAGCCGGGGAAGCTCTTGATGTCGACGTAATACATGACGCCCAGGGTCGCGAAGCCCATCGCGACAAAGTTCCAGAACGTCACGCGGGCGCCGCCGATTTTGTCGGCCAAAAGCCCGCCGAGTGGACGCACGACCGAGCCGACCAGCGGCCCGAGAAACGCAACTCCGATAGTGATCGCCGGAAATTGCGTCTTGATCAGCAGCGGGAAAGCCGCCGAATAGCCGATAAACGACCCGAATGTGCCGATATAGAGCCACGACATCACCCAGGTATGCTTGTGCCTGGTGATGGCGAGCTGATCCTTGAAGGTTGAGCGCGCGTTGCTGAGATTGTTCATGTAACGGGCCGCGCCATAGACCGCGATAGCGATCAGCGGCAGCCATATCAGCCCTGCATTTTGTAAAAAAACCCCGCCCGGCCCCGGCGCCGCCTGAAAGAGATTGATGATGCCGAACCCCATCAGGATCGGCACCAGGAGCTGCACCGTGCTAACCCCGATATTACCGCCCGCCGCATTGAGCCCGAGTGCCCAGCCTTTCATGCGGTCGGGATAAAAGAACGAGATGTTGGCCATGCTGGAGGCGAAATTGCCGCCCCCGAGCCCGGCAGTCGCCGCGACGGTCAGCAGCAACCCGTAGGGTGTGTCCGGCTGCGTCACGAAATAAGCGAGCAGCACGGTCGGGACGAATAGCAGGGAGGCGCTGACGATCGTCCAATTCCGCCCGCCAAAGATCGGCACGGCGAATGTGTAGGGGAACCGCATCAGCGCGCCGATGAGACCGGGCAGCGCCACGAGCTGAAACAGCTGGTCGGTCGTGTAGTGAAAGCCCGCCGCGGGCAGCTTTGTCGCGACGATGCTCCAGATCAGCCAGATCGAGAAACCGAGATGCTCAGCCAGGATCGAGAAGATCAGGTTGCGGCGGGCGATCGCCCTGCCCTTGGTTTCCCAGAACACGGCGTCGTCCGGATTCCAGTCAGAAATCCAGCTTGAACCGCGCTTCATAAGGTCATGTCCCAAACCGCTCTGGATCGGCCACTTCGGGCACGCTCGCCCTAATCCAGTGAAGCTCGATCACCCGCAGCGAGCCGTCATTGACCCGCAAGCAACTGAGCGGCGATGCCGCCGCGCGATTGGACGTCCCGCCTTTGGGACGAACAAGTTTCCACATTGCGACGCACACGGCGGCGCGGAAACGTCCGGTTAAAAGCAAGCTCCGTGCCGGACGTGAATTCGCCGGAATTATAAACAAGAACACCAGAAATTATGACGCGGCTGCTGTCTTTTCAGGCAAACGAGTGATTTTTGTGCGACGCACAATATTTGGGCAAACCTTGCGGTAATCGATCGATAGCCTCGCGCCGGCCGGTCGCAAAAGCCCCATGCGAAAAGGAGCGTGCCGTTCATTTTGGCATTTTCTCTCTGCCGGCGAGCAGTTCGGCGGCGATCTCGCCAATCCGCCGGCTCTCGTTCATCGCTCGTCGCCGCAGCCAGCGATAGGCGCGCGGCTCATCGAAATTGCGTTCGCGCATCAGGACCGATTTGGCGCGATTGATCGTCTCGTGATCCAATAGTATCGCTTGCGCCCGGGTGAGGTTGTCGGCGATGCGCTGGTGCCTACGGAAAATAGCGACGGCCGCCATGACAATCGGTTTGACATCGGGAAAGGCGGCGCCGGTCACGTTGTAAGAGCTCACCCCTGCGTCGATAGCCTCTTCCATAAAGGCGCGGTCGTCACGATCGACAAACATGACGATGGGCCGTGGATTGTCGGCGCTGACCCGACGCAAATCGTCGAGCCCGTCGCGATCCGGCCACGCCATATCGACAATGATGACGTCAGCCGCGAGATCGAGCACCGCCTGGGCGAGGCGACGGCCCTGAGGCACCCGTAGCACCACCGCATTACCGATTTCGCGCAGGCGTTGTTCGAGGATCACCGCTCGCTCAGGATCGGAGTCCGCCAACAGCACTCTGATGGGATCGGGCAAACGCCATCGCTTCCGTTATTGCATCAGGCCACCCGGCAAACCGCATGCCAGCCACAAAAAATCGCTGTTTCGAGTTGGCGTGACCCCACGCTCCCGAAATCGGTTGCGAGGGTCAAACCGGGCGGTCGAGAATGGCGGCAAGGACCAGTAGCGGAACAAGGGATTAGCGGGCGTGGCGCGAACGACGCGAACCAGAAAGACTCCCGCCCGGCGCGGCACGGCGGCACCGGCGAAGCGCGCTGCGGTGGCCGGTTCAGAGGACGGCCCGACGAGCGCCATCGCGGCGGAAGCACGCTTGATACGCGTCGAACCCGGGCTGCATAGCCTAACCATCGCCGCGACGACAGGGGCGGCGCGCGAGGCTCCGAGGATCGGTTTGCCCGCGGTTCTGGTCGCCGCGGCCCCTCCCGGGATCGGGCCCCCGGTCGAGCTGATCGGCGCGACCGCCGGCGGCGCTTGGATCGGCGCAGAAGGCGGTACAGTGATGCTGCGCGGGCCTGCCGTGGGCGGGCACGTGTTGCTGACAAGCTACGGCCCACAAGGCAGAGCCTCGCAGCTGCCGCGCGTCGAGTTGCGCCCGATCGCGGTCGCAACAGCGGCCGGCGCTGTGCTGCGCGCCGAAATCGTTCTTCACATCGAACGCGAGGGCGATCGCCAATTCACCAGCGGCGGCTGGGCGGGACGGCTGGGCAGCCGGCAACGGGTCGAGGCGTTGGCGCTGCGGCCGCTCGAAGTGATCTCGCGCGGCGACGTCGAGTACAAGGTCTACGGCACCGGCGGCCGCGAAACGCCCTGGGTCTCCGACGGCAGATTATGCGGCACGCGCGGTCAGGGCATGCCGCTGACCGGCTTTGCGATCCGCATCGCGCCGCACCTGCGCGACGCCTTCGACGTTATCTATCGCGGCGCGTTCTTCGCCAGCGGCCCGGCGCCTGCGGTGCGCAACGGCGAAGCCTGCTTCGCGCCGCTACGAGACGATCCGCTCGAGGCGGTCGAGATCCGGATCGTCGAACGCGGCGGCGCGCGATAAGCCGCACGGTCCAGCATCGGATTTTTACTGGATGCGAACCGCGAAATTGGTGTGACCGGCGCCCGATGATGGGCCGTATTCGCCATACTCGATGCCGCTTTGGCGGTCGGCCGCCGTTCCATCGAGCACCCCGAGCATCGTCGCGATATTCCGCCCACCCATTTCGACCTCTGCCTGCTTGGCGAAGGTATCGAGAAACCTCCTCGCTTCGCCGCTGCGCCCCTCTGCCAGCATCGCAATAAACTCACGATCGAGCGCTTGATCGGCCGGCGTCGGCCAGTTTGCCGGGTTGCGGACCAGGCGGTGTGACAGCGCCGAGCTGGCAATAAAAACCACCCGCCTGCCAGCCTCCGACGCCGCGTCGCGGATCGCGGTCCCGACGCGGTAGCACTCGTCGAGATCGGCGAGGATGCAGGTTCCCATGGTGACCACCGGAATACGCTGCTGGGGGTCGAGATATTGCAACGGCACGAAGGTGCCGTAATCCCACTTGTAGTGCGCGGTCTCGTTGCGCCCAGCCAGGAGGCCTTTGCCCTTGATCGCCTCGACCAGCGCGACACCGAATTCCGGATCGCCCGGACGGTCATAGGGTTGGCCGGGGATCAGGTCGGGCAATTCGTCAGACACGCAAACGCCCCGGTGCCGCGCCTGACACGTGACATACCAGGTGAAGGTCGTTACCCAATGCGCCGACTGCAGGACAATCAGATCGGGCTCGAGCGCCTGAATCGCACGGCCCATCGCGTATTCGCCGTCAATAACGCCGCGCAGGAAATCGGGCGCCTGCGCCTCGATGCCAATACGCGGCGTATGGGACGCGATCGCGCTCATCAAAATCCCGCCCGTCATGCTCAGTTCCTCTTTTTTTACCTTTCCCGGACAGAGCTTACCGTGCCTTCGCCTGGCAACTGTTCATAAATCGTCAAGAAACAACCCGGCATTATTGGCGCACTACGGCTACCGAGGCTCTTTGCTCATGCGAGCGCTCTTCAGGAACCGGCTCGACGATTCGGGCGCCACCGCGATCGAATACGCGATGGTCGCGCTGTTCATTTCTATCGCCGCGTTCACCGTGCTCGTCAGCGTCGGTACCGCCGTCAGCACGGCTTTTCAAAACGTCGCCAACAAACTCTAGGGCACATTTCCGTATCGCCAATCGGCCGTACCTGTACCGCGCCGGGTCTTGAGGCCTCGCGCGAAACGCTCCATGCTCGCGCCAAACGCGCACTGAGCAGGGGCATAAACGATGAGCAACGACGGCTGGCAGCCCTCCTTCCTCTATCCGGATCCGGCGATCATCACCCTCGACCCGCGGTTTGAGCGGATCCGGCCGCCGTTCAACGCGTCGGTCGAGCGTCTCTACACGGGTTGCCGCTGGAGTGAAGGCCCGGTGTGGTTTGGCGATGGTCGGTTTT